>Ga0268262_10004245_pt1 | contig 14902 bp, 12 predicted proteins | sample TergutNc150P3_FD_190354 | JGI IMG/M metagenome (GOLD analysis project Ga0268262, IMG submission 190354) | Nasutitermes corniger P3 segment gut microbial community from laboratory colony in Florida, USA - Nc150 P3 (SPAdes) (version 2) | ecosystem: Host-associated > Arthropoda: Insects >... | reverse complement strand
TCCCCCCCCCAGAGATAAGTTTAAACATTTTGCTTTCCGCGATTATACCTGTACGTATTTCCGCATATTTTCTTATTGATTCTTCAACTTCTTCATAAAGTCCTACGCTGGGATAATCCGTGTGATATTCACAGCAAAATGCCATATATTCTTCTTCTTTATCGTTGACAGTTCGACTCCCATTGAAATTCACATGGAAACGTTCAAGATTAATGCAACTGCGGTATTTTCTTACATTAGCAAGATCAAGATGAGAGCGTAGCTGTTCGATTATTTTGAGTAATTCTTCTTTTTCAATATTACTTGTATTAATTTGTGAATATATACTCTCAATCTGATTTTTCGAATTTTCAACTTGGTTACATAAAACATCAATTTGATTGCGCATATCATCAATACGCCGCTTAAGCCTTTTTAGAGGAGGAAACAAAAGAGCAATTTTTTTAATAAGTTTCTTCACTATTATTATTTTTTCTTCCATAATGCCCATGGCGCATTATTTTTATACCAAACGTTTGTTAATTCATTTTTATCCTTAAGCGTATCCATGGATTTCCAGAAGCCGGTATGCTTATAAGCGGCTATTTGACCTTCGTCAGCCAATTTTTCCATAGGTTCTTTTTCCAAAACAGTGGCATTACCACCGGTTAAATAAGCAAAAATACTCGGTTCGACAACAAAGAATCCGCCGTTTATCCAAGTTCTGTCTCCTTGTGGTTTTTCCAGAAAAGAACCGACTCTGCCATCCGGTTCAATTGCCAAAGAACCGTATTTTCCGGTAGGCTGAACGGCTGTAAGTGTGATAATTTTGCCGGACTTTTCATGAAATTCAATAAGTTTCGGAATATTAATATCACTTACTCCATCACCATAGGTAAGCATGAAACGCTCATCACCCAGAATTCTTTGAGCGCCTAATAAACGTCCGCCTGTTTGTGTATCCTGTCCAGTATACAACATTGTTACTTTCCATGGCTCAGTACGGTGATTGTGAATTTCAACCGAATTTTCAGCCATGTCTACTGTAATATCTGAATAACGTGTGTAATAGTTTATAAAATATTCCTTGATTATATGTGATTTATAACCGGTAAGTATAATAAATTCATTAAACCCCCAGTAAGAATAAATCTTCATTATATGCCAGAGAATAGGTTTCCCGCCTATTTCTACCATAGGTTTTGGAAGAAGCGTAGTTTCCTCTGAAAGGCGTGTTCCAAGACCGCCCGCAAGTATAACAACTTTCATAATTAACACCCCTCTATTATTACCATGTTAGCCAAATACAACAAAAAATCTATGAAAATAATCATTCATTGTTCCGATTACTTTCTAAACCTCACGCCAAAGGATTTTCCGATCTATAGCAAGTAATTTTTAATTCTTTGTTTTTTAATATACTGTTAAATAAATCAAAGTCTGTGGCATTTGGACCAAAATAAATTTTATCAATATGCATTGAAACTGTAGGTGAATATTCAATGAATATTCGTTTGTAATCATCATTAACTTGAATCTCTTTATCACGTATATGATGTATCTTTAAAATTCTACATTCCTGTTCTTCTTTAAATGCTATATGCTTCACAAGGTAACGTAGATTAAGAAGTAATTGTCCTACAATTACAGAATTAAGTTTTCTAGCTTTGTTTTTTATATTTTTCATTTCTTTTCTGACAAGTGTAATAAGTTTATTTATGTGTCTATTATACATATAATATTTATTTTCAATTCCCTCTCTATAAAAAAGATATTCTTCTTTTCGTCCTACAGTTACAATATTTTGTTTGGTTTTGGGATTGGGATCAATATAAATACAACGAAAAAGTGTTAATCTATCTTTCTCTATAGAATTATCATTGTCAGTTTCGAATGAATCCGTTGTTGGCGAACCCAAAACCATTTTTGCTTTTTTGCTGAAAAAACTATTACTAAAAACAAGAGATAATCCTGTCCCTTCATTACCATGTTCATTTTTGCCATAAAGCCGAAACATATTCAAATTGTCATAGTCAAATACAAAACAACCTGCAAATGCTTCATACTCTTCGTTATTCAATTTATCATCGTCCGGGCAGTTTCCTTTTCCGTATAAAAAATCAAGTAATGTCTCGCCTTCCGATGGGTCATTTGAAAAATCTATGGCATTTAACCTGAATTTGGAATTATCAAAGAGTAACTTTTGTGAAATATTTTTCTCACGATAATGCGCCACATATTTTTCATTTTCATCATTTACATGCAATAAACTGATAATAAAAATAGAACGAATATAAATTTCTTTGTATTCTTTTATTTTTTCTTCCGGTTGAGAACTTATAGTTTCTATAAAAAATCTACCGTTCTCAGTAGTCTTTAAATCCAATAACGAATGAAGAATTTCTGTTTTTATTATTTTTTCTTCGTTATCTTTATCTAAAAAAGTTAGAATCTCCAAAATGCTCTTTTTAGATTTTTTGAAACATTCTTTAGCTTCATCTTCATATTTCTGGTTTTTATCTGTTTGATATAAAATAAAAAATAACTCTCCTTTAATTAGGTTAATTTCAGGATCGTCTATTTTTCCGGACGCATTATCAAAAATTTTAAGTTTTTCTTGAAAATTTTCATCTTTATTGATTTTGATTAAACTGAAAAGTGCAATTCCCCAATTATTAAAAGCTGAGGTCTTATTTGGGTCTAATTGCGTTGCTCTCTCATATTTTTCAAATGCTTTTTCATACAGAGAAACATCTTTATTGATTTTGGCTAAACGGTAAAGTGCATTTCCCCAATTATTAAAAGCTGAAGCATTATTTGGGTCTAATTGTGTTGCTTTTTCATATTTTTCAAATGCCTTTTCATACAGAGAGGCATCTTTATTGATTTTGGCTAAACTGTAAAGTGCATTTCCCCAATTATAAAAAGCTAAAGTATTATTTGGGTTTAATTGCGTTGCTCTCTCATATTTTTCAAATGCTTTTTCATACAGAGAGACATCTTTATTGATTTTGGCTAAACGGTAAAGTGCATTTCCCCAATTATTAAAAGCTGAAGCATTATTTGGGTTTAATTGCGTTGCTCTCTCATATTTTTCAAATGCTTTTTCATACAGAGAAACATCTTTATTGATTTTGGCTAAACGGTAAAGTACAATTCCCCAATTATTAAAAGCTGAAGCATTATTTGGGTCTAATTGCGTTGCTTTGTGATATTTTTTACATGCCTTTTCATACAGAGAGGCATCTTTATTGATTTTGGCTAAACGATAAAGTGCATTTCCCCAATTATTAAAAGCTGAAATTTTATTTGGGTCTAATTGCGTTGCTTTGTGATATTTTTTACATGCTTTTTCATACAGAGACTCATCTTTATTGATTTTGGCTAAACGGTAAAGTGCATCTCCCCAATTAATAAAAGCAGGAGCATCAAATGGGTCTAATTGCGTTGCTCTGATATATTTTTTACATGCTTTTTTATACAGAGACTCATCTTTATTGATTTTGGCTAACTTGTAAAGTGCAATTCCCAAATTATTAATAGCAGAAACATCAAATGGGTTTAGCTGTATATCTTTCTCATAACATTTTATCGCTTCTTCATAATTTTTATCTTTGTAAAAATTATAACCTTTATTAAACCAATTTTCTGTATCTTTATTTTCCATATTTTTTCTACTATGTTACCGTTCTTTATAATTCTTCTCTATCCACTTCTTATACTCGCCGCTGCGTATGCTGTCTATCCATTCTTTGTTAGTCAAATACCAGTCTACTGTTCGCGAAAGTCCTTCTTCAAAGTTTACAGTCTGTTTCCAGCCAAGCGCTTTTTTTAATTTGGAACAGTCAATCGCGTAACGGCGGTCGTGACCGGGACGGTCTTTTACGTAAGTTATGGTAGAACGTATTTTTTCGGCGTCTTTGCCGGATTTATTCGCTGTAATGTCTATCAAAACATTTAACAGTTTGATATTCTCCCACTCGTTCTCTCCGCCTATGTTGTATGTTTCTCCCGCGCTTCCGTTTTGCATTATTTCCCAGACTGCGCGGTTATGATCTTCCACATACAGCCAATCGCGGATATTTTTTCCGTCTCCGTAAACCGGAAGCGGTTTTCCTTCCAGCATATTAAGAATCATAAGCGGGATGAGTTTTTCAGGAAATTGATACGGTCCGTAATTGTTGGAACAGTTAGAAAGAGTAACAGGCAAACCGTATGTGTGATGATACGCCATCGCCAGATGATCGCTTGACGCTTTGCTTGCGGAATACGGCGAGCGGGGATCGTAAGGGGTATTCTCGGTAAAATATCCCGTTTCTCCAAGAGAACCGTACACTTCATCGGTGCTGATATGATGAAACAGCGTATCACAAGCGTCCTTCCATACGTTACGTGCAACATCAAGCAGGGTAAAGGTTCCCATGACGTTGGTTTTTATAAAAGCTTCCGGTCCCAATATTGAGCGGTCTACGTGGCTTTCAGCGGCAAAATGAACAACTGTATCAATTTGGTATTTGTTAAACAGCGATTCAACAAAAGCGCGGTCGCAAATATCGCCATGTTCAAAAAAATAGCGGCTGCCGCCTAATTTTTCATTTATCTCCTTTAAACTTCCCGCGTTTCCAGCGTAAGTAAGGTTATCCAGATTTATTATCCGCCCTTTAAAATCCGGTTTTTCCTTTGCTTCGCCAAAAAGAAATCGAATAAAATTAACGCCTATAAATCCAGCGCCGCCTGTTACAAGAATGTTTTTCAATTTACGCATGTTTTCTCATACTTAAAAATTTATTTAAACTATTATTCCATACAGGAATAGTAAGACTCAGAACGGTTTTAATTTTTGTCTTGTCCAGCGCAGAATAAGCGGGGCGTTTGACTTTTGCCGGATACTCGGCGCTGGTACAGGGTTTAACGCCGCAGTCTTTGGCAATTAGGCGTTGTTCCCTTCCCTGCCTGAAAATTTCTTTGGCAAAATCAAACCATGTTATTTCGCCTTCGTTTGTAAAATGATAAATCCCATAAGGAACATCCTTACCGGCTTTCCCTATTTTAATAAAAGTTATTACCGTCTCGGCAAGATCAAATGTCCATGTAGGACTGCCGCGCTGGTCATCTACTACTTTTATTTCGTCCCGCTCATTCATCAAACGGAGCATTGTATGTACAAAATTATTACCGTATTCGCCGTACAGCCATGCTGTGCGAATTATGTATGAATGGGGATTGTTTTCCATTACGGCAATTTCCCCGTCTCTCTTGGTCAGCCCGTAAACGCCAATGGGAGCGGTCACATCATCTTCACGATAAGGGCGCATAACATCTGTCCCGTCGGCTTTAATTCCCTTTCCGTCAAACACATAATCGGTAGAAATATGAATCAACCGCGCGCCGATTTTTTTGGCGCAGGCGGCTATATTGCCGGCTCCCAGCGTGTTCAGTCTGCGGCAATTTTCAACATCGTCTTCCGCCTTGTCAACGGCTGTATAAGCCGCGCAGTTGATGATCCAGTTGATGGATTGATTTTCAGCAAATTTTTCGAGCGCCGCAGTATCTGTAATATCTACTTCACGATCAGTGCCAACAAAGGGAAGACCGGATTTTTCCAGAAGCAGAGAAAGTTCTATCCCCAGCATACCCTTACTGCCAATAAGCCAAATCATTGTTTTTTATTCCCGGTCGGCAGTGAAGAAAAGAACGGAAGTTTTTTGTCTTTATCGGATAAAATGTATTCCATTCCCAAGTTAGTCCATTCAATGCCGATATCAGGATCGTTCCAGATAATGCCGCCTTCGTCTTCCGGGTAATAAAAATCGGTGCATTTGTAGGCAAAAATAACTTGTTCTGTTAACGCTAAAAATCCGTGAGCAAATCCCGGCGGAATATAAAACTGGTTTTGCTTTTCGCTGTTTAAATTAACTCCGTACCATTTGCCCATGGTTGGGGAATCCGGACGTAAATCAACCGCCACATCAAAAACTTCGCCTTGTATTGCCCTGACTAATTTTCCTTGCGGATGGTTTTTCTGAAAATGCAAACCGCGAAGCGTGCCTTTGCCTGATTTTGACTGGTTATCCTGCACAAACGGAAGCGTGATTCCCGCAGCGTGAAATTCCCTCTCGGAATAACATTCAAAAAAATAACCCCGCGCGTCTCCAAATACTTTTGGCTGTATCTCGTATAAACCTTGTATTGGGCACGGCGTAAAAGTAAATGGCACTATATATTCTCCGCAATATACCGCAGATATTCTCCGTATTCGGTCTTGTATTCCGCCGCAAGCCGCAAAAGGCTGTCCTTGTTTATCCAGCCGTTATTATATGCTATCTCCTCTATACAGGAAACATACATTCCCTGCCGTTTTTGTATAGTTTCTATAAAATTCGCGGCTTCCATTAAACTATCGTAAGTACCTGTATCAAGCCATGCCATACCGCGATCAAATGTTTCTACGGTAAGTTTCCCCTGTTTAAGATATGCGTTATTAATATCGGTAATTTCAATCTCGCCTCTTGCCGAAGGTTTTATGTTTTTTGCGATGTCTATTACCTCGTTATCATAAAAATAAAGCCCCGGAACCGCATAATGACTTTTGGGGGATACGGGTTTTTCCTCAATGGAAACTACCCTTCCTTCTTTGTCAAATTCCACAACGCCATAAGCTTTTGGATTTTTAACATAATAGCCAAAAATTGTCCCTCCGCCGTTTTTTTCAAGCCGGCTTCTTATTTCTTTTAAAGTTTGTTCAAAGCCCCGTCCGTAAAAAACATTATCTCCTAAAATCAAAGCGCAGTTTTCTTTGCCGATAAAATCGGCTCCCACAATAAAAGCGTCCGCAAGCCCTCTTGGAGTTTCCTGAATTTTATAGTCAAATCTCATGCCAAGCCAACTGCCATCTCTAAATAATTCTTTAAAAAACGGAAGATCTCTGGGAGTAGAAATAATCAATACTTCTTTAATCTTCGCAAGCATTAGTACGGAAAGAGGGTAATAAATCATCGGTTTATCGTACAGCGGTATCAGCTGTTTTGATAAAACTTTAGTAATTGGAAAAAGCCTTGTACCGGAGCCTCCGGCAAGAATTATACCTTTCATTTGTAATACTCCCCATATGCGGCGCAAACTTCTTTAGCGCCGCCTGTCATTACAGCTTCGCCCTTACGTAACCAGAGCGCTTTATTACATAAACGTTCAATCATACCGCTGTCATGAGATACAAGAAGCAATGTTGTAGCGTTTTGCAGCATTTCATGTATCCGGGTTTCGCACTTACGCTGAAAAGCGGCGTCTCCTACGGCAAGAACTTCGTCCACAATAAGAATCTTGGGTTTTACCACAGTCGCCACCGAAAACGCCATACGCGCCTGCATACCGGAAGAATAATTTTTAATGGGCATATCAAGAAAATCTTTTAGCTCGGAAAATTCCACTATCTCGTCATAATGCTCGCGCATAAACGCCTTGCTATGCCCAAGCAAAGCGCCTTCCAGATAAATATTTTCTCCTGCGGTTAATTCAGGATCAAAACCGGCTCCCAACTCCAGCATTGGAGATATAGAACCGTTAATTGTAACCGAACCGGCGCTCGGAGCAATAATGCCGCAAATAAGCTTTAACAAGGTTGATTTTCCAGCGCCGTTACTGCCGACTATGCCCCAGGATTCTCCCTGCATCACTTCTAAGTTAATATTCTTAAGGGCAAGAAATTCTTTAAAATGAAGACTGCCCTTGATAAGTTTTATAAAATATTCTTTGATGTTGTCAATTTTTTCCGACGCTATGTTAAAACGCACTGTCGCGTCTTCCACCCGGATAATAGCAGGTTCCAAAAAACACCTCACATATATAAAATGAATTTATTTTTGCTGTATGAAAAGCTTATAAGCCCTATAAACAGCATAATAAAAGCCGCAACGGCTCCGCGAATCGCCAAATCCAAACTGCCCATATTGGGACCGCCTAAAGTAAAATTACGAAACATGGTTATGTAAAAATACATAGGGTTATAGCGCGTAACCGTAAAATAAAGCCAGTCCGGCAGAATGCTTGCCGGATAAAATATACAGGAAAGATACAGCCATGCGGTGGAAAAAATTTGCCAAATGTAAACCAAATCCCGAAAAAAAACAGTAGCTTGAGCCATAAACAGACCCAGTCCAACGCTGAAAATAAATACTTGTATAATGGGAATAACCACAAAAATAAACCGCAATGTTAAAACTGTTTTTGTAGCAAAAATTAAAATGATGAGCGCTCCCATTGAAAAAAGAAATGTTACAAATTCACTGGTTACCACCGACAGGGTAAAAATATATTTGGGTATATAAATTTTCTTTAAAAGTCCCGCGTTTCCCAATATCGAAGGAAGCGATCTGGATACAGCGACTGACATAAACGTAAAAAGCAAATTACCAATAAGAAGATAAATGGGGAAATTTACAACATTTTTTGCAAATAAATTGGAAAAAACAATAACCATTACCAGCATAGTAAGGAGGGGGTTTAACATACTCCAAACGTAACCTAAAACGCTTCTGCGGTACTTAAGTTTTATATCACGGGACACAAGCTGAAAGAAAAGCTCCCTGTATTTATAAAGAACTTGTAAACGTGAAATTGTCTTTTTTATAATATTCATACCGCCTTTTAGGCTCTCCTTAACACATCGCTAAACATTTGCCCAATTTATACACAAAACCAGACCAAATAAATGCCTTACCGCTCGAAAACGGTTTTTTTTTAAAAACAATAAAAAAATCCAGCCGCCGCCGAAACAGGCTTGCCGAATTTGCCGAGACCATAACCATAATATAGCTACAGTTCGTCATTTTTTCAGTCAAATTTAGCCAAATTTCACAAATAACTACAAATAATATACCCAAAATATTAAAAAACTACATAAATAATTAGGATGAGGTATAAATCATTTTTAGCTTAGATGGAAATAATATATTTAACATATTCGATGATACTATCAAAAAAAACAATAAAAATCAATATTTTTTATGGTTTTTTCACATATTTTCACTTAATGTTGTAATTTGCGTTATCCAGCGAAAAATTACGATTGTAATAGGGATCTCCGGCGGCAAGCTCATTTTTCCATTTTGTTTTAAATAAGGTCATTTCATTGGCTAGTTTTCGCTTTTTTTCGTATGTTATATTGTATCCGCGTGATTTTGACTCAAAATGATAGGCTTCGGCATAAGGCGTCCAGACAATTAAATAACCGGCTTTTCTGATTCTGATACATAAATCAACATCATTGTATGAATTACGAAATTCCGGCGGAAATAAACCTACATCTTCAAATACTTTTCTTTTAACCATCATACAAGCGCCGGTTACAGCGCTCATATTTTGAACAATTTGTAAGCCGCCCATGTATCCGGTAGAACCAAAAGGCGCGCCGTATAAAATATGTCCGGCTGTTCCCTCAATTCCCAATACAACGCCGGCGTGCTGAATAGACCGGTTGCTGAAATAAAGTTTTGCTCCTACCACTCCAACATTGTCTCTTTGACAATACATTAACATTTCTTCAATCCAGTTAGGCGTTATTATTTCTATATCGTTATTTAAAAATATAAGTTGTTTTCCTTTTGCGCATCTATAACCCATATTACATATTTCACTAAAATTAAATTCTTTTCCTTCCCAATTAATAATATGAACATTGTCATATCGCTTTAATTCTTTATAAAAACTTAAAGTAGCGTTATCGGCGCTGTTGTTTTCTACAATAATTATTTCATAATTATCATATGTTGTTTTTTCCATTATGGACGACAAACAGTTGCGTAAAAGAGAAGCGTTATCCCTATTGGGAATTATTATCGAGACCAGCGGTTTTTCCGTTAATTCATAGACAATTCTGTAAAATCCGGGAAGTCCTATTTTGTTTTCCACCTGCGCTTGTATTCCTCTGGTTTTTAAATGTTCGGTTATCGCTTTTTCCGCCGATGAAATTACATTTAACTTTTTATCAATATTTGATTTTTCACGCATCCTGTGAAAATACAGCAATTTGGAAACATGACATACTTTCGCCGCAATATACGTATACCTTAAAACTAAATCATAATCCTGGCTTCCGTCAAACTCACTGCGAAATACTCCGGCTTTATCCATCAGCGTTCTGGAAAAAACCGTAAAACGGCTGATATAATTGTGTGAACATAAAGTATCTACTGCATAATCGGGTTTATAGTGCCTTAATATAATTTTACCTTTAGAAGAAAATATTGCCTCGTCTGTATAAATAAAATCGCTGTCATTTTCACAAACCGCTTTCATTATTTCATATAACGCGGACGGGTGAAGCGCGTCATCATGCTCAAGAAACCCTAAATAATCTCCGCCGGACATTTCTATGGCTTTGTTTGAAGTATCTGAAATCCCCAAGTTTTTTTCAAGTTTTTTGTACTTTATTCTGCTGTCTTTAACGGCGTATTTTTTACAAATAAACATGTTTTTCTTATGTTCTTCATCGCTTCCATCGGCAAGACATAGTTCCCAATTACCGTATGTTTGCGCAATAACGGATTCAATCATTGTAATAAGATGTTCTTCGTGGGTGTTGTATAATGGCGTAATAATGCTGAACTTTATTTGTTTTGGAAAGACCGTATTTTCCTGATTCGTTTTTTGCCTGTATGTTAATGCCATTTCTTTTTCCAGCCGGGAAAATTTCTTTTTTAATCGTCTTTGCATATGGACGCCGAATTTTTTCGATGTAGACCTGATTCCGTTTCTTTTTAAAAAGAGTATATACCTTGCGAAGGAGTATAATTTACTGTTTCTTCGTATTAGTCTGAGAAATGACCATATAACCCCTTTAAAAAACCGGCGCATTCTGTTCTTATTAACTCCTCACCTTGTGAAAATAACCCAAGTTCTTGATTTTTTCAACCCTAATGACGCCGGAATACTCAAAATGCCATAAAATAATTCCATTTTTCCCGTCTCTCTACCTTCTGTTGCATTGACATCCTTCAAAAAAATGTTCAATATAAAAAAATAGAGACGTAACAAGGTTTTAAAGCCGGTTTTGGAGTATAATAACTTGTGATAATCAATGTAAAAGATCTCTGGAAAACCTATCCAATGGGTAACATTGAAATTAATGCTTTAAAAGGCATTAATCTTGAAATAGCAGAAGGCGAATTTGTTTCTATTGCCGGTCCTTCAGGTTCCGGTAAAACTACCCTGATGAATATTTTAGGCTTAATAGACAAATACAGCCGCGGTTATCTTGAAATAAACAATTTGGAAATAAAAAATCAAAACAGGCAGGAACTGGCGCGGCTCAGACGGGAATATATCGGGTTTGTATTTCAATCATTTAATCTCTTGCCCGTCTTAAATGTTTTTGAGAATGTTGAACTTCCTCTTGTAATAGCGAAAAAAGGCGGGACAAAAGCGGAACGCCGCGACAGGGTAAATTATCTGTTGGAGGAAGTGGGGCTTTCAAAACGTAAAAATCATATTCCCGCGGAGCTGTCGGGCGGCGAACAACAGAGAGTTGCAATCGCGCGGGCGCTTGTAACCGCGCCTAAAATTGTTATTGCCGATGAGCCGACCGCCAACCTTGACTCAGATACCGGAGAAAAAGTTTTAAACTTAATGCAGAATTTAAACCGCGAGGAAAAAACAACTTTTATTTTTTCTACACACAATCCTGAAATATGGGAAATGGCTAACCATGTTATTTTTCTGCACGACGGAACTATTAAATCGGAGAAAAGAAAGTAATGGTTTTTTATCTGGCGATTCGCAATATTATCAGAAACAAAAAAAACAGCGTTATTATAATTTTGCTTATAGCTATTATTACTTTTTTTTTCTTTCTGGGGAACAGCGTCATTGGAATGATAGATCGCGGTATTCGTCAGGCGTATATTGAAAGTCTTACAGGCGATGTAGTTCTGGAAAAAACAGCGGATCTTACCATGAACCTTTTCAGCGCAAACGCCCCTGTTATCAGTTCTTATTTTGACATACCTGTCCTCCCTGCCTATGATTTAGTCATGGAAATTGCAGCCGCCGAACCCGGAGTCAACGGAATAACAAGTCAGGTATCAGGTAAGGCTTTTCTTGATCTCTTGAATGTCCGGGAGCCGGTTTTATTGTGCGGTATTGACGCGGAATCATATTTTTCGCTTTTTTCCGGAATTATTCTGGAAGAAGGACGATTTTTACGCGCCGGTGAATACGGCGCAATGATTACGGAAGAGAGGGCGCAGAGAATTAAAAAGTTCAGCGGACAGCGTCCCGGTATCGGCGCGCCATTGCTTTTAACGTCCGGCGGCGCTATGGGATTTAAAATCAGAGAAGTTCCGTTAGTCGGTATTTACAAATACAAAAATCCCGGACAATTTATGAATGAGATTGTCATTATCGATCCGCAAACCGTAAGAGCGCTTAATTCGATACAGGTTGCAGGCAGCGCCGCCAAAACCGATTATATGAACGCTGCAGCCGGCGAAAGTTCTATCAGCCTGCTTACAGCCGATCCGGATGATATTTTCGGCGAAGAGTTTTCAGCTAACGACGGAACAAAAGATGCCGGCTTTTCCGTAAACCTCTTGGAGAATTATTTAAGAGATTCCAGAGCGGACAAGAATGTACAGGAAACCGGAGGGGATTGGAATTTTATTATTCTGCGTCTGAAAAAAGGAGTATCCGCCAAAGCGTTTATCTATTCTTTGAATAAAAAAATACAGCCCTACGGCATAACTGCGGTAAACTGGAGAATAGCTGCGGGAAACTCCGCCATTCTTTCTCTGCTGCTTCAAATAATGTTTAATTCCGGAATATTTTTAGTATGCGTCGCCGGCGTTATTACCGTAATCAATATTCTTTTAATAACCGTTTTTCGCCGAACAAGAGAAATCGGCACGCTCAGGGCAATCGGCGCATCGGACGTTTATATCCGCTCGCTTGTTTTTTCCGAGAATTTTATTATCGCCGTAATTTCCGCATTTGCGGGACTTATAGCCGGCGCGTTATTTATTTTCTGGATTAACCGCATGGGAATTAATATCTCAAACGAACTGATTATTTCGATAATAGGCGGCAATATTTTAAAGTTGGAATTTATACCGCAAACCGCCGTTTTTTCATTTTTAATGGCGGTATTATTTTCTTTGGCGGCGTCTTTATATCCGGTTGAAGTTACAGTGCGGATTGAACCTATAGTGGCGGTACAGAGGGGATAATGGAAAAGCTTTTTGCCGTTTTTAAACTTGGTCTTAAATACCTGTACCGTTACCGCAGACGTTACAGTTTCCTTGTCGCCGCATTGATCTTCGGTTTTGCGGTAGTTACTTTTATCACATCAATAAAAGACGGAATGTACGATAATGTGTACTATACCGCCCAGTCGCATTACGCCGGAGATGTTGTCGCAGTCGGGTACGATACAAACACTTCCTTTGAATATATTCACCACATGGGACAGGAAGAAATATCAGCTATCCTGAACGCGGCTGATAGCGCGCAAATAAATCCTCAGTATACGGTATTGCGGACAATCTATGGCGGGGATGGCGTTGTCCATTTTAACGGTAACGCAATACAGCTTAAATATTTGATGGGCTGCGACTGGGACAGGGAAACGCATTTACTTAACAAAATGAATTTTGAAGAACCTCTTAATTCAACTCTTGGCGATGAGGATATTATTCTTTCGGTTCCGGCAGCGCGGCAGATTGGAGCCAAAACGGGGGACAGTATCATTTTGGAACTTAAAACCCGCTGGGGACAGAAGAATACCGGCATATTTATTGTAAAGGGAATCGTAAAGGACACTTCGATATTTGGTTATTACAAGGCTTATATTTCCAGGCTGAGTCTTAACCGGCTTACGGATTACGGCGACGGAGACTGTTCTTCAGTCGGTTTCTTTTTTAATTCGCCCGGAATCGCCGAACAAAAGCGCAGACAATTACAAAACGTTTTATCAAAACAGCAGATACAGCTGGGTCCGCCGGTTTACGACAGGGATCAAATGGCGCTGGAAAGAGACCGTCCATGGAGCGGGGTAAGGGTTTTTCTGTATACTTTGCCGGTTTATCTCTCGGAAATATCAGAGCTGCTAGAGGCAATGAACCTGATAACCTATTTACTGTACGGAATGATGCTTTTAATAATTCTTGTAAGCGCCGCCGTTACATACCGCCTGATACTTCACGAGCGGGCAAAAGAAATGGGCACTATGCGGATTATCGGTTTTTACGGGGGAGACCTGCGTTTGGTTCTCTGGACTGAAGTTCTTGTGATAGGATTAATATCCCTGATAGCCGGATTTATACTGGCGCAAATTTTTTGCTGGGCGGTTTCATTACTGTCCTTTTCGTGGTTTCCCGGCTTTGATATTTTCTTAAAAAACGGAAGGTTATTACCCCTGTATCTTCCCAAGACAATGTTTGTTAATATTATATTAGTTTTTATCTTACTTTTTGTGATGGCGTTATTGCCGTCTATTCGGGCTTCAAGAAAAAATCTGCCCGGTCTTTTATCAGGAGAACCATTATGATGGCAAAAAAAATTCAATGCCTAATTTTACCGGTTTTGTTCTTTTTTACAGCCGCTTTCCTTCACGCTGTTCCGGATCAGGAACTGTTAGCCAAAGTTGATTCGCTTGTCAGTTATTACGGCGTCGATTTTTCCGCCGAGTACACAATTGTACAGGATAAGCCGGGACAAGGACTTTCCACAACCGTAGCGGGCGTTTTCAGAAGAGACTCCAGCGAAACATTTGTAATTGTTATCATGGAGCCTTTTATCAGCAAGGGGCAGGGATATCTAAAACAGGGAAAAACGCTGTGGTTTTATGATCCGGAAAGCCGTAATTTTAACACTACAAGCAACGCCGATCGTTTTCAGAATACCAACGCCAGAAATTCGGATTTTACCCGCTCTA
>Ga0268262_10004244_pt1 | contig 14903 bp, 6 predicted proteins | sample TergutNc150P3_FD_190354 | JGI IMG/M metagenome (GOLD analysis project Ga0268262, IMG submission 190354) | Nasutitermes corniger P3 segment gut microbial community from laboratory colony in Florida, USA - Nc150 P3 (SPAdes) (version 2) | ecosystem: Host-associated > Arthropoda: Insects > Digestive... | reverse complement strand
CCCGGCCTATGTTACGGCTGTCCATGCCGTCAATGGCGTTAGGCTTCCAGACGGTAAACATACGGACAAAATCGGGCATGTCCTCAAAAACAGAAATCAAAACTGATTCATACTGCGCCCGCCGATCCCCAACAGGCACGTTTTCATAATAATTCATTACATCCGATAATCCGCGCAGCACTTGTAAATACCCGTCTAAACGGCCTTCCCAGTACGTAGCGCGCTGAAGCGCCAGATTGCTGAGGGCCTCCTTGCTCAGGTTCCGGCTGGTATCAGACGCCTGTCGTAATTGTATTATGGCTATAGCCACCACAACAACCGCCATAATGACAGTCATAATAAGGCTGAGTTTTATTTTGAGTTTCACTTTCTTCCCCCTTATTGCATAAAAAAAGCTTCTTTGTTATAATAATCTACCAAAAGTCCCTTTTTGTCAAGAGGGCACTTGCGGCTTAAGGCGGCGTAAAACGGCTGGAGTTATATAAATGAGTAAAAATGAAAATGCGGCAATATCCGAACGCCGCGCCGCCCTAAACAGAGCCGCCATCATATTTCTCTCGCAAAATGAAGAGAATTTTGAAGCCACCATGACGGCGGGCATCAGGGAAATCGCCGATGAGTTCAATTTGGACAGATTTTCCATCTGGCGCAATTCTTCCGGGCCTGACGGCCTGCACGGGGGGCAAATATACCGCTGGGACAGGAAATCCGGAGGCACGACATTTCCGACAAAAGGGCTGGAGGACGCCGCGTACTCCAGGCTCGCGCCGCGATGGGAAAAACTTTTTACGGGGGGCGGAATAATTAACAGTCCCGCGAGGCTTCTGCCCGAAGCGGACATTCTGAAATCATTTGGCTGCGTGACGGTTTTTATCACGCCTTTGTTTATCAACAACACCTTTTGGGGCTTTGCCCTTCTGGAAGACCTCCATAATGAGCGCGTTTTTGAAGATGACGACATTGACATGCTGCATTCGGCGGCTTTACTGTGCGCGAACACCGTCATACGCGCGGACATGGAACGTGAAATACTTGATGCCAATGAATTTAACAGCGCCATCCTTGACGCATCGCCGCTTGGTTTTACCATTTTTGACGAAAACGCCAATGTTATTGGCTGTAACGACACTCTTGCGGAATTATTGAAAACCACCAAGAAATACTATATCGAACATTTCAGCGAATTCTCGCCTACATACCAGGACGACGGGGCCTTATCCATAGACAGGGCGATTGAATCGGTCAAGCGGACCTTGCGCGGCGAAAAGCTGGTATTTGAGTGGATACTTTGCACGTCATCGGGAGAGCCTATCCATAATGAAGTCACGCTGGTACGCGCGATACATAAAGGCAAGTACGTGGCATTGGGGTATCAATATAACCTGCAGGAAAGAAAGAAGCGGGAAATCGAGTTGGCGAGCGCCAGGGAATTGGCGGAAGAGGCCAACCGCGCGAAAAGCACCTTCCTTGCCAACATGAGCCACGAACTGCGCTCGCCGCTCAACGTGGTTATAGGGCTTACCGACTTAATGCTGGAAGACGGCCGCATGGGCGGACATATTACGGAAAATCTGGTAAAGATAAACAACGCGGGCACCACGCTCCTGAACATCGTAAACGACATCCTTGACTTTTCCAAAATCGAGTCGGGAAAACTCGAATTGTCACCGGTCGAGTATTACATGGCCAGCCTGGTGAACGACGTCATTACCCTTACCGTTACCCGCCTCGGGGAAAAACCCATAGTATTCCGGCTTGATATTCCCGACGATCTGCCGAACAAACTGTACGGAGACGATCTGCGGGTAAAGCAGATATTAACCAACCTGCTCACCAACGCCGTCAAATACACCCGCGAGGGGAGTATAGAATTAAGCGTACGCTGCGCGCACGAGGGCGATTCCGTGTGGATTGACGCCGCCGTCAGGGACTCGGGCATGGGCATACCCCCGGAGGTCCTGAACAATCTGTTCCTTGAATATTATCAGGTCGACTCCAAGGCCAACCGCCGCATTGAGGGTACGGGACTGGGCCTGTCCATTACCAAAAAACTGGTGGAATTGATGGACGGGCAAATCAAAGTGGAAAGCGAGTACGGCAAAGGTTCAACCTTCAGTTTCCGCATAAGGCAGGGCTATGTAGACGACGCGGTTTTCGGGGCGGACGTCTCGGACAAACTGCGCCACTTCTGCTATATAGACGACAAAAATATCGCCGTCAGAAAACTGGTAAGGATCGACTTAAGCTACGCGAGGGTGCTGGTGGTCGACGACATGCTGACCAATCTGGACGTGGCGTCCGGCCTCCTGCGCAAGTACAGAATGGAGGTCGACTGCCTGTCCGACGGGCCGGCCGCGATTAAACGGATAAAGGAAGGAACCCCCGTTTACAACGCGATATTCATGGACCACATGATGCCCGGAATGGACGGCATAGAAACGGCGGACAGGATCCGCGCCCTGGGCACGGAATACGCGAAAAAGATACCGATAATCGCCCTGACCGCCAACGCCATTCAGGGAACCGACAAGATGTTCTATGAGCACGATTTTCAGGCATTTGTAACCAAACCCATTGACGTAATGGAACTGGATTCCGCCCTCAGAAAATGGGTGCGCGACATGAGCCGCAAGAGCGTGCCGATTTTAAACGATTCTTCACCCGAGGAAGAAAAAATGGTAATAGAGATACCGGGGGTGAATGTGAAAAAAGGGCTTTCCCTGTACGTCGGCGACACCAAGGTGTACCTTCCACTGTTGAAATCATACGTCGCCAACACGCCGAAAGTTCTGGACAAGCTGCGAGCCGTCTCGGCTGAGAATTTGTCCGACTACGTTATTATCGTACATGGGTTAAAAGGCACAAGCGCGGGCATAGGGGCGGAAGCGATACAGGCACAGGCTTTGGAACTGGAAAACCTGTCCAGGAACGGCGATTTGCAGGGCGTTTTAGCGAAAAACGACAAACTCATCGCCGATACGGAGCTCATCGTAGCGAACGTGAAAGAGTGGCTGGACAAAAACGACGTTCAGGAGGCGAAACCGAAGCTGAAAGCTCCGGACAAGGAACTCCTGGCGAAACTGAGGGAATTCTGTGAAAACTATGAAATTGACGGCATTGAAGAAGTCATGTCGGAACTGGAAAGCGCCGACTACGAGGAAGGCGCCGATCTTATAAAATGGATACGGGAAAAAATAGAAATATCCAAAATGGGTGAAGTCGCGAAGCGGCTCGCGGCTCTATAGTGAGGCTGTTATGAAATGGTTTAATAATCTGAAAATCAAGGCAAAAATGATTTTAGGCTTTGCGTTGTTTATCGTACTGATAACAAGCATAGTTCTGTTCGCCATCACCCGGCTGAACGATGTCGCGCTTACATACGACAACGCGATTAAGTACCCCATAAGCATTAGAGACGACATAATAATGACGCAGGCCGCTTACAATGACATGCGCACAATGACAAACAAGATTACCGCATACGCGCCGCATGACACCCCTGAGCACATCGAAGACATGTATAAGGATGCCGTATCGGCCTATGACCAGGCAATCAATGCTATACATGAATTTAAAGCTCTTTTAAGAGCAAACCCTCTTTTGAATGAAGAGGAGAGGAGACTGCGGCTTTATAACGCCGACTTGCTCGAGACGTATGTCAGGCGGTATAAAGATGAAATTTGCGACCCCATTGCGAAAGCCGCCCGCGTCGGCGATTATGAAAGCGCCATAAAGATACTCAGCACCACAGGCGAACTCGTGAAAGAAACAAGATCACTGGTCTCCACTCTGCGCGAATTGGCGACCGCCGTAGAGGAAAGAACAAACCACAATGCGGAAGTTCTCGCCGACAAATCAAAAATGATGCTGGGCATAACTTCCGTCGTTTCTGTTGTTGTTTCAATTTTATTGGCTTTGTTGATAGCCTCGCTCATCGCCAAACCGATTAATATCATGACGGAGGTGGCAAATAATGTAGCGAAAGGCAACCTGGACGTAAATATCGACACGTCGACTAAAGATGAAACAGGCATGCTGGCAAAGAGTTTCGCGGATATCGTAAACATTGTCAATTCGCTTACCACGGACCTGAAAGATTTAAGCAAGGACATACAAACCGACAGCGACGCGGAAACTAAATTGGATGCCGGGCGTTTCAGCGGCGCGTACGGCGAAGTTGTTGAAAGCATAAACACTTTCGCCGCCGCCCTCCTCAGCGCCCAGAAATCAGCGCTGCTCACCGTGGCAACCATATTTGAATCAAACCCCCAGGTAAACATATTGTTTGACGACAAGCTCAACGTAATCGACTGCAATCCCGGAGCGGTTACGTTCCTTGGTTTCAAAACAAAAGAAGAACTGCTTGACGGATTTATTGAGCGCGTGAGCAAGAGCATTCCGGAAATTATGTCTAACGGGCAGCGCTCGCTGTCTTTGCACGAACAGTTAAGCATGGCAGCAAGGGAAGGCGCGGCCGATTTGGAGACGGAACTGCATTTTGAAGACGGCATACGCAGGATAAATGTAAATTTAAGAAAGATACCTTATAAGGGCAGCTTCGCCATAGTCGCCTATGTATTTAATATGACCGAAATTTTTCAGCGGGAAATGCAGTTGTCACGCGCCAAGGAATTAAATGAACTCCAGCTTGCCAAACTGAATCTGGTTGTAAAAGGAACCAAAATCGGCTTATGGGATATGAAAGTGATACATGATGATCCCGTAAACCCGAACAACACTTTTATATGGTCGGATGAATTCAGGCACATGCTCGGCTACACGGACGAGAATGATTTTCCCAACATCCTGAGCAGTTGGAGCGACCTCTTGCACCCCGAAGACAAGGAAGCAACGCTGAACGCTTTCGCGAAACACATGCTCGACAATACGGGCAAGACGCCCTACGACGTTGAATACCGCCTCTTGCGCAAAACCGGCGAATACGCCTATTACCGCGCTTCCGGGGAGTCCATCCGCGACAAGAACGGCAACGCCATAAGAGTCGCCGGCGCGCTCATGGATATAACCGGCACCAAGAACATGCTGCAGGACAAGGATCGGCAAAAAGAGGAGGCGGAAGCCGCCAACCGCGCGAAAAGCACCTTCCTTGCCAATATGAGCCATGAGCTGCGCACCCCGCTCAACGTGGTTATCGGGCTTACCGGCCTGATACTGGAAGACAAACGCCTGGACAAAAATGTTACGGAAAATATTATAAAGATAAGCAACGCGGGAAGCACGCTCCTGTCCATCGTGAACGATGTCCTTGATTTTTCCAAAATTGAGTCCGGCAAGCTCGAATTAACGCCCGCCGAGTATTATCTGGCAAGCATGCTGAACGACACCATTACCTATACCATCGCCCGCCTCGGGGAAAAACCTATAAATTTCCATTTGAACATCGAAGACAACCTGCCGTACAAACTGTACGGCGACGATCTGCGGGTGAAACAAATATTTACCAACCTGCTCACAAACGCCGTTAAATACACCGACGAGGGAAGCGTGGAGCTCAATGTGCGCTGCGCGCGCGAAGGCGATTCGGTGTGGATGAATGTCGCCGTCAGCGATACAGGCATGGGCATATCCGCAGATGACATAAAAGACCTGTTCCTTGATTATCACCGGGTCGACGCCAAGTCCAACCATCACGTCGAGGGTACGGGACTGGGCTTGTCCATTACCAAAAAGCTCGTGGAAATGATGGACGGGGAAATCAAAGTGGAAAGCGAGTACGGCAAAGGTTCGACATTCAGTTTCCGCATAAGGCAGGGATTTGTCAACGACGCGGTTCTCGGGGCTGATATTTCCGACAAACTCCGCAACTTCTGCTATACCGATGACAAGCGCGTCGTGTCCCAAAAGCTGGTACGGATCGATTTGAGCTACGCCAAGGTGCTTGTCGTGGACGATATAAAGACCAATCTGGATGTCGCTGCCGGCCTTTTAGGCAGTTACAAGATGCAGGTTGACTGCCTGACCGACGGGCCGTCCGCGATTGAGCGGATACAATCAGGGACTCCGGTTTACAACGCGATATTCATGGATCACATGATGCCCGGAATGGACGGCATAGAAACGGTGGACAGAATACGCGCCTTAGGCACGGAATACGCGAAAAAGGTGCCAATTATCGCCCTCACCGCCAACGCCATACGCGGAACCGAAAAGTTGTTCTATGAGCACGATTTTCAGGCTTTTGTCACCAAACCCATTGACGTGACGGAGATGGACTCCGTTCTCAGAAAATGGGTGCGCGACAATACTCATGAGGAAGTTCTGATCAACGACGAGCTTTCCGAGGCTGATCTTAAGATTGAAAATATGGTAATAGAAATACCGGGGGTGGATACTGAAAAAGGGCTTTCCCTGTACGGCGGCGCGAGGAAAATTTATCTGCCCATGCTGCGCTCCTATGCTTCCAACACGCCGAAAGTATTGGAAAAACTCCGGCTGGTTTCGGAGGAGAATTTGCATGACTATGTCATTACCGTACACGGGCTGAAAGGCACGAGCGCCGCCCTGGGCGCGGAACAGATACGGGCACAGGCTTTAGAACTGGAAAACCTGTCCAGGGCCGGCGACCTGCAGGGCGTTTTGGCGAAAAATGACAAACTCATCGCCGATACGGGTATCATCGTCAGCAGTGTGCAAGAGTGGCTTGATAAAAACGACATTCACGAGGTAAAACCGAAGCTTAAAGCCCCGGACAGGGAACTTCTTGCGAAACTGAAGGAATGTTGCGAAGGCTATGATATTGACGGCATTGATGAAATCATGTCGGAACTGGAAAAAGCGGACTACGAGGAAGATGCCGAATTAGTTCAATGGATTCGGGACAAAATCGACATATCTAAAATGGGCGAAGTGGCAAAGCGGCTTGGTGAAACGGCTTAGCCGTTTCACCTTGAAGTTTGGGCTTTACCCAAACTTCATAAATAAGAAAAAGGAAAAGGAAAGGAAAAAATAAATGGAAAATAGGGTCAAAATGAGCATTATTGTGATCATAATTATGGTATTGATAGCCGGAGGCATTCCCGTAATACAACTGTGGAACGCCTCCAACGTCGCTTTGAATCTGTCCAAACAGAAGACCATGTATTTGGCGCGCCAGTACGCCCAGTACTGGGACGGTAAAATAGACGGCTATATAAAGGTATTACAGGCGATATCGAACGTGATGAATTTTTATGAAAACCTGGAACCCGGAGCGCGGCGGCAGGATTATGAAAAAACAATGCAGGCTATTTTTGAGGACATGCCCGAATTTATCCGGATGTTTACCATTTGGAAACCAAACGCCATTGACAACATGGACTACCGTTTCGCGGGCACAATAGGCGCGACCGAAACGGGACAGTTCGCCTTTACCTTGACAAGGGAAACCGGAGAGATAACGGTTATGACCAGCACCGTTGTCCGTCAGGCAATGGAGCATCTTAACGGACCTAACAGTAAAACAGTCGAAATGAGCGACCCCTCCATTCTTAAGATAGCGGGAATAGACACTTATTGCATAAGGATCATGGTCCCCATTATAAACAAGCGCCTGGATGAATCAGTCGGAGTCATAGGCTGTCAGTTTGATATTGATCTGATACAACCCCTGGTAGTGCAAACCATCAAAGATTACGAAGAAGTCACCAGTATGGCGATTTACACCCACACCGGGTTTATTTTGGCAAATTACCTGCCGGAAATGATAGGAAAGCAGCTGGTTGAAGTGGAAACGCAATACGGCGATAAATTACAACAGGTCGCGGAGGCCGTCAGAAACGCGCAGGAACACGAAGTTTCAAGTTACGACCCCGAGTTGAAAACAACCATATATATGAGCATAGTCCCGATTCCCCTGGCGGCTTCTCCGACAACATGGGCGGTAATGATCGGCTCAACCGAAGCTTACATTTTAAAAGACGTCAACGCGATGATCAAATTTACAATCCTGCTGATGATAATAGTGGTTTTGGCGGCGGCGGCGTTATTAATCGTCATCATCCGGGTTGACGCGGCAAAAACCAAGGCCGACACGGAAAGCAAACATAAGAGCGCGTTCCTCGCCAACATGAGCCACGAACTGCGCACCCCGCTCAACGTGGTTATAGGGCTTACCGATTTAATACTGGAAGACGAACAACTGGACAAACATATTACAGAAAACCTGGTAAAGATAAGCAACGCGGGCACCACGCTGTTAAGCATCGTAAACGACGTTCTTGATTTTTCCAAAATCGAGTCCGGCAAGCTCACCCTGTCGCCGGTTGAGTATTACACCTCCAGCCTGCTGAACGATATCGCCACCCTGACCATTACCCGCCTGGGGGAAAAACCCATAGCGTTCCGGCTTGACATTCCCGACGATCTGCCGAATAAACTGTACGGCGACGATCTGCGGGTGAAGCAGGTGTTAACCAACCTGCTCACCAACTCCGTTAAATACACCCAGCAGGGAAACATAGACCTCGTCGTGCGCTGTACGCGCGAGGGCGATTCGATATGGCTGGAGATCGCCGTAAAAGACACCGGCATGGGTATATCCAAAGAAAATATTAAAAGCCTTTTCTCCGATTATTACCAGGTCGACGACAAGGCGAACCGCCATATCGAAGGCACGGGCCTGGGACTGGCGATTACCAAAAGACTGGTAAAAATGATGGAGGGGCAGATCAACGTGGTAAGCGAACGCGGCAAAGGCTCGACGTTCAGTTTCCGCCTGAGGCAGGGCTATGTCGACGATGAGACGCTCGGGGCGGAGATCTCGGAAAAACTCCGTAACTTCTCCTACATTGACGACAAACGCCTCAACACCCAAAAGCTGGTAAGGGTAAATTTGAACTATGTCAGGGTGCTGGTGGTAGACGACATGCAGACCAATCTGGACGTGGCGTCCGGCCTCTTGCGCAAATACCAAATGCAGGTTGACTGTTTGACTAACGGGCAGGCGGCGATTGACAGGATAAAAGCGGGAACCCCGGTTTACAACGCGATATTCATGGACCACATGATGCCCGGAATGGACGGAATAGAAACCGTGGACAGGATCCGCGCCCTGGGCACGGAATACGCGAAAAAGATACCGATAATCGCCCTGACAGCCAACGCCATACAGGGAACCGACAAGATGTTTTACGCGCATGATTTTCAGGCGTTTATATCCAAACCCATTGACGTAATGGAACTGGATTCCGTCCTCAGAAAATGGGTGCGTGACAAAACCCGCGAGGAAGTGCCGGTCACGGCGGAGTCTTCTTCCGAGGATGAAAAGCCAAAAACAATAACGATACCGGGGGTGGACACGAAAAAAGGGCTTTCCCTGTACGTCGGAGACACGAAGATCTATCTGTCCCTGCTTCGCTCTTATACCGCCAACACGCCGATAGTTTTGGAAAAACTGCGCGCGGTCTCTGCGGAAAATTTGTCAGATTATGTTATTACTGTACACGGGCTAAAAGGCACCAGCGCGGGCATAGGGGCGGAAGACATACGCGCAAAGGCTTTGGAACTGGAAAATATGTCCAGAGCCGGAAACTTGCAGGGCGTATTGGCGAAAAACGACAAACTCATTGCCGACGCTGAAATTATTGTAGCCAACGTAAAAGAGTGGCTGGATAAAAACGACGTTCACGAGGCTAAACCGAAGCTTAAAACCCCGGATAAGGAACTTCTGAAGCGGCTGAGGGAATGTTGTGAAAATTACGATATTGACAGTATTGAAGAAGTCATGTCGGAACTGGAAAAAGCCGATTACGAGGAAGACGCCGATTTGGTAAAATGGATACGGGAACAAATCGACATATCCAAAATGGGCGAAGTCGCAAAACGGCTGGGCGAAACGGTTTAGCCGTTTCACAAAATACTATTTCACGGAGGAATTGATAAATGGCCGGTGATCGAAAAAAAATTGTCGCCGTGGACGACAACCCTGAAAACCTGAACGCTCTCAAGAATACCCTGAAAGAAAGCTACATGGTATATCCAAACCCCTCAGCCCTGGATATGTTTGAGTTATTGGAGCATATCCGTCCGGACTTAATCCTGCTGGATGTGGAAATGCCCGGAATGAACGGGTATGAAGCCATAAAAAAGCTTAAAAGCGACGAAAAATACAAGGAAATACCCGTTATCTTCCTGACTTCCATGACCGGCGAAGAAAGTGAAAAAGAGGGCTTGCAGCTTGGGGCCGTCGATTATATCCAAAAACCATTTGTAACCACGGTATTGCTTGAGCGGATAAAAAAGCATCTACTATAAAGATTAAGAAGGAGGCTAATAAATGGTCGGTAATCGAAGAAAAATTGTCGTGGTAGACGACAACCCTGAAAACCTGAATTCCATCAAGAACACCCTGAAAGACATATACATGGTATATCCAAGCCCTTCCGCGCAGGATATGTTTGAGTTACTGGAACACGTCCAGCCGGAATTAATCATGCTGGACGTGGAAATGCCCGGAATGAACGGGTATGAAGCCATAGAAAAGCTGAAAAAAAACGAAAAACACAAGGAAATACCCGTTATCTTCCTGACGAGCATGGACGACACGCAGAGTGAAATGAGAGGCTTGCAGCTTGGGGCCGTTGATTATATCCGCAAGCCCTTTGTAACCCCTCTGCTTCTCCAGCGGATAAAAACGCAATTGTCCATAGTGGAACATCAATGGGAAATTATCGATCTGCTTGAAGTAAAAACACAGGAAGTCAAACTGCGCGAGATGGCGGAACAGGCGGCGCAGGACGCGTCCCACGCCAAAACCAACTTCCTTTCCCGCATGAGCCATGAAATAAGATCCCCCTTAAACGCCGTTATAGGAATGATAAACATCGCGAACGAGGAAAAGGACGTGGCGTCATTAAAAGCGTATCTTAAAAAAGCGGGTACCGCGGCAAGGCACGTATTAAGCGTTATTAACAATATTCTTGACATGTCCAAAATTGAGGCCAATAAATTTGAGCTTTCCAACGCCGAATTTGATTTTGGCAAAACGATGGCAAACATTGTCGAGCTAAACAACGTCAGCGCCCAGGAGAAACACCAGGAAATAACCCTTAATATTAACCCGAATATTCCGCCATCCATAATCTGCGACGAATTACGGCTGACGCAGATTCTTAACAATCTGATGAGTAACGCGGTAAAATTCACCCCTGAAAACGGCAAGATTCAACTGAGCGCGGAAAAGCTGGACGAAGCAAACGGCCGCCCGCCGCAGGCGGGCGAGATTACCATAAAGATCGAAGTTGCGGACAACGGCACGGGGATTTCCCCGGAACAGCAGAAAACGCTTTTCACCGCTTACAATCAGGCCGACAGCGCCGCCGCCAAAAATTTCGGCGGCACGGGGCTTGGGCTGTTCATCGCCAAACGGATTGTGGAACTGATGCGCGGAACGATACAGGTTGAATCGGAACCGGGCAAGGGCGCGAAATTTATATTTACCATTAAAGCGAAACAGGGGACGCAGACTGCGGGCAAAGCGGCTTCTTCGGGAGCGACCGCCGATATAAAAGCGTCCGACTTGCATTTACAGGATTATACCATATTGGTCGCGGAAGACATGGATTTTAACCGGGAAGTCCTATCCAAGTACCTTGAAAAGACCGGCGTAACCATTGATTTTGCCTTTAACGGCAAAATAGCCATTGATAAGTTCAAAGAGAATCCCGACAAATACACATTGATTTTCATGGATATTAATATGCCGGAAATGAACGGGGACGAGGCGACAAAGGTAATAAGGGCGCTTGAAATAAAGAGGGCAAAAGAAATACCCATTATCGCCATGACGGCGGATGTTTTTAAGGAAGACATCGAAAAATGCCTTGCGGCCGGCATGAACGACCATATCCCCAAGCCTGTTGTTCCCAAAGTTATACTCGCGAAGCTCAAACAGTATATGGGGGTATAAGGCTACTTGAATAAAATAATCCAATAAGTCATAATATCTTACCATATATAACTTAAATTTTATCAATTTGGTTGTATTTGAAATTCAAGGAGGAAATTATGGCAATCGGAATACCCGGAATAGACGAGGGAATCTTCAACGACTTAATGGACGGCGATGAGGAACTTTACTCGTCCGTCCTCAGTTCTTTTATAGACAAAACGCCCTCCGTCCTGAGCAAGCTGGCAACCGTAACAAAAGAAACATTGGCGGAATATGCCGTAAACGTACACGGCTTTAAGGGCGCCTGCGCGAATATCTGCGCCGAAAAAGCGCGGCAGATGGCCTACAGCCTGGAAATGAAGGCAAAAGCCGGCGATTTGACAGGCGTACAAGCCGAAATCGCCCCGTTTCTGAAGTATGTGGAAGATTTAATGCCTAAATTGAAAGACTGGTACAGTAAACATCAGTGAGCAGGGAGTAGTGAGCAGTGAGCAGTGAGAAGAGTTCTGGTTTGTAAGCATAGCATGTTACTTTCACGCTCCTTCTTCACTGCTAACTGCTAACTGCTAACTGCTAACTAAAAAAGGGGTGTGTATCGTGTTGAAAATCAGCAAACACAAAATGCGTGTACGCATAACGTGCGCGGCGCTTGTATTGGCGTCCTTTACGGTCGTATTTTCAGGGTGCGCGAAAAAAACTGAAAAACAGTCCGATTTGTCGGTAGAAAGCTTGTCATTCCGTAATATACCCGGCATAACTCAGGAAGAAATAAGGGCTATTGAGGCTCTAAGGGATAAGTACAGTTATTTTGAGTACGGAATCAACCGTACCACCGAGGCATTCGAAGGAAAAGACGGCAGAATCAACGGATATGCCGTTATGTTTTGCAGATGGCTTTCCGAAATGTTCGGCATTTCGTTCACGCCTAAATACTACCAATGGGGCGATTTGCTGAGGGGGCTTGAAGCGGGTAAGGTCGATTTTACCGGCGAAATGATGTTCACGTCCGAAGGCCGGGAGGGCTATTTCATGTCCAGCCCCACGATTAACCGCTCGATACGATCCTACCGAATCATGAACAGCGTGCCCATCACGGAAATTTTGCGCACGCGCCTGCCCCGGTTCGCATTCCTGAGGGGGGCGGTCGTGTCCGACGACGTGGACGCGAACACCCCGTACCATATCGTAACCGTCATCGTCGACAGTCATCCGGAAGCGTACCAAATGCTCAAAAACGGCGAAGTTGACGCGTTCTTCGGACTGGATACCGCCGAAGGGGCCTTTGAAGCGTACGGCGACGTGGTCAGCGAAGATTTTTATCCGATGATTTTCAGGTCCTCCTGTCTTACGACGCATAAGGAGGAACTGCGGCCCATATTATCCGTCCTGGAAAGGGTGTTGAATGACGACCGCGCCATGGAGTACCTGACCTCAATGCAAAAGAGGGGCTATCAGCAGTACATGGAAAACAGGATACAATCGCTTTTGACCGAAGAAGAACGCGAATATATTCAGAAACACCCTGTAATACCCATAGGCGCGGACTTCAGCAATTATCCGATTTCGTTTTACGACACCCATTCCGGTAAATGGGAGGGAATATATTTCGAGGCGCTTGATGAAGTGTCAAAGCTTACCGGGCTTACCTTTAAAATCAACAACAACGAAAAAACGCCGCTGTTAAAGGTGATAGACAATGTTGAAAAAGGCGAAGCTCTGATCCTGCCTGAACTGTTTCAGATACCGAAATATGAAGGCCGTTTTCTGTGGTCCGATGTTCCGATTATAAACGACAACTTCGCCATCATATCCCGGTCGGATATGCGCACTATCGACGTAAACGACATATTTCATTTACATGTGGCCATACGCAAAGAAACCATATACGCCGATATGTTCAGAAAAGTTTTTCCCGCCCACAAGAATTTTACCGAATATGACACTATGGAACAAACATGGGACGCGCTGGAAAACGGCGAGGTTGACATAATTTTCGCGAGCCGGCGAAGGCTGGTTATTTACACCAATTACTATGAAAAATCGAATTTTAAGCTTAATCTGGTTTTTAACCATTCGTTTGACTCTTTTTTCGCCTATAACAAGGATGAGACAATTCTAAAATCAATTGTCGATAAAGCCCTGAGCTTTGTCAATGTAGATAATATGGCAAACCAGTGGATATACAAGACCTACGATTACCGGAGTAAATTGGCGGCGGCCCAGCGGCCCTGGCTGATAGGAGCGTCGGTTTCATTTTTCATGGTGCTTCTGCTTGTATCGCTTATGTTAATAAGAAGCCGCAGCGCCGGCAAAAAGCTGGAAAAAGTGGTAGCCGAGCGCACGGGCGCCCTGGCATTCGAGACCTCAAAACTTCAGTCGGTAATCGCTTCAATTCCCGACCATATGTTTGCCAAGGATACCAATTTAAAATACACGCAATGTAACGAGGCTTTCACTCAATTTATGGGCGTCCGCGAAGAGGATCTTATCGGCAAAGATAACTTTGAGGGCAATTGGTATTCTCCCGAAGAAGCGAAGAGGATGCATACCACTGACATGACGGTATTAAATGAAAACCGGGTGCTTACCTATGAAGAAAAAGTCCGCTCGAATTTTACCGAAAAAGAAGGCATTTTTGAAACGATTAAAACCCCAATCAGGCAGGACGGCGTTGTCACGGGGCTGCTCACCATTAAGCGCGATATAACCAAACGCAAAGAGATGGAGAGCGACCTGTCGCTTCAGACTTCATTGTTAAAAACGATGCTCAGTTCGCTTCCGGACGCCGTATTCTGCAAGAATTTGAATTTCAGGTACACTTTGTGCAACAACTACATGGCGGAATTATTCGGCAGGAAAGTTGAGGACATACTCGGCAAGGACGACGTAGCCGCCCTGGGCCTGCCCCCCGAAACGGCGGCTATCGCCAATGAAAGCGACCTGAAAGTCGTGAACGAACAGAAGCGCATAATGTACGAGGAATGGGTGCCCTGCGCGGACGGCGTCACGCGGCTTT
>Ga0268262_10004243_pt1 | contig 14905 bp, 13 predicted proteins | sample TergutNc150P3_FD_190354 | JGI IMG/M metagenome (GOLD analysis project Ga0268262, IMG submission 190354) | Nasutitermes corniger P3 segment gut microbial community from laboratory colony in Florida, USA - Nc150 P3 (SPAdes) (version 2) | ecosystem: Host-associated > Arthropoda: Insects >... | reverse complement strand
GACAAAAATAGTGCCCATTTTAATGGCAGATCATACTATTTACCAAGTCAGATAGTACGTTGGGATGTCTTTAGAGTTTATGGAAAATAAAATATTAGGAGGATATATGAAAAAAATTATTTATTTCACGCTATTTTTAATGGTTTCTCTGTCTCTTTTTGCGGAAGAAAAATATGACTGGCTTATCAATAATAACTGGTGGCTTGAAACTGAATTATTTGATATAAATGACCCACCCAGAGTGATATTTAGAAAAGTAGAAATATTACCAATGAGTATAATGTACCATGAACGACTTAGAAGAGAAAGATTTACCTTAGTATATCATCAAATAAGCAAAATTGAAAAGCTTTATAAATTAGAAGACACATTATCAAATAATGTATATAATCTGGAGTTTGGTGACAATAATAATTTTTTATCAATAAAATGGGGTAAAATACCTTATCCAACACGACAACAAAGAGTTGGTAAACAGGAAAACAAAAATTATCCTCTTGTTGGTATTTGGGGAGAATTACCGCATTTGACAGAATATCGTATTATTGATCCCAAAGATTGTATAATCTATATGGACATTGAAGAACAATTTTCAACATGGGCTATACGCGAAGGAACTTACCTGCTTAAACAAATAAATGAAGACACATTTGAAACCGTTTCTTCGTTCCCCGATGGACGCTTAAGACTTACAGTAGAGCATGGAGGACGAATCATTTTAACGCCATTATTCACATTACCCAAAGACGAAAAGGGAAGACTTGATCCATTGATAATACGCCGTTGGCCATAATTAATTAATTTTCAACCCAGGCAAAACAAACTTACATAAAGTCAAGTTTTGTCTGGGTTATTTTAATTTATTAAGTATAGTAAAACTGATTTGTTTTTTGAAAAAAATTATTGACAAATTGATAAAAAGAAATAAAATCCCATGTATGAACATGAAATGAAAAAGAAGGAGTTACTATGAAGAACATCATTAAATTTGTTTTCATTATATTAGCCTTATGTTTTATCGTTTTTCTAATTTCATGCTGTGAAGCTGGTGGGACAATTATTATAAAAAATAATTATTCGGAAGATAAAATGGTTATTGTTTATGAATATTCTCTTATTGGTGTTACGTTTAATTATAAAGATAAATATGGCCCACAAAATATTGTTGCAGGCGATACTGGTAGTTTTAGCGTAAAAAGTAATGCCGTATATGGTATTATTTGGACGCATAATAAAATTGATTACGTTAAAACAGCTGAAGTATCTTATGGTGAAACAGTCGAAAAAGAAATACCATAATAAACGCTTTTTATGTTATTATTCACCAAATCGCCTCTTGACAAAACTCAGCCTTACAAATAATCTGCCATAAAGGGGATAAAAAATAACCATTGAAAACGATTTTTGTTGTAGATGACAGTGACACAAACCTGGCAACGGCGGAAGAGGCTTTAGAAGACCATTTTAACGTGATGACTGTACCGTCTGCGGCAAAAATGTTCGCTCTTTTAGGGAAAGTTAAGCCGGATTTGATATTATTGGACATAGAAATGCCCGAAATGGACGGATTTGAGGCTCTGGAAAGGCTAAAAACCGGTAATTGGGCGGAAATTCCGGTAATTTTTCTTACAGGAACAATAAATGCCTCCATCCAAGAAAAAAGCTCGGCACTGGGCGCGGTCGGCATTATTACAAAGCCATTTACCCAAGACAAACTGCTTGAACAGATAAATTTAATTATTTAATACCATTTTAATCAATAATCGCTTATAATTAATAGTATATGCCAATAAAATGGCAGATACTATAAAATACTGCCTCTGGAGGAGTAATTTGCAGCCAAAACCTGAGAAAAACCGGGGAATAAGTACTGTTACTATTCAAATGCTCATTATTGTTATCGCATTTATAGTAATGGGGGTATCAAGCTTCATTTTCGCAAGCACTATTGAACACAGACATCTGGTAAAAGACGCGGAAAACGCCCTTGCTTTTACAGAGGCAGAAATAGTTTCAAATCTGATGGAACCGGAAACTTTTCTTGACAGCTATTCCGAAACAATCCGCAGTATGCTCATTAGGGGCGAGAATGAAAGAACTGTATCCGACTATATGGCATCTATTACCAATTTCCTTATGAAAGATAAAAACCGTATGACCGGGCTGAACACTACCCACGGCTACTTCTTTACATGGGGGGGAAAACACCTAACGGGAAAAAAATGGACACCACCGGAAAATTTTTCACCTAAAGATCAATCATGGTATCAAAGGGCAATTGAGGCTGATGGGAAAATCACGCTTTCTGAGCCATATAGAGACACACCGACTAGAAAAATAATCATTACATTTTCACGTTACCTTACAGACGATGATGGCAATCCATTGGCAATAGTATGTCTTGATATAGAACTAAACAGAATTTATAAACTTGCAATATCAATAAATTTGACAGACAGCAGTTATGGAATTTTAGTAAATAACAAAATGGAAATTATTGCCCATCCCGAATCAGGTTATATTGGAACAAGATTACAGGATGCTAACAGCGGCGTTGCGACATTAGCTGATGAAATGGAAATGGGTCTGAATATAATGGAACGCCGCGTTAAAAATTATATGTACGAAGATTCAGTAGTTTATTTTATAAAAATTAAATACGATTGGTTTTTGGGCATTGTAATACCTGTTAGAGAATATTACAAAAGCGTAAATAACATGGCAATATTTCTTATAATAATTGGTTCATTGTTAGCATGGGGATTATGCACAATGTTATACTACATTACACAGGCAAAAATGAAGTCTGACATGAGAACCCAGCAAAAAAGCAACTTCCTTGCCACAATGAGTCATGAGATACGAACTCCTTTAAACGCTATTTTAGGTATGACCGAAATTCAAATGCAGGACACCTCTCATCCTCCGTCTACAAGCGAAGCGTTTCTTAAAATAAATAATTCAGGTAATTTACTTTTAAATATTATCAATGACATATTGGACCTTTCAAAGATTGAGGCTGGCAAACTGGAACTTTCGCCGGTTAAATACGAGGTTGCAAGACTGATTAATGACATTATACAATTAAATTATATCCGTTATGTGAGCAAACCTATTGATTTTAAAATAGAAATAGATGAAAACATTCCAGCATTTCTGGTCGGCGACGATCTTCGCATAAAACAGATTTTAAACAATCTGCTTTCCAACGCTTTTAAATATACAGATGAAGGTCAAGTTACGCTTGGGGTTAACGCTGAATGTGTGGGACGCGGAGGCGGAGCCGTCATTGTTACTCTTATTTTCCAGGTAAACGATACCGGACAGGGGATGACTTCAGAACAGGTAACCAAGCTCTTTGATGAATATACGCGCTTTAATATGGAAGCAAACCGTACAACCGAAGGCGCCGGGCTGGGAATGACCATTACGCGAAACTTAGTAGACTTAATGTACGGAAAAATAATTGTTAAAAGCGCGGTTGGTGAAGGCACGGCAATAACAATCAGACTTCCCCAAAAAACAGACGGTATAGGCATTAGCGGATTTATTGGTAAGGAAATGGTGGAGAATCTGTGTCAATTTAAACTTAATAACACTATACAATCAAAGAAAGCGCAAATAACCCGCGATTATATGCCTTATGGATACATACTTATTGTAGACGATGTAGAAACAAATTTATATGTCGCAAAGGGCTTAATGACTCCTTATGGACTTAAGATCGATCTTGCAACAAGCGGATTTGAGGCAATTGATAAAGTCAAAGAAGGCAATAATTACGATGTGGTATTTATGGATCACATGATGCCAAAGATGGACGGTATAGAGGCGACAAAACAACTGCGAAAAATTGGATATACAAAACCAATAGTTGCCTTGACAGCTAACGCTCTTACGGGACATGCTGAAATGTTCTTAAAAAACGGTTTTGATGATTTTATTTCCAAGCCAATAGATATACGCCAGTTAAATACCACCCTTAACAAGCTAATTCGCGATAAACAGCCAGCCGAAGTGCTGGAAGCAGCACGGAAAGAAAAGGCCGAAATGGATAAAAAACAGGATTCCGGCAAAGGAGTTCAACAGGCTGATTCACAGTTGGCAAAAATATTCGCAAGAGATGCCGAAAAAGCCGTTGATGTTATTAAAAACTCCATTAAAAATGACCTTAACGATGAAAAAGATATTCAGATGTATATAATAAATGTTCACGCAATGAAAAGCGCTCTTGCAAATATCGGGGAAAGAGAGTTATCCAATACGGCACTTAGACTTGAACAAGCAGGCAGAGAAAAAGACATTAACGTATTATTATCGGAAACAGACGGGTTTATAGAAAAACTTGAAATGGTTATACAAGAAATAAAAAGCAAGGAAGAAAAAATTGAAATAACAGAAGATTCCGAAGACGCATTAATTCTGTTAAAAGAGAAATTAAATATAATAAAAGGCGCATGCGACGAAATGGATAAGAAAACTATTAAAAACGCATTAAGCGGATTAAAAGAAAAAACATGGTCACAAAAATCTAATGATCTTTTAAATTTGATAGAAGAACATTTGCTTCACAGTGAATTTGACGAGATATCAGAAATCATAATTGAATATAATAAATAAGAGGTATTTCCCGCGACAATAATAAATAATCGCGGATTGTCTTTGGAAGCGCGGTAAACATTGAGTTTGCGGATTAATTTTTATGGGAGAATTTTATGGGTGCTAATGTCTATGTCGTAAGGTGTGAAAGCTATGAAAAAGCAGACGAGAAAATAAAAGATTTACTTAACTTAATGGGTGGGATTGGACAATTTGCCAAAAAAGGCGAAAAAATCACTTTAAAAGCAAATCTGTTAGGCGCTGTCCCACCTGAAAGAGCGGTCAGTACTCATCCGTCAATAATTGCCGCAGTAGGCAAACTTGCAAAAAATGAAGGCGCTATTCCGTTAATCGTGGACAGTCCCGGTTCCGGCTACTTGTACAACGAAGCGACGCTTAAAAAACTTTATAAAATCTGTGGAATGTACGAAGCGGCGGAACAAGCGGGCATTGATGTAAATATGGACACAGGACATGACAAGGTATCCTTTCCACAGGGCAAATTGATGAAGCAAATTGACGTAATAAAGCCAATAACGCAGGCTGACGCGGTATTTAATATCTGTAAAATGAAAACTCATTTATTTATGCACGTAACAGGAGCGGTAAAGAATCATTTTGGGATTATTCCGGGTTTGTCAAAAGTAGGGTTTCACGCAAAGTTATTTGATAAAGAACGTTTTGCGGATATGTTATTGGATTTATCTCTTTATGTAGCCCCGCGATTATCAATTATGGACGCGGTACTTGCAATGGAAGGCGAAGGACCCGGCGCATCGGGTAGTCCAAGACAGGTGGGACTTTTGTTGGCATCAACAAGTGATCTTGCCATTGATGTCGTTGCGGGTGAAATCATGGGACTGCCTTATGAGCATAATCCCGTATTAATGGCGGCAAAAAGGCGCGAAATATTACCGTATAAAATAGAAGATGTAAATGTAATTGGCGAAGACCTTTCCAATTTAAAAATCCCCAACTATAAATTTCCAACAACAGTAAGAGGCTTCAGTAGAACTGTAGAAAAAAATACTGTTATAAGAAATTTTTTAAAATCAACTTTGACTAAATATCCCGTAGTATCAAAAGAAAGATGTATAGGATGCGGTATGTGCGCGACCGCCTGCCCCGAAAAAATGATTACAATGATTACGCGGAATGGAAAGAAAAAAGCAGTTATAAGCCTGAAAAACTGCATTCGCTGTTATTGCTGCCACGAGTTATGTCCGCACAAAGCAATTGACATCAAGAGTAAGTTTATTTCGAGGGTATTGAAGGTTTAAGAAGGTTGGGGATAGGGTTTTTTACTAAGACTAAGTTTATTAGAATTTAATATAAGATTTCATAATTGTCAATTCTTTGTTTTTGTAATATTTGGCGATGCTTTTTCAAGTTCCGCTATCAGTTCTTTAATTTTATGCGAAGAGCCTTTCTTGCTTACTAAAACCGCATCATCAGTATCAACTACTATCAAATCATCAACATCAATAAGCGCAACCGGTTTATTTTTAGATATAATTAAATTGTTTTTTGAATTGTAAAGAACATTTTTTGATGTTGAAACATTTCCATTCGCGTCATAACTTGAATTATTATATAACGCCTCAAAACTGCCAAGATCAGACCAATCTGTATTTAAAGCAACCATTTTAATTTTTTTTGTTTTTTCCATAACCGCATAATCTATACTGTTAGCGGGTATTTTTTTCATATTAGATTCAAGTATCTTTATTACATTTTTATTAATTTTACTGTTTTTAAACGCCTCTTGTGAGGCCGCATAAATATCATTTGAATAATTATCTATTTCATCAAGATATGTCTTAATTTTAAAAACAAACATTCCGCTGTTCCAAAAATATTTTCCCGCTTCAATGTATTCTTTTGCCGTCTTTTCATCCGGTTTTTCTCTAAAAGAAATTACATTTTCTCCTTCCGCCTCTATATAACCAAACCCTGTTTCAAGATACGATGGCTTTATCCCAAAAGTTACTAAATTATTATTTTCTGCCAGTTTCTTAGCCTCAGCTATTGTATCATTATAACCTTTTCCAGCTTTAATTAAGTGATCAGATGGCGTCACTAAAACAATCTCATCCTTACTTAACGCTAAACATGCAATGGTTATAGCCGGTGCCGTATTACGCCCAAAAGGTTCAAGTATAAATTCTATGTCCCCTATATTCAGTTCCTCAATTTGTTTTTTTGCCAAATTAAAATGATTATGATTCGTAACAATAACTGTTTTACTACATAAATCTTTATTACGAATTACCGTTTCCTGAAATAAAGAATAATTTCCCGTCAAATCACAAAATTGTTTCGGGCACTGTTCCCGTGAAACAGGCCATAGACGCGAACCACTGCCGCCGCATAGGATTATGTTTGTCATATTAGATCCTCTTTTAATAATAAATTTATTGATTTTCCATTGGAATAATCCATTATTATATTATACCACAAAGTATATTAAAAATTAATTCTTTCTTCTTCTATTACAAGTGGTCTATTCATAACTCTGTTGTTTATCGACATTACATATTCGCCTATAAACCCAATAAAGAATAATTGGAGAGAACCTAAAAAGAAAACGCCGATAACCAAAGGCGCAATTCCCGCTGAAAAGCTATCCCAATACAGCAGTTTATAAACAAAGTACACTAGCGCGACAATAAAAGTAAGCCCTGCTGCTATAAATCCCCCAATAGTTGCAATTCTTAGACCAATTTTTGTATAGGAAGTAAAACTCAACATCGCCGCGTCATACAGTGTATACCAATTGTTTTTGGTTTTTCCCGCGCGCCGTTTTTGTTGTTCATATTCAATATCTTTCCTTTTATATCCCAATTCCGCTACAATACCTCTGAAAAATGGAATAGGATCATGCAGATTTTTTATTACTTCTATAAATGATTTATCATACAAACCGAATCCGGTAAAATGTTCAATTTGCTCTACATCAGACATTTTTTTGATTGTTTTATAGTAGCAAGTTCGAAGAAATCGAATTAATCTATTTTCTTTACTCGTTTTCTTGATACACGAAACAATTTTATAACCTTTTTCCCATTCATTAACAAGTACCGGAATAAGTTCAACTGGGTCCTGAAAATCGGCGCACATTGCAATTGTACAGTCCCCTGTTGTTTGGCACATTCCGTAGTACGGAGAATTAGACTGCCCGAAGTTCCTCGCGTTAAAAATAGCTTTAATCCGCAAATTCTTTTTGCAAATTTCGCGTAACAAAGGTTTGGTATTATCGGTTGAACAATTATCAATAAAAATTATTTCATAATCATAAGCGGAAAGCTCATTTTCAAGAATTTTAACAATCTCATTACTTATTGGTACAACATTTTCCTGTTCATTATAACAGGGTATCAATACGCTAATTTTCTTCATTTTGTTGATCCTGTTTTGGTTTTTCAGTCTGAAAAGCCCATTTTTTATTTAAAATAAAATTCAAAGGAATAGTAATTACCAAACCAAAAAAAGGCGCCATATATTTTGATATTTGTACTATGTCAATAAATAAAAACAACAAAAGGTTTTGCAATATAAGTCCGGTAAAAGCATAAGAAATATATGTCTTAATCAGTGAGTGAAATATATTTCGTTTTTGTTCTTCGTCCTTTTTAAAAACATACTTGTTATTCCAGAAAAAAGAATTTAATACACTAATAATAAATGCTATTATACTGGCAATAAGATAATGTGATCCTATATATACCAAGACAAAATATATGATATATGAAATAATTGTATTAGAAAGTCCAACAATACCGAATTTAATAAATTGAAATAATATAGTACGCAGATTATTAATTGGAAATATTTGCAATTATTTTTTTTATTCCTTCTTCAAAAGAAACTTCCGGTTTCCAGCCGGTATCATTGGTCAATTCTGAAATATCAGCGCATAAATACATAGGCTGGTGAGGATAATATTCTTTTTTACCAAATTGCAATGATATATTAGGGGCAATTTTTTCCCTAATAATTTCAATATATTCGGATAACTTTTTCTTGTTTCCCGATCCCAGCGGGTATGTTTTACCGTCAACGCCATTGTTCCCGATAACAAGAAAAGCTTTTGCCGCGTCATCGCAGTAAAGGTAATCCCAAATTTGCTCACACTTGGTTAATTCGGGAGAATGTCCGGCGCGTAGTTCATTTATCGCATACATAATAAGCGTATGCGCCCCGTCAAATGTACCGTATACGCTTAATATTCTTACCCAATTAAATTGTAAACCAAGTTGAGAACAAAGCAGGCGGCTTAGCTTGCCGGCGGCATATTTCGCTATACCGTAACCGCTTAACGGATTCACAGGCGTATCAGATTTTAAAGGCTCTGCAACAACTCCGTATTCCGCTTGAGAACCTGCGCCGATAAATTTCTTACATCCTAAACGTTTCGCAAGACGAACAGCGTCTTGAGTATATTGAATATTTTCAACTTGCGTATCAACATCATCGCGGGAAGCGGCGGAAGTTTTTCCCCATGCAAGATGAAAAAAAACATCATAATTACCTTGAATATCAAGTTGAGTATATTCAGATATATCGGCATAAACTATTTTGAGTCGATCCGATTTGGGTAAGTTATCAAAACGACTTGTATCCCTTCGTATGATGCATAGGATATCTATACCTTGCTCAAGCGCGTATTTTGCTATGGCGGAACCGATCATGCCAGTCGCGCCGGTTATTACTATTTTATTCATTATATATACGCATATAACACTGTTTCAGCATAATCATAAGTATGATGCCGTATTTTTAATTTATAGTCACTGCATAGTTCTTTGATAAATAACGGTATTGTAAACATATCCGAAGCATTATGATAGATACATACAGCCAATAACGGTCTGTCCCTTTTAATTACGGATTCTGCTCCGCATAACATATCCAGTTCATAACTTTCTATATCGGCTTTAACAAAGCTGATTTTTTGTTCTTTAAAATAATCATCCAGAGTATAAACCATCACTTCCTTGCCGTCAGTTTTATCACTGGCGAAAGTTGCTCCAAGTCTTGCAGAATTGATATTGTTCTCAGTATTGATATTCGGGGGAGGTGATAAATACATTCGCTCTGTTTTTGAGCCAACACCTCCGTTTACAATAATTAATTTTTGTTCTGATAAAGCCCATTCGTTTTTCAACCGCGTCGATCTATGCTGTAAAGCCGAAAAATTCAATTCATCAGGTTCAAAAGCATAAATTTTCCCGAATACTCCTAATTTTTTATTTATATACTGTTCTATCGAATCTCCTACATAAGCGCCTAAATCGACAAATACTTCTTTCTCAGAACGTTCAAGAAAGCGGGGTAATATAAAATATGATTCATTACTTACCAATGATTCAGGAACGGGACTGTTAGTTATTCTTGATTTTATCAGTTGGATATAAACATCTCTTGATAAATCATCTTCAAGTGAATCACATACTGCTTTAATCTTATCCGCATTTTTCTTAAACACAAAGGCATCAATAGTTATATAGGTTAATCCGTATTTTTGCAGTTGTACCTGTATTTGATTGCATACAGTAATTTGCGCCGAACATATTATGACAAGAATCGGTTTGCTGAAAGTCTTTTGTAATGAAACAAGTTTATCCACAGAAATAACGGAAACGCCCTGAAAAACTGTTCCCTGCTTTGCTTCGCTGTTATCAATATAATAAACAGGATGTATCCCTTCGCGTTCAAAACATTTCTGATACAATAACGATGTATTCCCTGCGCCAAAAATAACAACTGTATAATCATCCAGGCTATATGGTTGTATATTTGAAAATATTTTTTTCAGTTCACTTTTCATATCTGTGTTCCCCTTTCATGCAAAAAATCATGTAACTGTTTTGTATCTTCACAAATATAATCACAGCAACCGGATAACTCTTCTCTGGTTCCCGACCCCCATAAAACGCCAACAGCCGTAATTTTATTATCTTTCGCCGCTATGCAATCGGCTTTCATGTCCCCTATTCCGATAAATGATGAAATATCAGCGCCTGTTTCTTTGATTAATTCTAAGAAAAGCTCTGTTTTTGATTTTTTTTGATTACTAATAACAACAGGTGTTTTCAAAGAAAAAATCTTGTCAGTCCAACCCAATTTATTTATAATAGATTGTGATGCGTTTTGCGGTTTATTGGTAACAATATGGTGAACAAAATTGGTTGTATCTGTAACTATTTTATCTATTCCGTCAAATGGCAGCGTCATTGTAAACCCTGATGAATCATAACGCTTTCTAAAGTGCGACAGAACTTCATTTATTTTCTCGTCTGTAATTATATCCGCCGGAAAAGATTCTTTTAACATAATATCAATAGGAGGACCTGTTCTAATAGGTTTTATCTGATCTATCATGCTCATGTGTGAATCCTTCAGCGCAAGCTCAAGATGATATAAAATTTCTCCTTGAGAATCAATTAATGTACCATCTAAATCCCAAATCAAATTAAGCAAAATTTTCCCTGAATATACTTTATTGTTTTTGATACATTGGTATTAGCATATTCGATTTTAATTCTTCTTCGCTTAAAGGCGGATTCATATATTCAAGCGGCAAGGATTCCATTTGTCCGTCTTTTCGTTTATAAGACACTTGTTTCGGCGTTACCTGCAAATCTATGGAAACGCTGACAACGCATATAACAGGATCATTTCCATTCAGCGTTTCGGCGACTTTTGATTGCAATTCGCCGTTATTGGTTATGGTAACAGTCCGCAGTTTATACGCTTTGGCAACATCAGCGATATTTGGCATGGTTAATTTTGAGTCCCTTGTGCAACCCACAAAATATCCACCAAACAAGTTTGTTTGGGTTCCCTTTATCGCCGCATATCCGCTATTATCCAAAACAAATATTTTTATCGGCATATTTAACCGATGAAGAGTTTCAAGTTCCTGAATATTCATCTGAAACCCGCCGTCGCCGTTTACGCATACGGTACGCTTTCCGCCGGAAGCCAATACCGCGCCGATAGTAGAAGGAAGCCCATAACCCATTGACGCAAGTCCTTTGGTAGTAAAAACTCGTTGTCCTTTTTTAACTTTAAACCCCTGCATTGAAATATCAATACAGCTTCCTGAACTTCCGGCTACATATATATCGTCAGAATTCATTTGGTCGGAAATAGTATCAAGTAAAAGATAGGAATTGACCTTTTCATTCTGCTGGCGCATAGCCTCAGTAATAAGCGGATATGATTGTTTTACCCTGTTGCAATAATCTAACCACGGTTTTCTGCCCTTGCGAATGATTTTATCCTTTTGTTTAATAATTTCTTTTATAAACTTGTCTGCGTCTGCGCATACGGGAATATCGGGACGCACATTAATCTTATGCAGTTCATTTGGATCAATATCGACCATTATTTTTTTTGCTCCGCGCGCAAATCCGTCAAAATTATAACCTGTTTGAAGTAAATTCAGACGTGCGCCTATAGACATAAAAAAATCTGAATTTTGCTGTATAAAATTGGCATAACGGTGTCCAAGTCCGCCGGGACGTCCGTAATACAGGGGATGATCTTCCCAAATTAAATCAATGCCGTTCCATGTTGTTAAAACAGGAATATCCAGTATATCGATTAATTGTCGAAAATTTTCAATACCATCGCTTAATCTAATTCCGTTTCCAGCAAGCAATACAGGTCTTTCGGAATTATTTAAAATATCTATTATCGCTGAAACATTAGCTGATATATCTTCATTTATTTCAGGTTCTGCTTCATAACCTGTAAGAGCCGTTTCATCAATCATCGTGGCTTGCACATCAAGCGGAATATCAAGCCACACAGGTCCTGGTCTTCCATGTTTCGCTTCATATAGAGCCTTGTCCAAATGATATTTAATACTATTCGGATCTGTTACCATAACCGCGTATTTTGTTATTGGCTTTACAATTGAAACTATATCAACTTCCTGCATACCTTGCTGGCGTATTTTTTGATCCCTGATTTGATCCATTATTTTTACTTGTCCTGAAATAACAAATACAGGTGTCGATTCAATATATGCACCGGCAATTCCGGTTAATGCGTTTGTTCCGCCTGGTCCGGTGGTTACCATAAGTAAACCGATATTATTGGTAACGCGAGCATAAGCCTCCGCGGCTATAGCGCAAGCCTGTTCATGCAAACAACATACATATTCAATTTTTTTACTTTTTCCCAACGAATCGTTTAGATGCATAGCTCCGCCGCCGGGTATCATAAACATATGATTCACATTTAAACGTTCAAGATAGCTTATAATATAATCAGAAAGTTTTATCATAGACAATTACCTATTATGAACGGCTATTCAGCCGCGCTAAATTCTTTGTATTTTATAAGTTGTTCAATTAATTTGTTTTTGACTATTGTTGACTCATATCCGCCGTTAATATCAAGTTTTCTTAGTAAATATTCCATTGTTAAATTGCCGTCTCGCCATTTACCGCCAAGTCCAAGATGTGTTACATCCATATAATCCGCTTTTTGTTCAAGAGCGGTATCAGCAAGTAAATCGGCTGTACCATTTTTATCATGAAGATGAACACCGCATTTTAATCCAGCATCATGGCACATTTTAATAATATTTATTACACAATTTACAGTCATTACGCTCTCGGTGTCGGCAAATTCAACCGCTTTTATGCCTTTTTTTACCGCATAATCAATAAAACTTTTATTCATCTCCGTAGAGTTATAACCGGCACTGGTAAAATTAATAAAAATTTCATATCCAAGTTTATTTATTTCATCAATATGTTTATCCAATACAGTAAAATCAGTTTGATGAGAACGGGTTAAAATTCTGATAGTATCAATAACTGTTTCTTTTTGCGGAAGTAAATTTGATAAAGGACGCTGTACATCTCTCATTACCGATATTTTGGTAACATTTTTTGTTTGTTTAAATATCTCAACAATTTTTTCATTGCGAATACTGCAATATCTAAAATCTCCTCGCCCCGGATCGGATTCTTCATTGTGGAAAAATCCCAATTCAATATAATCTATCCCCTTTCCTTGAGCAAATTTGTAAATATCTCTTACAAACTCTACATCAAAATACCATCCTGTTTGATATCCAACTTCTCTTAATGTGCAATCAAAAATACTGTATCCTTTTATCATATTATCCTCCTAATATCATTGTTACATATATTCAAACGAATAATCATTATATAATTTTATTATTTCATTATCAAGCTTCATTTCATCTTTTATATTATGTACAACCGCGTCAACATAGCGGTTGCTTATAGCAAGTATAACAGGTTCTTTATATTTTTTTAATTCACTTGGCGGAATTATATCTATATCGTTATACTTCTTGCCTACATATTGAGGGTTAGAATCAACCATAACAACAATATTTTTTAATACATTTTTGACAAGTAATCGCTGGGTAAAAGTCCCAAGTCCCCAAACAATAACAGGAGTATTTGAATATTGCTGCAAGTTCGCGTAAATTGCATCTTCATATTTTTTTGATTGATTAATATAGTGTTGTATTCTCTGTTCTCCATTAGTATCTTTTTGAACAGCTTTTGATTCTTTTCTAAAAAACCCTACCAATTCTCCGTTTTCTTGTCTGGAAAAAACCGTATGGATAAAAAACCCATGCTTTATCATCAGATTAGAAAGTGATATATCTGTAAAATAATTTATATGCTCTCTGCTGAATTCTTGATATGGAAACTCACCAGATACCGGTATTGTCATATCTGGTACAGATATAATCACCATACCATTCATTGCGGTAATAGCATATAAGGTATCTAAAGTCTGATGTAAATCTTGTATATGCTCCAAAACGGCAAGAAACAAAACTATTTTATATTGTTTTGAAGTATCAATTGTATTTATTGTCGCATGAATACCATTTATTCCTTTATTTTTCAGGTATTCAACATTTTTTACAGACGGGTCAATACCTGTTAAATTTGAAAAACCCAAATTATACAAAGAACGGAGTATTTCACTTCTGGCACAGCCTATGTCAACAATCGATAATGTCTTATCATGTAAAAAATGAACGATTTCTTGAATAATATGTTCATATTTACCGGTTATGGTATCCGATTGTTCTATTTCATGTTCATATTTGTTTGAATTTATATAATATTCATCAAAAGCAGATTGTTCAGGAATATTGGAAGCATACACAAAATTACATTTTTCACAGGAAACAACATCGTAACCGCCTAAAAAGCTGATTCCTTCTATTTTTGCGAATTCTTGAGTAAACATTAATTTATTTTCCATAGTGCCACAAACTGGACATTCTCTTTTA
>Ga0268262_10004242_pt1 | contig 14906 bp, 18 predicted proteins | sample TergutNc150P3_FD_190354 | JGI IMG/M metagenome (GOLD analysis project Ga0268262, IMG submission 190354) | Nasutitermes corniger P3 segment gut microbial community from laboratory colony in Florida, USA - Nc150 P3 (SPAdes) (version 2) | ecosystem: Host-associated > Arthropoda: Insects >... | reverse complement strand
GTAACTTTTCGAATATCCAAACGCCTACTTCAGTTACTTTGATATCATTCCAATAGGCTTCTACATCAATGTTTTCAATCGTTACAATTGTAGATTCACTATAACTAACAGAAGCTTCGTTGGTTGACTGCATCGTTGCGCACCCGATCAAATTCAAAGCGAGTACAACCAAAATAATAGAAAAAATCTTATTCATCTTAAACTCCTTAAAGGCCTATTTTGCTTACATTCATATTATAAGCTAAAACCTCGAGAATGTAAACTGGCCTGCTTAAACGCGGGACGCCCGACGCCTCGGTCGGCGCTTTTTAGGCTTGGGTTTTTCTTTCGGCGCGTCCAACTCCCTCAACCTCTTTTCGATCTCCATCTCCACGGCCCTCACGAGCGGGTCGCCGTGCGACTCGAGGGACGTTCGTTGCCTCATCTCTTCGGAGTACCACTCGAACAACGTGGTGGTGCTGAGGCGCGGGACGTCGGCGACTTTGAACGTGTAGTCTAGCATCGTAAGAAATTAGCCTACGTTTTTCTAATTCGTTAATCTTGGCGCATGAAAGAATTCAATGCAATCAAAGTTAAAGAAGACGCGGTCAACTGGATCCGAGACTGGTTCGCCGAGAACGGCCCGGATTGCAACGCGATCGTCGGGATTAGCGGCGGCAAGGACAGCTCTACGGTGGCGGCGCTTTGCGTCGAGGCCCTCGGTAAAAGCAGGGTCAAGGGCGTTCTGATGCCGAACGGAGTCCAGAAAGACATCGACTACTCCAAGGAAATCGTCGAATTCTTGGACATCTCTTCGTACGAAGTAAACATCGAAAAGGTCGTCGACCAGTTCTACGCCGCGATCGGAGAACCTGCGCGCGACATAGCCGGCGTGAGGACCAACCTGCCAGCCAGGGTACGGATGACCGTCCTGTATTCTTACGCCGCCATGCTGAACGGCCGAGTCGCCAACACCTGCAACCTAAGCGAAGACTTCGTAGGCTACGCCACCAAGTTCGGCGACGGCGCCGGAGATTTCAGCCCGCTGTCTCACCTAACCGTTTCTGAAGTTAAGGCCGTCGCCAGGGTCTTAGGGTTGCCGGAAAAGTTCATCGAGAAAACTCCCGAGGACGGGCTCTGCGGGAAGAGCGACGAAGACAACTTAGGCTTTACCTACGCCGTGCTGGACAAGTTCATTCGAGACGGCGTTTGCGAAGACAAATCCATCGAGAATAAAATTAAGGCGATGCGCAAGAACGGACGCCATAAACTCGAGCCGCTTCCGTCTTTCCCTTACGGTTGGACGGCGTTATAACGCTAACGTCAGAAATCGAAGAAATTTCGAGAGAAAGGACTGACTAATGGTTATATCCGCCGAGAATTTCATCCTTAATTATTTCATGCGCCGCTGGCGCGAGATGGTCTCTTTTCACGACTTAGTGAAGATGAAAGAAAAAGTAGAAAAGTCGTTCGACAACAATGTATACGTAGACCTTTACAAAGAAAGAATAGCCGAAGCGTTGTTTTTAAACAAGGAATACATGTACGAAAAAAACGGAGTGATATACGCCGACCTAAAGAAAATCGACTCGGACAGGTTGGAGGAACTCGTGAACGAATCCTTACCGAAAGATTTCAAAGAGAAATACTTAGCGATACTCGAAGAGTGGGAACCAGAGGAATTGGAAGCGTATAGCTGGCCGTCTAAGAAAAGACCGACTAGCGCTTCAATCCATCGAGGTACTTAGGCCCGTAAGTCGCTTCGACGTAGTCGATCGCGGCTTTCGGGTCTACGCTCGAGTCGCCCCTAAAATCTTTTTTCCAGACCCTAATCGCCAACCCTCCTTTATCTTCGAATTCCTCGTCGCCGTACCTGTATTTTTTTATCTTACGCTTTCTTTTCTTGCCGATCCTAGCGGCGCGAGCTTTTTCCTGGACGTCGTGGTCGTGGAACGGAGAATCTTCGAGTCGAGCTTTTCTTCCTTTGCCCTGCGACGACGGGTTTCGAACCCCAGTTTTTTCTTCGTTGATGCACTCGCGGCAGAGCAGCTTGGGGTACTTTCGAAGGTACTGTATCGATTTTTCCACCTGCGCGCCGCACCTCCAGCACACGTAGCGCACGACCGTCCTCGTCGCCGGGTAGTTCCTCAGCACCGATTCTAAGTCGACGTCGTCGTTTATCGTCGTCGTCCGCGGCAAATCGTCGTATTTTTTAGCCACTTTAGTGAGTTGACTATCGAACGTTCCGAAATTCCGGAGAACGCCGGGACTAACTTCTTGAAAAGAAAAAATCATTCATGGAGGAAAAGGATGGTCAACAAGATATACGGCGATAAAGTATTCGACCTAACCGCGACGGGTAGCGTTTTTTATAAGCAAGGCACTTTGGCCGACGCGCCCAACCTCGGCCCGGGTATCTACCAAGCGATGAAGTACGACTGGCAATCGGGGAAACAAATCTTTAGAGCCACGGGCACCGAAAAAGTCTACGAGAAGCGACTCATAAAAGATTCTTACGGAAAACCTCAGTGGACTGGGTGGTACGAAATTCCCGGCGGCGAAGCAGGCGGCGTGCAGTCGATCGCGGTCAACGACGGGGTGCTTAGGCTCCCGAACGAAGACGGCGCCATCAAGTTAGAGATAACGGCCGCCGCGCTCAACGCCTTTACGAAGCAAGAAACGGAGAGGCTCGTAGAGCACAAACTCAACGAGTACTCCGAAGACAAATACTCGTACGTCCCGTGGCCGCTGTTGCCCGGTACGATCACGCCTAAAGACTGGACTCCGAAGCAAGTCCTCGAGGACGCCTTCCCGACCGGCGGCGAAACGCAGCACATCTACATTGTGGCCGCTAAGCCGGCGACTCCGCCTATGGTCTCGGCGTACCCGAAGGTCTCGCAGTTCGTGTGGGACGTAGTCGGCGGCGGAGCCGGCGGCCAACTGCTCTACGGCTGGATCGAGACGAGCGGCCTAGCGCAGGTCGAATCGTTCGTACCGTACACTACGTTCAACGCGCATAGGTTCGACGCAGACAGGGACGCGCCGAACGTCAAGCACGTCACGGCCGAAGAGAAAGAAAGGATCGCCACGGCGGTCAAGCAACTCGAATTCGCCGCGCATAAAGCCGGCGAAGACGTCGACCCGACCACCGGCGCGACGCTAAAGCACGTGACCGAGGCGGAGAAACGATACTGGGACGGCAAGATGAACTCGGTTCCGCTCACGATCAGGAACAAAAGGTACGTCGCGTACACGGTCGACGGCGTCTCTACTTCGTGGCAGGAAGCCTTCGAGCAGCTCAGCTTAGGCGAGCTCGACCACAACTACTGGAGGCCGTTCGGCACCGCCGCGCATAGAGTCGAAGGTTCGAGTTACACGTTCGAGAAAAAATTTAAAAATTACACGCTTAGCCTCCTCGAAGGCGGCTCGGTGCCGCAGGACTTAATCGTTTCCTTTACGTCGCTAGACACGAGGGGAGCCGACGCTTACTTCATCCTCAACGACGACCCGACCTTGAAGAGCCCAGTATGGAACACGGCGCACCCGAACCAGCCGGCTTTCAGCTTCTCCTTCCCGCTGATACTAGGCGTGGACGACAACCAAGAACCGATATACCTCGAGAAGATAACGTACGTTACGTCGGCGCCGCCGACGAACGGCACGCTGATCGGCGGGTTGTTATTCGACGCGACCTACTTCGAGACCAACCAAGTCAACTTCGGTCTGGACACCAACCACAGCGTCAACTTCATCGGCAACCAACTCAAGCTTAACAACAAGGTGATCAACACCGACCTACCGAGCTACACCAACATCGTCGGTAGGCCAGAAGACAACTCGGCCATCGTAAAATACGTGCGCGAACGACTACAGGACAAAGTAGGCCCGACGCCTCCAGTCCCGGACGTAAGGTACGACGTCATAGACGGCAGGTGGCTAGCGCAGTCGCTGATACAACACACCGCCAAGACGAACGGCGACTACAGGCTCGCTTCCGTGTCGAACGTACAAGGGGCGAACAAATACGTACGCGGCGGTTTCCAGACGTTCTTCACCAAGGCGTTCGCCGACGACAACGCCATCAAAGACTGGGAGGTCACTGACGTATCGGTTAGGTTCCCTCAAGGGATCGACCTACCGGACTACCAGAACGAAATTTGGTTCTACGTCGACGACCAAAAGGCCGAGAAATCGACCGTTTTCTTTAGGGACGAGATTACCGGCATCCTCGAGTGGCACCTAGGACCCGCGACGGACTGGGACGGGATTTACGTCGGCAACCCGCACTCCGACCCAAGCGTCGACTCGTTCAGGACGATACCTCAGATCGAAGTAATCGTAAAGGGTATTAAGTTCACCGGCGTAGAAGTAGGTCGAGGCGATAAAACGATGGAGCTGTTTAGCTCCAAGAAACCGGTCGTAACGTACGGCGAAAACGACCTTAAAAAGAAATCGAGCCCTATCGCAACGATGGCCGACGTAACGGCGGCGATCGACAAGGCGTTCACCGTGACCACACCGACTGATCAAAGCAACCAAAATAATCCAGGTGACTCAAGCAACCCAGGCGAGTCCGTCGCGTACAAAGTAGTGACCAAAGCTAAGTTCGACTCGATTGACGACGGCGTGGTGTTCACCTCGATTTCAATCGATCCGAGGACTAGTACCGTGGATTCAGACGATTATCACGTACTACGCGGCTCGAACGGCATAAAATTCAAGAACGAAGTCGTGAACGGCGTAGACGTTACGTCGGTCGGCATCGACCAGGACTACCAACTCACGGAGAACATAGTCGCAAAAACGTTAGAAGTTAAAAACTCGGCGACGATCGCGAACGCGATGATGCGCGGTTCAACGGTGGTCGGCGCACCAGGCGGAGACACTGGCAGCCTCACGGTTAACGTACCGACGCACCTCGTCGGACAAGCGACGGCTCAGTACATGACCGTCGGCGAGCTGCACATAACTGGTTCGATGGAAGTCGACGACATAGACATACCGGACAACTTCACCGCAGACAACATAAACGTCAGGGAAAGCGTTTTCATAGGCGCCGGCGCCGAGATCGACGCCACCAACGGCGAAGTTCGCGTCACGACCAAGCTGCTGAAAGACAACTCGAGCAGCGCGGCCAGCACCGAGTTCGTGAAGAACATCACCGGCGAACTGACCGATTTAGCGGCTCAGGTACCTCAGTCCAGTTTAGTGGCCGCGATCAACTACGTCTTAGGCAACGGAGGACGTGCAACCGGCGGCGGGTCGAACAGCGGCGTAGCCGTAGTAAACTCGATATACGTCACCGCGTCGGAGATACCGATCGCGCTCAATAGAAACAACGTCTTCGTCGGCCCGGCCGCCATCGAAGTCGGTAGCCCAATAAAAGTCGTGGCGGCGTACAACGCTCAGAACGTACTTTCGCACATCGGCGTCATCGGCTCTATTTCTCAAACGCAAGTTACGGCGACGTTCTCTTCTATAAAGAACGGAGCGTTCGTGTACGACTCCAGCGCTTCCTACAAAGCCGGCGCCCTCGTCCTATTGCTCGGCAGCCAGATACAACCGGCGGACATCTACTACTGCGTCTCCGACGCCCCAGTCGGTTCGCCGATCAACAACCCGGCGTTCTTCAAGAGGATCTCTCACGACCTCAGCGACGTCGCCACCGAGACTACGGCTTCTAAACCGGCGACGTATAGAGTCGTAAGGCTCGACGTTAAAGACGGCGGCGTGCACTACGTCGTCGGCGACGGCGTCGAAGTCGTAGGTTCCGACGGCAGTACGATACTCGGTACGGTAGCTCAAGTAAACCCGAGCGGCGCGATCGTGAGGATCGAACTGCAGGACGCGGCGACGCACTTAACCGACCCGAAGACGGAGTTTCCAGCCGCGGTGCAAGGAGGTTCCGGTTCCGACGCTTTCGTCGCTATAGTTACTCGATTCGCGCCTGGTCCTTCCTACCAAGACGGCACGCTGCAGCACGTACCGATCGACGACCCGCTTATGCAAAAGAGCGCCGTCTATAAAGCGATCGACGACGCGCTCGGCGAGTCCATCACCCTCAGGGCGATAGGCATAGTCTCGGCCACCGCGCCGCTTCCGACGAAGTACACGCTGAGGGACGGTATGCTGTGGTACGAATCGACCTCCGGCTCGCCGCCTAACGCCTTCCCGTTCGCTGTGAAAAGGTGGGACGACGTAGGGAAAACTTGGTCGACCGCCACCGCTGAGTACGCTCCGCGAGGTTTCGACGCGTGGTTCTCCACCAACGTGCTACCGAGCGGCGCGATGTACTACTGGAACCTGTCGACGTGGGTCGACCTTAATTTCATAATCGACGACTCGACGGTCATCCACACCGGCGGCGCCGAAACGATACTCGGCGTCAAGACGTTCGCGCAAACTCCGGTACTACCGGCGGCGAGCGGTTCCCTCTTAGGGACGACGGCTAGCCAGACGTCGGCGGCCACGCAGAAGCAAGTGCAGGACACGGCGGCTACGAGGCAAGCGGCTATAAACGCCGGTTCCACCAACTACGTGCTCGCGCCGCCGATTGTAACCGGTGGACAGCCGCAACTAGTACAAATACCTGCGATACCGTCGGGCGGTAAAGCCGGTCAAGTACTGATGAAGTTGTCCGACGACGACTACGACGTCGCTTGGGTATCGATAGAAGATTTAATACATTAAACCCGACCCCACCTGAAAAGGTGGGGTTTTTTACGATCGCCTTCGAAGCGATTTTCGAGGACTAGATCAGCATGCGGTCAGAACTATTCGAAAGAGTTATGCGAACGGCGGAGATACCTCACCCAGCGATGAAAAGGCTTCGCGCAAAAAATTACGACTACGTGATTCTTCCTCCGGAATCTGATTCATCTCTACCGGACGTCCACGGTATTCCAGAAGACTGCTTAGCTTACGGAAGGTGCGGAGTTTATCGAAACGGTCAGCTCTTCATGGACGGCGGACCGAACGGGTCTAGGACTGGTCACCCGAGCAACCTCGAATGGGGAGGCTACTGGGGAGCGAAGGAGCAACGAAACAAGCAAAATCAAAGTATCGGAGTGATCTACGTTCGCGGCAGAGCCGGCGTTTCGGAGAAACAAATACAACGAGCCGAGGTGCCGATCTGCGACTGGATTTCGAGAAACATTCCGAAAGCCTAATCGATCGACGCCACTGGAGACGCGCTTGAAAATTATTTTCGACTGGGGTATACAAGACGGACTCCTACGAGCGAACGACGGGAGGTTCGTAATATACGAACGATTTATCCTCAAAAGCGAGGGAAAAGCTCGCGACCACAACGACTTACTAAGGGCATTAGCTTCGAAGTATAGACTATCGAAGGACGAAGTAATATCTAGGGCTTACCGCTTCTACTGGAGGCGTCTCGATCGAGACGCCGTGCAAATAAGCCCGGTACGAAAAATCGACGAGGACTTCGCCTACGACCATAAAGCCGAATTCGTGGCGACGGTGGAAAAAGAATTCGGCGGTAAGCCGCGTAGGACCGAGAGCGCGCTGTTCGAGCGAGCGCTACGAGAACACGACGACGGCGTCGCATGAGCGTCGATAAAAAGCTTGCTCCCTTAAACTTAACCCTCCTAAAAGCAGAATTAAGTTGTCATTACGTTTTCATGCGTACCTAAGTTGCGAATGAATTCTTTATTTTTTTCGCTTATGCTAATTTCTATGAATTTAACGAAATTTTTCGAATAGGTAAAAAAGGAGACGATATATGGTGGGACAAGCCAAAAAATTAGTTGATTCGCTAGTTTTGGAAAAAGCAAAAGGGAATAAAGATATCGAGAATTTTATTCGAGTGAAGCTTTCTATGAAAGGTATCCCCGTTAGTTCTCTAACTGAAAGTTCAGCCGACGATCCTATCGTCATCAATAAGATAAAAGACGTCTTAAAGGAATTCGGCGCAAACGCAATGAAAATCAAATCAGTTTTTTCGGAGAAGAAATCCGTCGCCGAAGCGGCGGCCGATATAAAAGAGCAGCTTGCGGAGTTCGACGTTACAATGCTTGTTTTCTTCGCTTCGTGGGAAGCCTACGACCACGATAAAATAAGCGCGGAAATGCAATCGGCTTTTCCCAACGCCGTTGTTTATGGATGTTCTTCTCACACCGAAATATGTAACGATAAAACGCTAACCAGCTCCGTAACGGCGATGGCGTTTAGTCCGGAAGTTATTTCGGACGTCAAAGTAGAAGTGTTGGAAAAAATCAGCGACAAGGTCGACGTAAAGTCCGCGTTTAAGTCCTTTGACGCGTATTTCAAAACGCCTATGGCTACCGCGGACTATAAAGAATACAGTGGAATCGTATTAGTCGATAGTTTTTCCGCCAAAGAAGAAGAAGTTATGGATAAAATCGGCAACCAGACGAACATAGTATTCGTAGGGGGTTCGGCGAGCGACGCGTTAAAATTCGATAAAACCTACGTATACGCGAATGGAAAAGCATATAGCGACGCCGCGTTGCTTGCAGTTTTTAAAACCAAGAAAGGCGTCGACTACATTAAGACCCAAAGCTTCGACGTTACGGATACCAAGTTAACGGTCACAAAAGCCGACCCCAAAAGGAGAGCGGTCATCGAATTTGACCATAAGCCCGCAGCCGTCAGGTATGCCGAGGCGCTTGAAATTGACCGTTCAGAAATCGATTCTGAATTTTTCGCGGCCCCAGTAGGAATGGTCGTCGATAACGACGTTTATATTAGGTCATGCTTAAGAGCCGACGGCGATACCATGATCTTCCATTGCGGAATGATGGAAGGTATGAACTTAAAAATCTGTAAAATCAGGAACATTATTCCAGACACTAAAAAAGCAGTCGAAGATAAAGCAAAAGAATTGGGTTCCATAGCTGGCATCGTTGATTTTAGATGCGTTCGCCGTACCATCCAGATGACCGACGAGAATACGCTGGACGACTACGCCGCTATTTTTAACGGGATTCCAACTATAGGGTTCTCGACGTACGGCGAAGAATTTTTAGGGCACATAAATCAGACGTCGACGATGTTGGTATTTAAGTAGATCGAACTTTATTACTATGAAGTCAAAACTATTCGAAAGAGCGTTACGAGAACACGAAGACGACGTCGACGTCCGAGCCGGAGTCATAATAAGGAAGAGAGGAACGAACTTAGTTCTCGCGTGTCGCGGCTGGGGAAAGAAAAAAGCCAGCGACGGAGGTTGGTTGGACGACCAGCAAGACTTGCCTAAAGGGCACGTCACGGAAGGCGAGTCGCTCGCGAGCGCTGCCGTAAGGGAAGCGAGGGAAGAAACCGGCCTCTTGTTCGGCAGGAACATAAAGCGACTAGGTACGTTCGACTACGGGAGTAAAAATAAACAGCTCACGGTGTTCTACGTCGAAGAAGACTTCGAGCTCGAGGACTTATATTGCACTTCGACGTTCACCAACGTTTTTGGAGAGACAGTGCCAGAAATGGTTGCCTATTACCTCGTCGAGGTCGGCGACCTTAGGCCTTGGTTTAGGTCGTTAAAACCGATCCTAGCCAAATGTTTCGCGATCATGCCAGACGTAAGAAAATAGAGACGAGTTATGATTTATTCAGCTTCGAAGTCATCGCCATCGAAGTTATCGTCTTCAAAGTCATCGCCTTCGAGGTCTTCGTAGTCGATATAATCTGGCATAACTACATCGCAAAAATCTTCGCCCATTTTAAATGTGTCGCATTCAAAATCTTGGAAAGCAAAGTCGATTGCTTTTCTGACTAGTTCAGCCGATGTATATACGTCACGGCCTTGCGGTAATACGAGCGTCAATTTCCGTCCATTGGACGACGGACTGGCTTCTTTCAAAACTGTATCGAAAAGTTTATTCATAATAATTAGTCAAGATGTAAGGATAAGCTAGATTCTACTTTGAGTTCTGCGCTACGTTCCTATTAGTTCGCTTTATCGTTTCGTCGGCGCGTTCGTCGCCGTATTCTTCGATCAGTTCGAACAGCATCGACGCGTCCGTCTCGGTACCGTCCATCAAGCTCTTCACGAGCATTTCAATTTCTTCCATAACGCAGTCGGAGTTGAGCTCGACGGGTTCGACCGGTTCATCGCACCATACGCCGCGATTCGCTTCAATTTCTTTCAGTGCTTTTTTATACAGTTCGTTTGCCATATTTATTAGTCGTCCCTATAGATGGAATTCTCTAGTTGTAGTCTAACGCCGTGCTCCTTAAAGAATCGGTAGCACCCGTTGACGAGTTCCTGCACCTTGCCGCACAACTGTTCTTCCGGCGAATTATTGAATAAGTAGTCGTCCGAGTACGAACCGCGGTAGCCGCACAGGGCGCTCATGTGCTCCAGCGCCGCATGAAGGCATTCGTGCGCCACGACGCCGTGCGTAAGTTCGTTGCCGCGTATAAAGAACAACGCCCCGACTTTCCTACGTCCTTGTTTTAAGCGTTTTTGAGATATACTGACGAACATAGCCCTCGCGTCTAAGATCATTCCTTCGAGTTCGTCTTTCTCATCGCTATTGGCGCGCAACCACTTCGTTATCGTTTGCAGGAACGTCTTTTGGTCGTCGCATAAGAAGAGGTCGTAGTAGTCGGCGTAGTTCTCGAAACCTATGGTCGTAGAGAGGACGTTCTTTAGTGGGTCCTTCTTCGCCGACCTTTTACGTACGATAGTGGCTTTCCTGGAGATCATGGTTAAATAGTTGCTTTGTTTTAGTCTTTGAAAGTTTTCGCCACAGGGAACCGAAGGCTGAGGAGGCCGGTCTTTCTGTCCATCGTCTCGTCCTGGTAGACGACTTCGAGCGTGCGACCGAGGTAAGCGGCTTTGTTCTTCCATATCTCCGTCCGCATCGCGTCGGTGAACCCAGAACCTACTCCGACGGCGTTTCCTTTATATTCGACTACGACTGCCCCGAGGCGTCCTTTGTGCTTACCGGTTCCTTCGTTGAAACCGATTACTTTGAGGTCGGCGTCTTCCATCGTCTTTACTTTCACGATGGCGGTGCCGCGCTTCCACTCGTACTTACCGTCGAGCAGCTTTACCATGACGCCTTCTTTCTTTTCCGCTTTGGCTTCTTTCAGGAGAATGATAACTTCTTTCGTGTACGACCCTTCGTAGAGGTTGTAAGTCGGGACCAAGAACGGGTCGTTCGCTTTCTCGAGCAACCGACAATAAGCTTCGTACCGCATCGAATACGGCACCGAGCAGTTTCTTTTATCCCAGTCTTCGGTCGTCATGAAGTCATAGACGGCCAAGCACATTCCGCCCTTGGCGCCTTTTTTAGTACTCTCGGAAGTCAGCTTGAAAGCTTCCGTGTTGGACATGTTCTGAAACCCGAGCGGCAGTTTCTCGCCGTCGAGGACGACGTCGTCGATCGGCAGCTTACGAACTGCTTCCTCGATCTCGACTAAGCCTTCGACCAACTTACCGCCGCGGGCTATGATCGTAACTACGCCGTTGCGCTTGAAGGCGCAGACGCGGTGTCCGTCGTGCTTAGGCTGGACGCAAAATTTCTTACCGATCCAAAATTCGGCCGGTACGTCCTGCCACTTATCGGCTAGCATCACCTCGAATTCAGGCATGAAGTCCGATCCAAAGGCCGCGTTGGCCGTCTTGGCGTCGACGCCTATGCTCGGTTCGAACCGCTTGCGCGACAGGTCGCTAACGAAACCTTTGGCTTGAAGCGTCGCGGCTGCATCGACGAATCGCTGCACGGTGCCGACGTCCTCGTCGCGACCGGAATTGTTTTTCCTAAGGTAGGCCATAAGTTCGGCTAGATCGGCTACGTCGTGGCCGACTGCTCTATTGTCTTTCTGGAGTTTTCTATCGGCTATGCCGGTGACCACCATCGGGTCGAGGAAGAAGCGTAGTGCTTCTTTGAAAAGTTCGTCTTTACTATTTGCCTTAAGCAAGGCTTTTTTGGCGTTGGAGCCGCTCTCCACGGCTAGTCGATCGAATAGGTTGGCTACTCTGTATAAATCGTTCATGTACGTGGTATAAGCGTCCGAGGGAATTCGGACCCGGCGCTTCTCTTTTTATTTCTTTATCTCTCGAATATCTCTTCGTCGCTCAGGTCGGCGTCCACGATCATCGCTTCCACTTTGGTCAGCGAAGCCCTTAGCACTTCCCTATGCCAGCCGAGCCCCTCGAATTGACCTCCGGGGATGTATCGTATGTGTCTATTTATGCTCGACGACACCTTATTGAATTTTATGAACGAGTAGTAACTCGGCATGTATTTTTCTTTTTCGTACTTCCATAGATCGAAAACGAACTGATAGTGGTGCGTAGAGTCGTACTGCGGGCACTCGAGGCGGTCTCGATAGTCGAATTCTTTGAGTTCTTCGTCTTCTTCGGTGGTTCTTTCTTCGATAAAAAACTTATGTTCGGCGAGGCACCCGACTGGGTCGTTCCATAGACTTTTATCGTCCGACCATTGATCGAGTTTAAGCGCGAATCGAAACGGTTCTTTTATTTTCCACGAGAGGTAGAAGCAGCGTCGTTCTTTTTGAGTCGTCGCCGACAAAGAATCGTACAACGACCGCGACGTAAAAGCGAACCGCGTCAGGTCGAAATTCATGAGCGAACTGCCGAATCGCTCTTTGAAAGCGGTGAGCGAGAAAGTCTCTTCTACGTTACGGATCCTTCCGTAGTCGTCGTACTCTCCGAATAAAGGTAAGAACTGCGTCCTAGAGATCAACGCGCCGTCGTAATCGGTTCGATAGTCGAGTAAAAAACAAGCGACCTTTTCTCCGTCTCGTATCGGTAGGCCGGAGACGAAGTCGACGGCGTTCCAACTACCCATTCTTTAGCGCCTCGTCGAGTAGGTTAAGTTGTTCTTTTGCTTCGAGTAATTTATGTTTGCGTTCCTCGAGCGCAGATATTATTTCCTTGCAGCCCTGGAGCTCGATGATAAGGTCGTTCTCTCGTTGAAGATGAATCTCCAACTCCCTGTTTATTATATCTATTTTAGTCGGCATGGTAGACTATAGATTCACGTCGAAGGACGTTCTATGCACGTCTAACGTATAAAGCATACTAGATTATATGAACGTAAAAACATTAAAAAGAGTTCTACAAACGACTCTCGATTCACTTGAAGATAAAAATGACGACGCTAAAATTAGACTAGAATCGAACACTTATTTCGTCAATGGCGCGAAGTACTTCCTCGGAGTCTCTGGGTTCGACGGCGGTTACTTAGACCTCGATAACATCGATGTCGATCAAGGCGACGAAGATTATATGGTATGCGACAAGTGCGGCGGCGATATAATCTGGGACGAAAATGGATACCACGGTATCTGCAATAAGTGTGGGGACGAAGTTTAAACGCGATAATCAATTATACGTACTATTGCGTAAAGAATTATTCGATATAAGCAAGTAAAAATCCCGCCCTTCGCGGGCGGGTGTCTAGGTCATTTAACCGCCGTCTGAGGAGCGACGGGCTTCTTCGCCGCAGGTTTCTTAGCTGGCTTTTTCGCCGCTTTCTTCGCTGGTTTCTTGGCCGGTGCCGGCTTAGCGGCGACTTTCGCCTCGGCGGCGAGCTTCTTTTCTTCGCCGAGTATCTGCTTGTCTAGAGCACCTCTCTTCGAATACAGTTTCTGTAGCGCCGAAACGACCTGATCGACTTTAGTCATAACGTAACTCCCTTATACGCCGTGGCGTATGTTTTAGTTTATCGGTACTTATCGTACCTTTCGCATATTTTATTCTATTCTCGCAGAGTTGTAAAGTACTTTCGTAGGCGTATGAAAATACGACTGATCGCCGAGGTAATTTTACGACTAATTCACATGGTCTCTACGATCAAACGCTTCAACGGTTCGGCGAGCGCGGCTCAACTTAAAGACGGACAACTTGGGTACAGCTTCGAGGACGAAGGCCTCTACCTTGGACTCAGTGGTCGCGCTAAAAACATACTTGCCTCGAGTCCGGTCATCGCTAGGTTAGAAAAGCTGTTATCGGATCTCGATTCTAAATTGACCGGCATCGAATCGAAGCCCGAACCGAGCGGCGAGACCGTCAAGGCGAGTTTAAGGGCTAATTTCGAGTATAAAAATATAAACGGCGACGCGATGAACGTCCTTCAGTACGCCGACAGACAGCCGAATGCGTGGGTAGGGAGCAAAGGTGAATTCGAACGAATACACGTCATCAGAGGTGATAAACGATACGACGGAACGTACTTCATCGTCGATGAAGATTAGATAGTATAAGGAGAAATTATATGGCTAAAAACAAATTGCCGAAAAAGAATCAACTCGTAAAGGTACTCGGGGGTCAACCATACGTAATCGCCGAAGAGAACGTGATCGAGACCATCAATGCAATCTCACCGGATGAGAACAAAAACGTTACCATCACCGGTAGCGACATAGACTGGAACGATGAAGAAGATGGAACTATCCAAGAAAAGTTCGAAGCGCTTGATGCTGCCGTCGAAAATATCGCCAGTGGTGAGACTGAAATTGTCTTTAACGAAAGCAATATAACTCAGATCATGAACGAGGTTACGAACATAGTTGAAGGTACTATCGATGACTTAGTAAAAACTGCCATCAACAATATAATCACAAAACTCGAAAGGTGTAAGCTTAAAGGCGAAGATGACCTTCTGGTTTGGGACGAATATGGCCTCGCTAGTAAGAAGCTTACGCTAAACTTTGCCGACGGTGAACTCATTCTAAAGAGTGGGAATGAAGGCATCGCCAATACTCCATTGGCTCTCGGTTCCATAGAATACACTGCAATTCTCGACTGGAATGGGTCGTCGTGGAATCCGAACCCTGGACTATCCGGTCTCTCGAATGGAACCGAAAAAGGCCCTTACTTAGTGGTGGGTTATAAGAACTCCGACACTAATGGCGTAGTGTATTCAAAAGCGTCGCTAAAAGGCCTCGTAGACATATATACCGCCGGACCT
>Ga0268262_10004241_pt1 | contig 14907 bp, 14 predicted proteins | sample TergutNc150P3_FD_190354 | JGI IMG/M metagenome (GOLD analysis project Ga0268262, IMG submission 190354) | Nasutitermes corniger P3 segment gut microbial community from laboratory colony in Florida, USA - Nc150 P3 (SPAdes) (version 2) | ecosystem: Host-associated > Arthropoda: Insects >... | reverse complement strand
AAAACCCTTTCCAGAATTAAATTTTTATCAATGTTGGGATCAAGCATATCAATATTGCAGTCCCAAAACAGATATTTTGACAATTTTGATAAAATATTACTTTCCATAGTGATAACATAACATACTACAACTTTCTTGTCAATATACAAAATATCAAACCTATTACCTTTGTTTTTGGCATATTATATCATATTTCGCCTAACATTGCCATTTTGCAAAGTGTCAGATACCCTGAGTTTACTAGCAGAACAGATACAAGCTGTTACCGGGCTATCTGCGGAAATAATCGCTCAATTATAAGAATTTATTCTTTTCATTTCTCACAAAGAACACGGAGGAAGAGAAGAACACAAAGGAGGAGGAAGGTGGATCCAAAAAGAATAATATCTACCACTAACCACACGAACCATCACGAACTTTTTGTACAAATCTTGTCGTTGTTCATGTAGGTTTGGGGTTCTTATGTTAATGATGTTGTGATTGATACCGAAGCGTTACCTTCTAGTCCATTGTCCCATCCTTGTTTATTTTCAAGAGATAAATATCCTCCGTACCTTTTTTGGCCTGACCGGCTATTACTGGTGAAAGAGTTCCACCTGCAATAATGAAACCATCTGTTTGTTCAATAACCGCAAGCCCCCATTCATCACCTGTACCACCAAAACATTTTTCCCAGGACATCACCGCATTTGTGTCTGTTTTTACAACCCAAACATCTAGTCCGCCATTTGGACCTTGTTTTGTACCTACAAGTATATATCCTGAATTATCGTTAATAGCCAGACCACCTCGAAAATCCGCAGTTCCACTAATTGTTTTTGGCCAGCCTGACGGTTTAGCGGCAGCGGCAGTTGTTGCGCTTCCAGGAAATTTAGCAATAAAACCGCTGTCATCGGTTGCGCCAAGTAAAATTATGTTTGAAGAATTATCTACAAAATGGTTATAAAATGCAGATGCTTTATTGGTAATTTCATAAGTATTAGTCCATCTGACATTCCATGAACCTGCATTGTCTGCGCTGATATTCACTGCTGATGCAAAAGCAACCGTTTTTCCAGCCGTCGTTTCAGCATAGCCATAAAGTAAAACATCGCCATTTAAAAGCAGAGTCATTCCATTTACTTCATAAGTATTTACCTTAATTCCTGCAGAGTTAATTGAAAAAGACATACCTTTTTCAAAGCTTCCGTCATTATAGTGACGGTTTATAAAAACCCCATAAGTGTATTGAGTGGCGTTTGCTGTAGCGTAATATTTTGCATTTCCTGCGACATAATACCAGCCATCCCTAATAATACCTGCTGGATACATATAGATAGGCATGTTATTTAATTCTAAAGAAGTCACTTTTTTATTAGGTGATACAGCAGGATTAGTCGTTTTTGTTATATAATAATCGCGATTATTATTATCTCGATATACCGAATAATAATCATTATATACCATTCCTATTCCAGTTGGCCCAACTGTGCTATCATATGAAGGAAATGGAAATGTGTTCTTTAATACTCCATTCTGGTCAAAGTTAAATAATACCGCCGTATTGTTACTTGTATAACCGCCCGCATAGATACCACCTTCTCCGTTACTTATAGCGCGGAATATTCCGTATCTTTTGCCTGCTTCTCCATATAATTTTTCCCATGTTTTTACGATTTTTATATTAACCGTATATGTTGCGGTAGTAATTCCATCTTCAGCGGTTACCAAAATAGTTACTGTACTGGTTGAAGCAAGAGTAATATTCTGTGATTGAACTCCCGAAGCCTGACTAACATCATTTACATAAATAGCGTTAATATTAGAATCCATACTTGTTGGTCGGACATTTACAACAATTGTTCCGGCACCAATTTTTAAATCATAAGAATAGGTATTTGCGTTAAACTGTGGATCAAGAACGCCGAATGTAAACTGTAATCCGCTCAGACGGGCTTCGTTTCTCGCTTCCCGTGCGAAAGTACGCAGAAGAACAATAATCGGATTACGGGAATTATCATTTGTCGGAATAGTAAGTTTGGCGTTATTTTCACCCAGTTCTGTAGGTCTGCATTCTATAACAAACGATGTCTGGCTTCCCACTGAAATAGTTCCGGAGGGGTTTGAACTTTTTGTAAATGCCGATTCATTTGTTCCTATTATGGTAATATTCGCCGTATCAATGGTCAATGGTTCAGCTCCGGTGTTTTTTATAATTATTTCAATGTTTGTTGTCCTAGTTAAAAGCGCCTCACCGGCATTAATTGTGCCATTTTGGGATATTTCAGTATCTGAGTAAAAGACAGAAGCAACAGGTTTTGGCTTCATGCCCTTTCCATATATTGTAAAAGAATAATCAGGCGCATTTTTACTGTTGTTTGGAATTAATACATATACAGAACTTTCTGCAACGGTAAGAGGTGAAAACTTTATTTTAAAATTAATGGATGTTCCAGGATTGATAGTTGAAGACTCAGGCGGCACAGATACCGAAAACACAGTGGTTGCTCCGTCTAATTTAATATAGGGAGTACCTGTCAGTTTAATTGTACCTTTTCCGGTATTTTTAACAGTTATATAAACTTCATTTGATTGATTATAATAGGTATCCGGAAAAGTATACCCCTTGCTATTATTTGCAATTTCCAGAGAACTGGCAGTACCGACGTAGACAAAAAGAGTACCTTCTTCAGTTGTTTTATTATTTTCATCTTTTGGAGTATCACATGCTGTTAGACATAAAACAAATACTATCAGGAAAATAAATACTTTAGCAATGTTTTTCATTATTTTTACTCCTTTTTAAAAATGGCTGTTCCAAAACTTGATATCATGGAACAGCATTAATTTGTACTACCATTACAAATGAAAAGTTACCAGACAATTTCCTCTGCTTCAGGATCAAGAGGAGTACCGGGGCTCATTGTATAAGTAGAATTGGAATTTAAAGTCAATGTATATTTATACCCGTTCTGAATATGAAACTCGGAAATAGTAAGGTTATTTGACGCCTGAGCAGCTTCAAGCTTAAATTGCTGATACGGTTTTCCCGGTAAAGCACTATCTCCCAATAATTCCCAAACCATTTCTTCCCCATTTGAAATAGCGCTTCGCTCAAGGGTTGAGTTTATTATATCAGAACCGTTTCTTACCCTATAACCCCTGCCGGAATTATTAATTATACGCAGGTATCCTTCACGATAGGTTGGTACTGCTTCGTTAACAAATGCATTACTAATTAATACATTTTCTACTTTTCCTTTTCCCGGATTATATATATCACCTAAATCATCAATAAACCGACGCTGAACACCAAGAATTTTTCCGTTCTTTTTCATAGGTAAATAAAGTGTAAAACATAATTTATACCCGTCACTCTTAGGCATAACAAATATTGTATCTTCCGCATAAGGTCTCATAATAAAGAAACGATCTTCAATATTTGGACTGCCGTTTCCAACTTCAATAAAATAGCCAGTTTGATTCTGAAATTTAAATTCTCCTTCACCTCCAGATTTTGGATCACCAATCCGGCAGGAAGTTTCATTAATGGGATCAGAATAAGCAAGAGCGGAGTCCAATACTTTAAGGTTCACTATTTCTGCAGATGATTTCCCTTTGTAATCGGAATACTTAACCGCATAGATGACATACATCTTATTTGAGTCAGGCAATTTTATCTTGAACTTATCTGCATTTGCCGGTAAACCGCCTAATAAATTCGCGCTTCTAACTGAGTCATAAAATAAAACCAGATCTTGCGCTCCTAAATTGTCAATTAATAATTTACCTGATGCATTTTCCTTGAAAATGTCATCTTTCTCTTTTCCTCCGCCCTTATCAGGATCAGGACACCCCACTAGCCCCAAAACAAGCCCCACAATCAACACAAGCACACACAATTTTTGCAAATTCTTCATTTTTTGCTCCTTCGTAATAAATTTCCGCAGGAATACTCCCGCGGTTTTGATATGGAAACGCCGTTATTAACAGCGTCAATCCCTAAAGATTTTCTTGCGGAATTCTCTGCAAAAAATGCCAATTCAACCCAAGAACGCAAATGAGCCTGATTATCAGGTGTAAGTAAACGAGAAATCCTTAGGGCTTCTGCTTCGTTGTTTTGCATATAAATTCCTTTCAAGAGTTACTGCTATATTAATAACATTTATTTACTATTTTGTCAAGTTTTTATTAAATCATTGATATTTCCATTGTAATTTCCTGATTTAGTCGATATTCTAAAATTTAAGAAGAAAATGAACGTACTTGACCGAATTCGGCTTGTCCGCAAGACTCTTGGGTTAAATCAGATGGAATTTGCACGTCAAATCGGTCTGACACAAACCGCATTATCAATGATAGAACTGGAAAAGGTTGCCCTCACCGATAAAAACATAAAACTAATCTGCGCCACTTTTGCCATTGACGAAAATTGGCTGAGAACCGGAAAAGGCGAAATGTTCGGCGCACAGTCACCTTATGAAAAAGAGCTTTTGGAAACTTTTAGCAAATTGACGCCCGATACTCAAGAATTTATTCTTGATATGGCGCGGAATCTTCTTAAAAGACAGGGGAAATAATATTTCTCTTTATATTGAAATTTTACCATCTGTTAATTATTATTACAATAAGGAAGAAAAAAATGTCTATTCATATTGGAGCAAAAGAGGGCGATATTGCGGAAGCAATTTTACTGCCCGGCGACCCATTAAGGGCAAAGTTTGTAGCGGAGAATTTTCTTGAAAAACCGGTACAATACACGAGCGTTAGAAATATTCTTGGGTTTACGGGAACCTACAAGGGAAAAAAAGTCTCCGTTCAGGGAACGGGTATGGGAATCCCTTCTATTTCTATCTATGTTAATGAGTTATTTAATGATTACGGAGTAAAACGGGCTATCCGCATCGGAACGGCAGGCTCAATAAATAAAGACGTAAAAATACGCGACATTGTGCTTGCTATGTCAGCCTGTACCGATTCAGGAGCAAATAATATCCGTTTTGGCGGCAGAAGTTACGCCCCCACCGCGACGTTTTCTCTGCTAAAAACAGCATGGGAAATCGCGGTCTCCAAAGGATGTCAGCCAAAAGTGGGACCTGTGGTATCGGAGGATATGTTTTATTCAGAAAACAGGGATGAATGGAAACTCTGGGCAAAATACGGCTGCCTTGCCCTTGAGATGGAAAGCGCGGAACTCTACACCTTAGCCGCCAAATTCAACCGTGAAGCCCTATGTATACTAACCGTCTCCGACAGTTTGATCACCGGGGAAGTAACATCAGCCGAGGAGCGCCAAACAACCTTTACCCGCATGATGGAAGTCGCCCTTGAGACGGCGATTAGCGGTTAGTTGACCTTTGTTAAAAAACGCGATAAAGTGACCACATAAGCCCGGATGGTGGAATTGGTAGACACGCTAGTTTCAGGTACTAGTGCCGTCACAGGCATGGAAGTTCGAGTCTTCTTCCGGGCAGAATATTTCGAAAAGACTACGCACAAAGGGGGATCAGGGGTTTTTGTTCGTTATCTTGTCGTGAATCTCATGTATGGCCTTCGTATAAAAACCCTTTTTTCCTCTTTGTGATCTTTGTGTGAAATCTTCGGGTAAAATTCAATAGGAGTATATGTAATGAAAAGAACAATTTTAATATTGATAACGCTTGCCACGCTTCTTTTCGGAGTCATCGGCTGTAAACAAAAAAACACCATTACGCGCAATACGAATGGCGGGCTCAATGTAACTACGACTAATTTTCCGCCGTTTGATTTTGTGCGGAATATAGCGGGGGACAAGGTAAACCTGTTCATGCTGCTGCCGCCCGGAGCGGAAAGCCATTCCTTTGAACCGTCGCCCAAAGATATAATTACCATTAAAAACAGCGGTATTTTTATCTATGGCGGCGGCGAAGGCGATATTTGGGTGGACAGGATTCTTGAATCCATGAACACGTCCAAAATGATAATTGTCCGCATGATGGACGCAGTTGACGTAGTTGAAGAAGAAATTGTTGAAGGCATGGAAGAAGAACCTGCAATACCGGGTGAAGAAGAAGAAACGGCGTATGACGAACATATTTGGACTTCTCCCCGCAACGCAATACTAATTATCGGCGCGATAACCGAAGCGTTGTGTAAAGCCGATTCCGCCAATGCGGACTTTTACAGGCAAAATGCCGCTGCTTACAGCAATGAATTGGTGAAGCTTGACGCGGCATTTAATGACACGGTAGCCGGAGCAAAACGAAAAACAATAGTTTTTGCCGACCGTTTCCCATTCCGGTATTTTGCCGACGCTTACGGATTAACTTACTTTGCGGCATTCCCCGGCTGTTCCACAGAAACAGAGCCTAGCGCGGGTACCGTCAAATTTTTGATAGATAAAATAAGGGCTGAAAAAATCCCGGTGGTGTTTCACATCGAGCTTTCCAATGAGAGGATGGCGGATACAATCAGCGGCGAAACAGGCGCGAAAAAACTTCTGTTTCACGCCTGCCATAACATTTCCAAAAAAGACTTTGAGGCGGGGCTTGGGTATCTTGACCTAATGCGCGGTAATGTCGAAAATCTAAGAGAGGCGTTGCGCTAAATGTTAATAGACTGTCAAAACCTTTCTTTCGGGTATGACGGACACATTGTAGTCTGCGCTCTGAACTTTTCCGTTCAGAACGGGGACTTTCTCCTTATTGCCGGGGAGAACGGTTCCGGTAAATCTACTCTTGTAAAAGGACTGATGCGGCTGATACCTCCAATGGAGGGGAAGCTCATTTTTAGCCCTGATTTTAAACAGTCTCAAACAGGCTTTCTTTCACAACAGACCGCCGCAAAACAGGATTTTCCCGCGGGAGTTATGGAAATTGTGTTATCGGGAAATTTGGGAAAAAAAGGTTTTTGGCCGCTTTATACTCATTCCGAGAAACGCGATGCGGAAGAAAAATTGCGCCTACTTGAAATTGAAGATTTAAAAAATCATTGTTTTAGAGAGCTTTCAGGCGGGCAGCAGAGGCGCGTATTACTTGCGCGCTCCCTTTGCGCCGCGGAAAAACTTCTCGTTTTAGACGAACCTTTCGCCGGCCTTGATCCGCTTATTAGCGCGCAGTTGTACAGGCTGCTTGAAAAAATCAACCGCGAAACAGGCATGACAATAATCATGGTTTCCCATGAAATTGAAGCCGCCGACTGCGCGACAAAAGTGCTGCACTTGCAGAAACAACAGCTTTTTTTCGGCAGTATGGAAGATTATAAAAAAAGCGAGACAGGCAGAAAATTTTTAGGAGAAGTTTGATGTTAAAAGTTTTATTGGAGATGTTCAGTTACGCGTTTCTTGTCAGGGCTTTTATTGTCGGCGCTCTTGTATCACTCTGCGCCGCCCTTCTCGGCGTAAGCCTTGTTTTAAAACGTTACTCGATGATTGGGGACGGGCTTTCCCACGTCGGTTTTGGTTCCCTTGCCATAGCCACCGCGCTTCATGCCGCTCCGTTAAGCGTCGCGATTCCGATAGTAGTAGCCGCCGCTTTCCTTCTTTTGCGCATGAGCGAAAACAGCAAAATCAAGGGAGACGCCGCAATTGCCCTAATCTCCACAGGCTCTCTTGCCATAGGAGTCGTGATAATTTCACAAACGACGGGCATGAACACCGATGTGTGCAATTATCTTTTTGGTAGTATCCTTGCTATGGCAAAAGCTGACGTCTATTTAAGCATCGCGCTCTCTGTTGTAGTACTGGCTCTTTTTATTATGTTCTACAATAAATTATTTATCATAACTTTTGACGAAACATTCGCCAAAGCGTCGGGAATAAAAACAGGCCTTTACAATATGCTCATCGCTTTTTTAACCGCTCTTACAATCGTGCTTGGAATGCGCATGATGGGAGCGATGCTTATTTCAAGTTTGATAATTTTTCCGGCGTTAAGCTCAATGCGTATTTTTAAAAAGTTTAAAAGCGTTACCATTTGCGCCGCAGTTATTTCCATTATGTGCTTTTTTACAGGCGTGACTATTTCGTATCTATACGCCACGCCGACCGGCGCAAGCGTTGTAACAATCAATATAATTGTATTTATACTGTTCTATCTGGCCGAGAATCTGCGTAATTCAAGAACAATAAATAAATTAAGGGGAGAAAATCATGTGTAGAATAAAATCACTAAGAAACAGCTTATCTTTCATCGTAATCATAATTGCTGCAGCCACCTTGTTTTTTGTCAGTTGTTCAGGAACAAAAAAAACGGATGGATCAAATACTGACATCGTCGAAATAAAAGAAAAAATGTTTATTGCCCAGGTTCAGGATATATACAATAACGCCGAAGATTATCTTGGAAAAACAATCAAACTGGAAGGCGTTTTCAAGAACGAAAAATCTTATGATGGCGACCAGTACTGCTTTGTTATCCGCTATGGTCCCGGCTGCTGCGGCAATGACGGCATTGTAGGATTTGAAATAAAATGGGACGAAAATAACGCAAAACCGTATCCCAAAGCCGATTCCTGGGTTGAATCAACAGGTATATTAAGGCAATATGAAATGGACGGATACGCGGACTATTTATATCTTGATTTAATTTCGCTCAATGTGTTAAGCAAACGCGGCGCGGAAACTGTAGTACAGTAGCAATCCGGCATAGCTTGATTGCTTAGGAGTTTTGCCAAAGAGAGAATTACTATTTTTATTCTCTTTCTGTCGCAAACCCTATGCTTTTTATACTTGTGTTAGGCAAAACTCCAAGCTTATATTATATCTCTATTTTAATAAAAATAACACCATTATATTGGTTGTGATTTCCAATTCGCCTATTGGCAGTACGGTAGAAACTTTATCCGCGCTTGAAACCATTTCATCAGCGAATTGCCGTAATCTATTGCTCGTAGTTGAAACTTGTTGTGTTCCCTGATCTGATATGCTTAATACCTTAATTATTTTAAGTTTTGACAATTCAGCATATTGATTGGCTTTTTCTACGGCTTTTTGAAACGCAAGCTCGCGCGATTTAACATAATATTCGGTGGTGTCTTTTACGCTATAATTTACTTGATTTAATTCTATTCCGTTAATTTGTATAAGTTGATCTATTATTGATGACGCCTTTTCATTATCTTCAGTAATATTTTCAATTGAAAAAGTTATACTTTGTTGGGCTCTCTGCCCTACTAAAATACGCCTGCTTGTATATTCATATTCCGAGTTAAACGTCAATGAAGCCGTATTAATATTTTTATCTTCAATGTTTGCGTCTTTTAATATTTTCATTACCTGCCTAACCATCTTACTTACTTCTTCCTGTGCCCTTTTAGTCGTTGGGGCAATATTACTTAACGTAATATTCATTTGAATTATATCCGGCTGTACTGATACGGTACCGATTCCAAAAACAGAAATTGTACTCCGGTTTTGCTTATCACTTTCATTATTACAACCTGATACGAATACGGTAATCAACGCCAAAAATCCCAATAAATATTTCATTTTCATAGTATTATCTCCTTCTACTGAAAATATAAACTAATAATATAATAGAACAAATATTCTGTCAATATACATTTTCTAATATATTTTAAAATAAATAGCACATAACAAGTCATCAATGCGGCCTTTTGCCTTACTATTTTTTCAGGATTTTATCTATTCTGCGCAGCAGATTGTCATTATCATAGGGCTTTCTAATATAATCAACCGCTCCTATTTCCTGCGCGTGTTTTATGTCCTTCGGATCATATGAAGACGTGAAAAACGCTATCGGGGTATTGTGCAAGCCGCTAATTGCTTTTATTCTTGTGTAGGTATTCCACCCGTCCATATCAGGCATTATTAAGTCCAATAAAATTAATTGGGGAACAAGACCCTGGTAAAATAAAGCAAGCGCCTCTTTGCCCGATTTGGCAGTAGATATGTCATATTTATTTTGCAATACCATTTCTACCATTTCAAGATGAATAAAATCATCATCTACTATTAGAATTTTTTGTTTCTCGTCGCCGACGGTATCGTTAAATTTTTTCGTTTCCTGTTTTAATGATTCAAAGTTCCTGTTGTTCTCCAGACTCATGTCGTTTACATGGCTCACTGAATCATTTATCTGGTTAACTCCCTTCAGTATCTCGTTCATGCCTTTTACGGCTTCCTGACTTGTTTTTATAAATTCATCCGTTTCCTTAACCAAAGTTTCGCCTGATTCCGCCATGTTATCAGATCCTTTTTTAACTGAAGACGTTATATTTCTAAGGCGGCTTATGGATTCCAGTATTTGCTTCCCGCCTGTTTCCTGTTCCTGCATGGCGTTTAAGATATTTTGTTCGTGCTCTGAAACTGTTTTAACGCTTGAGTCTATGGCGCCAAAACGGTTCAATACGTCATCGGAGGATTTTGTAATGTTATCTATGGAAGTTTTAATTTTCTTCAGCATCGCCGCGGTGGTTTTTGACTGCTGACTTGATGACTCGGCAAGTTTGCGGATTTCACCTGCGACAACGGCAAAACCTTTCCCGGCTTCTCCCGCATGAGCCGCCTCAATCGCGGCGTTCATTGAAAGCAGATTGGTTTGACTTGCGATATTGTCCATCACCGAATTTATTTCCAGAAGCCCTTCGGAATCACGCGCTATACCCTGAATTTCCTGCGCGACAATCTGAAGCCCTGTTTTGCCGTTCTCTGACGCTTCGGCCAAAACACTGACATTTTTACTGTTTTCAGCCAGTGTTTGAGTTACCGAATGAATGTTAGCTGTCATTTCCTCAATGGCCGAAGAAGACATATTTACGCTTTCTGTCTGTTCTTCTATCATTTTGTTAAGACTGTCAATATTTGTTTTAATTATTTCTACCGCCTTGCCGGCTTCTTCAGCGTCATTTTCCTGCTTAACCATAAGGTTTTCCATGTTGTTAAGGTTAGATGAAATCTGTGTTACGGCCGTAGAGGTTTTACCCATATTAATAGAAAGTTCAAAACTGGTATGATTAAGCCCGTTAATTTTGTATTTTATTGTCCCTACAAGGTTTCTGATATTTTCCAGGGTCATATTGAAAAAGCCTGACAATTCCCCGATTTCATCATCGGATTTAACTGCAACTTTTACGGTTAAATCCCCATCCTTTACCTTTTCCAAAGCCGAATGAATTGCCTTTATAGGAGAGCTGATTTTTCGCGCAACAAAAAATATTAATACAAAAACAACTACCGCCAGCATTGCTATACATAAAATAATCAGGCGCAGGACAAGAGTATCTATATCGTCAAAAATTATAGACGACGGTATAGTTGATACAAGAATCCAGCCGGTATGAGGTATGGCTGAAGAATATATAAAAATATTTTTATCAATATTAAAGAAGTCGGCAGAACCTAATATGGATGCGCGGTATTTATCAAGATTTAATTCTTTAAAGAAATCTTTTTCCATAACCGCTTTGATATCTTCATTTGTAATAAAAAGTCCGTCGGCGTTAATAATATACATTTCCTGCCCGGGAAAACCGCGTGTCGCGTTAATTATCTCTTTCATAACATTTACCGCAACGTCGTCCGCAGCGACCCCAATGTCCGTTCCTGTTCCGTCAAAAACCGTCATTGAAAGCGTAATGATAACGTCGCCTGTTTCAGAATCGACATAAGGTTCGGAAAAAGCAATTTTACTTTGCGCTTTTTTGGCGTCGGTAAACCAGGAGCGTTGGGTGTTATCCCAATCGTCATCGGGAATCCATCCTCCGGCAAACGCGGCAAAACCGCCGAGTTTGTTCCACATCAAATTATTTGTAAAGTACAAATCAAGGCTGTTGGGTACTATTTCTTTAATGTCGCGCAAATACCCGGCGATGAATTCTGTGGAAGCCCCTTGTTTAAGAAGGTGGGTAATGCCGGCAGATAATTGTTTGAGGGCTTCTTCATGTTCCTTTATAAAAGATAAAACCATATCCTGCGAACGGGCGACGCTTGTCTTTGTATTTAACTTCGTTAAATTGGTAACAATATGACGAAGGTTGTAAAAAAATATTACAGATATAGATACCGTTATAGATAAAATCATAAGTAAAGAGACGCCGATGAATAATTTCGCGAATGATGTTTTTTTTGTTTTTTTCATTTAATTTATACCTTTGTGTAAAATAAATACCCTAATAAGTCCCAATATTATCAAATGCAATGGGTAATAAATATAAAAGAACCATTTCATTCCTTTCCATGACCCTCTTTGCCCGTTATATTGATACAGTATTGGAATTGCCAATACTATTAACATCTGCATTAAGCCATGAACGACATTTAGAAAAATAGCGTATATTATAGCATAGGCCGCTATGCAGATAACAAGAGAAATCATTTGCTTCTTGAAATTTCCATAATTTAATCCCATATATATAATTGCAAAAGCGGCGGGGGAACTCCAATCCGCCGGAAAAGCCGCCCATATAACAGGAAAAAGTATTATATTTTTTTGCCATGTTTTTAATTTGTCGCTTTCTCTTATTACCAGCGCAATTAATCCAAGCATATATGCCCAGATAACGCTTGTCTGATCAAATACCGTATTATAATGTTTATCAAAACAAAACGTATATGCAAAATGTGAAATAATCGCAAGAATAAATAATCTAAAAATATATTTTTTTATATTTCTTGTATGATGATAACCTTCTACAATAAGAAACATCATAATCGGCGCGGTTAATCTCCCTATAGTGTGCATAAATAATACCGGCATATCCAAACTGTACCGGGGGAACAGCATTGTCGCTATATGATCAATTGTCATCGCAATAATTGCAATTAGTTTTAACGCATTGGATGTAAGACCGGTTTTTTCATTTTCTTCAGATAACTCCATTTCATTCCTCTTATAACAATATTTATAGGAATTGTTAAGCCTTTTGAGAACAGAAATTGTACTAACATGCCTGAATTTACTACTAAGATGCAGTATTAGTTTCTTTCATATTATAAGTATATAAATAACAAATATAAGCGATAAAAAATTAACATTATTGATCATTTTAAATAATTTATAGGTAAAAAACAATAATTTATTTCATTGAATAAACATTTTTGATCATTTTTATTTCATAAATATTTTTCTTATTATCTTTTGTGATAGTATAAATATAATACTTCCTATACCGGTTTTTTGTTATATTACATTTATTCTTTAATAAAATAATATTTTTTGCAGCACAAAATTATAATAAGTGCGGCTATCAACCATATAGAATTATTAATTAAAAATAATTCAATATTTCCAAATCCTTCCGTAAAATATATTCCAAAACCAATATTTATAGAAAAATGAAATAATGCGGAAATTATTATATTATGCTTTGTATTCCTTAATAAAAACATCATTACCATTGACACAGAAACAGTAAATACTAAAAATGCTGACATAAAAATGGGGCCATTTATAAAATGCCCAATATGCCATACACCCCAAATTATTCCTACAATAAGCGATGAAATAAATACTGAATATTTTTGTTCAAGTGTCGGCTGAAGAAAACTTCTCCAGCCAATTTCTTCAGTTGCAGCTCCAATAAACATACCTATTAATCCTGTATTCAGTATTGAAAATACATTATCAGGTATTTTTACGGTATTACCCATTACTTTTCCAATAAAATATGTTATTGTAAATAACCCTAACGGCAATATTAATGCAATAAAAGCTTTTAACAAAATAATTTTATTAAATTGTATTGTTATTGGCCTATATAAATCCTTGAATATTAATACAGTGAGAATAAATGCCAATAAAGGAGCGAGTTGCGGCAAAACAATTATTCCAAAACTTAATTTTGCAGCTATTTGAACCATTGCCAAAATAGCCACAAATACAAAAGCAAAAACTACAAATAAAATTAATTTCCTGTTCATTTTTCTACCATTTATTCTCCTAAAATAATTATACTTTATTTTACATCATTTCATGCCTGTAACATTTGCAATATTAAGACATGCAAGAAAATTTTCTTTTGAAATATCAGCAATAAAATTTGGTATTCCCGATTCTTTACCGATTAACTCAGAAGAAGATAATGTGACAACTTTACCCAAATAATTTTTTAAAGGTTTCCATGAACCTTTGCCATTCGTCTTTATCTCTTGTTTTTGCGCTTTTTTTCGATATATATTTCTTTTAACTGTTTTAGCATTAATTAATGGTTCGAAATATACCATGTTTTAACTCCTTGTTTTAATCATATTTCTTGTTTTCTTATTACAAGTACAAAATATCACATATATATAATAAAAAATTAACATTATTGATCATTTTCAGGATTTATTGGATAATAATATAGTTTAACATATTTTCCTCGTTGTATAATATTTTATACACTATTTTTCTAGAATATAAATAATATTACATATAACGTTCCCGCGGTAAGTGACATTTTACAATAATTTATATAAAATAATTATACTATGTTTTTATTCATTACAATTCTTTTCTATAAAATTTATTATTGTTTCAGAAACATCATGTCCGATAATAAGATGACCACCATCAGGAAATATTTGCGTTTCAGCATTAACACGCTTTAAAAAATATTCTATGTTTTCATATTTAGCCATTGGGTCGTCTTTTGCATGAACGATTAAAACAGGCATTTTTAAATTCTCAATTGGATAGTCATTATAATTAACAGCCATATCTATATTTGTTATTTCTGAATCGGCTATTATCCCTTGCTTACGCGGCTTTACAGGTAATAAATCATCAAATACTTCATCACCTACATTTTTTGAACCAAACATGGAATAAAAAATACCTTTAAAATTTCTTGTGAAAAATAACATAAGTTTATCATTAAGAATAAATTTAGGCGGTCCGGACATTCCAATTTCTTTTTTTGTCATTGGAATTGAGGGAACACCTGACGATAATAATATTAACCCTTTAACCCTATCCGGATAATCCAAAGCAAATCTAATTCCAGGGGCTC
>Ga0268262_10004240_pt1 | contig 14911 bp, 16 predicted proteins | sample TergutNc150P3_FD_190354 | JGI IMG/M metagenome (GOLD analysis project Ga0268262, IMG submission 190354) | Nasutitermes corniger P3 segment gut microbial community from laboratory colony in Florida, USA - Nc150 P3 (SPAdes) (version 2) | ecosystem: Host-associated > Arthropoda: Insects >... | reverse complement strand
CCGGCTTTATTGACAGGAAATTTGTTAATTTTCGCTCATAATTCACGCCAATCCCAAAGCCGTAATTTCTTAACGCTGTCATTGTAATGTTGGTATCCAATGAAAAAATCTGTTTTAACTCCGGAGCCGCTTTTTCTGGTGTTTCAATCTTTATTTCTGTGTCATCAGGGGGTGTTTCAATTTCCGCGTCATCGGCGTAAGTCAGGGGAATATTCACAAACAAAAATACGCAGCATAAAATTATTTTACCCATTCACCGTTCCTGTTGATCGGCAAAATCGCTGTAGCGGTAAAATACCAGCCCGAGTGCCTTGGCTGTTTTTAACAGGAATTCCAGGCGGCGGGCGCTTATGCCCCAGGAAGCTTTATCCGACACAATGTGGCTGGTCAAGGGCAATACCTGATCTTTATCAATAAATTTAACAGTCCTCAGCATAACGTTTATCAGGCGGTAAAATTCCTCATCAGAGGGGATTATCGTATTGTCAATGGAGCGTGACAAAATAAAATGGTGTCTGATTTCATCCTCGGTGTATATATGAAAAGATTTCACAAAGCCCCTTATCGTCCCAAAGGAGCCAAGAAGGACTTCGTTCATCCATGGCTGGTGAAGCCCATAGGGATAGGCGAATGACGTAACCGGATAACCGGCTGCCCTGAACGCTTTCGCCCCCCCGACTGTCTCGCTGTTAAATTTTTCCCTTGACAATTTTCGCAAATCATTGTGGCTAAGGCTGTGGTAGCCGACATCGTGGCCCTTTCTAATCGCCCTGCCGCAGAAAGAGCTGGGTTTCCCAATTATAAAAAAAGTAACTTTGGCGTTGTATTTATCAAAGAGGGGGAAATTACGTTCCCATGAAACCAAATAATCATCGTCAAAAGAAAGAAGAAGCCCCGCCCTGGAAGCGGACGGAATCCAGACAAGTACATCCTTAATGGTTTCCCCGGTTTTTTTTTCATGGCAGGTAAAACCCACCTCATAAACCGAGTTTCCTGTATCCTTGATGTTTTCAAGGTCGTAGACAACCTCATAATCCCCGCCTTGATCGCGCAAATCCGCCTTTACGATAATCCGCCCTTTTCCGTCAATGATATAATTTTTGTCAATGTCTTTTCCGTTACGCTTTATCTTCTCAATCGTCTGTTTTAAATCAGGAGCTTGTTCTTCCTGGGGCGGCATGGAAATCTCGGGTGGATTTTTTAGCGTCTCAACGCTCTGGCGGGGACGGCTGGCGCAGGCGCATAACAGAAAAACAGGGATTAATACAAGATAAAAAAGCCGTAAATAATTTTTCACCTGTTAATGTTTCGGCGAGATGAAGAAACCAAAAAGGCTGCCGCAAAAGCCGCCGGCGATGTGGGCAAAATAAGAGATATTGCTCTTATCAAAAGATTGAAGCAGCTGGTTTCCGATGTACAGCGTTAATACAAGGATAAAGGTCAGGGGGATTTCCCCGTGCGAGAAATTGGTAAACGAGGCAAGCAGTATCATCATAAAAACCACGCCGGAAGCCCCAAAGAGCGAGAGCGGAAAAAACAAAACGTTTAGGATGCCTGTAACCAGCGCGGTAATGATGATCATCACAAGCAGGGCGAGCGAGCCGTAGTTCTCTTCCAGCATGGGCCCGACAAGGAGGATAATGGCGAAATTACTTACAAGGTGGGGCCATCCCGAATGGCCTATAACATGGGTAAACAGAGATAACCAGCATTGAACATTGAGCGGTAAAAAATGCCCCCTGCCGGGAACCATGAACCATTCACGCAAGCTGGGCAGCAAATACAAGGTTATAGCCATTACTAAAGCGCTAAGCAACGCGTAAGTCAGCACAGTCGGAGCGTTGTATTTTATTCTCATAATTCCCCCGCGTAAACCTTACAGTTTCAACTCTATCTCAACGGGACAATGATCCGATCCCGTAACTTCCGGCCTTATTATAGATGATTTTACATTAGGCATGAACGCGTTGTCAACGCAATGATAATCGATCCTCCAGCCCACGTTCCGCTGCCGCGCCCCCGCCCGGTATGACCACCAACTGTAATGCCCGCCCTCCCCCGGATGAAAATGGCGGAACGTGTCAACATGGCCCGCTTTGGTAAATTTATCCATCCAGGCGCGCTCTTCCGGCAGATACCCGGCGCTGCCCTCGTTCTCCTTCGGGCGGGCAAGGTCTATGGGCGTGTGCGCGATGTTGTAATCCCCGCAGAGCAAAAAATGCCGGCCCTTTTTCACCAGCGAGTTGCAAAGGCGCAGCATCTCGCCGCAGAAAGCCAGTTTGTAGTCAAGACGTTTCCCCCCATCCTGGGAATTGGGAAAATACGCCGCTATGAGCGTGAAGCCTGAATATTCGGCGATCAAGGCGCGCCCCTCATTGTCAAATTCGGCTTTCCCCAAAAAGCGGGTTTCCTCAGGCTCTATCCTGCTGAATATGGCGACGCCGGAATAGCCCTTTTTTTTGGCGCTTGCCCAGTAAGTGTGGTAAGGCTTGCCCTTTGCCTGCGGGTTTACCAGTTCCGGCGAAAGCTGTCCCGGCTCCGCTTTTGTCTCGTTCAGGCACAGGATATCGGGCGCTTCGCTGTCAAGCCACTCAAGAAAACCGGATTTTTGCACAGCGCGTATGCCGTTAACATTCCAGGATAGAATCTTCATATATCTTCCCTGATCCCTGATCCCTGACCCCTGATCCCTGATCCCTATATTACGCTTAACGCAATCTCCATCATACGCGTAAAACTCTTTTCTCTTTCTTCGGCTGTCGTTTGCTGCCCGCCTGTAAAAACATCCGATATGGTAAGCAGGCAGGCGGCTTTTTTCCCGGTTACCTTGGCGTTATGAAAAAGGGCGAAGCTTTCCATCTCAACTCCGAGGCAGTCAAACTCTTTCATTACCTGTTTCCAGTAAGGTTCGCCCGGCCTGTTCTCGTGGTAAAAAACATCGCTGGAATGGATCCTCCCCTCAACAAGCGGATAACCCAGCCTGGCGGCGGACGCCCTGATTTTTTTGCAAAGCTCATCGTCCGGCTTAATCTTGTTGTCGGCGTATCCGCTCTGGCTGCGCGCGAAAGTGGATTCGCTGTAGGCCTCTGTTACCAGAACCACGTCAAACAATTTAAGGTTTTCCTTATAGCCGCCCGCCGAACCAATTCTGATTATTTCATTAACATCGTATTGGGTAAACAATTCATAAGAGTAAATCCCGATGGAGGGCATCCCCATGCCGCTCCCCATTACCGACACCGGCTTTCCCTTGTATGTGCCTGTAAAACCAAGCATCCCTCGAACGCGGGTAAATTCTTTGGCGTTTTCAAGGTATGTGTCGGCTATAAACTGGGCCCTCAGCGGGTCTCCCGGCATCAGCACTGTTTTGGCGATCTGGCCTTTTTCAGCGGAATTATGAGGTGTAGGCATGGTTTTTCTCCCTTTATCAATTAGTTAAAAACAATATATACCTTTTTACGCGTATCGTCTATAATTAGCCCATGCCGCTTTTGACAGTATCCGGCCTGCGAAAACGCTTTAACCTTGAGGCGGGTTTCTTCGCCCGCTTCGGTCGTTTTGTCTACGCGGTCAATGACGTCTCTTTTAACATCGAAAAAAATGAGGCTTACGGGCTTGTGGGCGAGTCCGGCTGCGGAAAAACCACGACGGCGCGCCTGCTCGTCAGAATGTACGAGCCGGACGGCGGGCATATATACTATCACCACGGGGATGAGCGCACGGAGATAGGTTTGCTGCGAAAAGAGCCGCTGCGGCAATACAGGCAGAAGGCAAGGTATGTTTTCCAGGATCCGGCCCGGTCATTGAATCCACGCATGAGCGTCTATGACGTTCTTGTCTCGGGCTTTCGCTGGGGCGGTACTCCCGACAGCAAACTAGGGAATAAACAGCTCCGGGAAAAAGCCGCCGCCGCCCTTGAGGAAGTGGGCCTTAACGCCGCCGACCTTGAAAAACGTCCCTCGGAATTTTCAGGCGGCCAGCGCCAGCGCATTTCAATCGCCAGGGGCCTCCTGCCCCAGCCGGAACTTCTCATCTGCGACGAGGTTGTCTCAGCGCTGGACGTTTCCATTCAATGCCAGATTCTCAACCTTCTTTTGGATATACGCGAAAAGAGGATCAAAAACTCACTCGCCATGTCATTTTTGTTCATTACACATGATTTAAAAGTGGCGTGTTATTTCTGCGACAGAATCGGCGTGATGTATTCAGGCGAGCTTGTGGAAGAGGCCCCCGCCTCAAGCCTCTGGCGGGAAGGACAGCACCCGTACACAAAGATGCTCTTCGCCTCAGCCTCTGTTCCCGGCAAGCAGCCCGAAACCACAACGATTCCCAAAACAGAAGCCTCAAATAAAAACGCCGCCTTCGGCAGTGCAGCCCTCTGCGCCTTTGCCCCTCGCTGCCCCCGCGCCCAGGAACGCTGTTACTCGACACCCCCGCCCATGGTTCAAATCGCTGATGGCCATAAGGCCAAATGCCATTGTATCAGTTAGCAGAGCTTTACTCGCAATTCATCTCGCAGAGGCGCAAAGGCGCGGAGAACGCAGAGGGGGATCAAGTAAACGATTTATTATGTCTGGGACTCCCGTACTTTATTAATTTTACTCCGCCTGATTTTTTTGAAATTTCATTTATTTTAGTTTCTATTATTTCAAAGACCTCTTTTACCCTCTTCCCTTGCCCTGGGTCCCACATATATACCGACTTTTGGCAGGGCGGCGAGCAATGGAACGCCGATTAAGGCCGCGCCAAGGGAAAAAACGGCCCTTTCCAGTGGAGCCGCGACAGTGAGGTATATCCAGGTCTCTCTGGGGAGTTTGTAGAGAACGAGCGAAAAAAAGTTGCCTATTGTCGCTCCGCCCGTCATTCCGCCAAAGGCGCAGAGCCAAAGGGCGAGGAATTTGAGAGTATGCCTTTTACCGGCGATGATTCTGCCGGCGAAAATACTGCCGGCGGCAAGGGCCGCGAAACCGGATCCGTAATAAACCAGGGGGAACAGTATCAGGCTTCGCCCTGTTTCCTGACTGAACCACAGCAGAGTTCCCACCAGATAAACGATAATACCGCCGTTTACGACTAACGCGCCCCTCTGGTTGATTGAAACAGGCGGCCAGTCAGACCAGGCGATACAGCCCGAGGTAAACGCCGTAACAGTCCCGATAATAAAAGTGCCAAGCCCAAGCCACGCGGTATGAGGAGCGACAAGGCTGCCGATGAATCCTCCGGCGGCCGAACACAGGGCTCCTGCGATGGGGCCGAAAAAAATCCCCGAAAGCGGCGACAAGGCGGCAGCGAACGAGAAATTGCTCCCCGTGCCGAGCATCGGTATTGAGGGTATTATATGCGACGCCGAAACCAAAGCCGCCCATACCGCTATTACCGCCGGATGAATCCTTGAAGGCAAAGACAATTTTTTATCAATTCTTTCAATCATGCAATTATCCGCAAACTGTATAAATATACCATGAATTAAAGTTATAATACTACACGTTTATATTATGAAAAATGAATCCTATTCCCTACGCCCACTACTCAGGCTAAAGCCTTCGCGCCATATCCGGCATACAGGGGCTTTTTCCAGGGCTCCCGTCATGCCGCATTTTCTTAATCACACAGCTTAACGCTGTGCCACATTGGACGCCCTAGACCCCAAACCCCAAACCCTATACCCTATAACAATGACACGCGCCGCATGGAACAAATTTATCAAAGCGAGGGAACGTTACCGTGAGGGGCTGGAAAAGCTAAGGCGCGGCTTGCCGGAATTGCGGTCTTTGCAGCAGAGGCTCGTAGATAACCGCAGCCCGTCCTATACGGTTGAAACCCCCATTGTATACAACAACGCCATTGACGACATACGCCCTGACAGCGATATACGCCTGATACTTGTCGCCGACAACCCGGGCCGCCGTGAGCAAGCCTCAGAAAACCGCCGCTACCTTGTGGGCCCCTCAGGCAAGATCGCCGAGAAATTCTTTCGTGATAACCCGTCACTGAAAATCGACTTTCGGAAAAATGTGATTATCCTGAACAAGACCCCTGTTCACACCCCCCGCACAATTGAGCTTAAAGAGCTGCGCTTATTGGGAGGAGACCATCTGGAAAAGGCCCTTGATGAGTCCCAGCGGCTGATGGCCCGGCTGCTTTTTGAATTTCACAAGGCCGTCAGTTACGGGGAAAAAAAGCCTGTCCCAGTATGGATAACCGGCTATTCAGAAATGAATAAAACAGGGGTATTCGCGGCGTATACAAACGAGCTAAAGGCAATATATAATAAATCCGAACTGGAAAAAACGCTTTTTCTGTACCGACATTTTTCCATGAACCAGTTCACGATAGACCTGAAACGCCAGGCCGCCCCCGGCGAATCCGCGGCGAAAACGCTTAAACGAATAGGGGCCGCGTACAGGCGAAAATTTTTGATATAATAAGGAGAAAGAACTATGCCGGAACAAATCAACCAATCCTGTAAATGCACGTACCCTTGCAGCCGCCATGGAAACTGCGAAGCCTGTATGGAATACCACCGCAAAGACGGCTCACGCACAAATTGCGGCAAAGACGGCAGGACGCAAAAACCAGGTAACAAACAGTAATATTATAAGATTTTTACGATTTATATTGACAAACCGGAATAATAGATATATTTTATAGGTATAAGTGATCCTGACACCGAGACTAAGGGCGTTCTACGCAATTACTCAAGGTAAAAGGCGCTGTGTCTCATATCGTGGGATTAGTGCGCCTTTTCGGGCGCTTTTTTTTCGCGCGGAGGTATGAGACATGGAAAACAGAGCCGCTATAATAGCGATCATTGTCGAAAACACGGACAGTGTTGAAAAACTCAACGGAATGCTGCATGAATACGCTCAATACATAATAGGGCGGATGGGCATTCCCTATCACAAAAAAAGTATTAACATCATCAGCGTCGCCATTGACGCCCCGCATGATACAATCAGCGCGCTCGCCGGAAAGATCGGCAGACTTGACGGAGTGAGCGTTCAGGTAGTGTACTCAAAATGAAAGAGCTGATCGATAAGCTGGAGGCGCTTCAAAGCCTTTCAAGAGAAGAGTTCGCGCAAGTATTGTTATGCAATGACGACTATCTCTTTGAACGGGCAAGGAATAAGGCGCGCGAGATATACGGCAAAGAGATTTATTTGCGCGGGCTTATCGAATTTACCAATTACTGCAAAAACAACTGCTTTTACTGCGGAATACGGGCCGGAAACAAAAAAATAGAACGATACCGGCTTTCACAGGAACAAATACTGGATTGTTGTAAAAACGGTTACGCTTTGGGGTTTCGAACCTTTGTGTTGCAGGGCGGGGAAGACCCGCATTTCACAGATGAAATATTAGTTAACATCATAAAAGAAATAAAAAAATCGTATCCCGACTGCGCTATTACCCTTTCAATAGGGGAGCGCGAATATGAAAGCTACGAGCGTCTGCGAAAAGCCGGCGCTGACAGGTATTTACTGCGTCATGAAACAGCTAACAATGATCATTACAGGACTCTTCATCCCAAAAAAATGTCACCCGAAAACAGGAAAAATTGCCTGCGTAACCTAAAAAAGCTGGGATACCAGACAGGATGCGGCTTTATGGTGGGTTCTCCGCGTCAGACAACGGAACATATTATCGACGATTTAATGTTTATCAAAGAATTAAAACCACACATGGTCGGTATTGGCCCGTTTATTCCCCATTCCGACACTCCGTATAAAAATGAAAATTCGGGCGATACCCGCTCTACTTTAAATATCATCGCGATACTCCGCCTTATGCAGCCGAATCTGCTAATTCCGGCGACAACAGCCCTGGGAACCATTGACGCGCGGGGGCGGGAGCTGGGGATTCTGGCCGGGGCGAATGTTGTTATGCCAAACCTTTCGCCGGTTGATATGCGTAAAAAATATATGCTTTATGACAATAAAATTTGCATAGGGGAGGAAGCCGCCGAATGCGCCTTTTGTATGCGTAACCGAATAAAAAATATCGGCTACGAAATCGCTGTAACAAGAGGAGATTGCCATGTATAACGCCAAATCAATGAAAGCGGGTGAATTTATCAGCCATGAGGAAATCATGGCCTCGGTTGACTGGGTCGAGGAAAATAAAAACAACAAAAACCTGATCAGTCAAATAACGCGGAAAGCTTCTGAAAATAAGGGATTAAACCACCGTGAGGCTGCCCTTCTTCTGGAGGCGGGCGATAAAGATGAAATTTTCCGTCTCGCGAAGCGGATAAAAGAAACGTTTTACGGAAACAGAATCGTTCTTTTCGCGCCGCTGTACCTTTCAAATTATTGCGTAAACGGCTGTTTGTACTGCCCCTATCATTCGCAAAACAAAACAATGACGCGAAAAAAACTTACACAGGACGAGATTCGCCGTGAAGCGATCGCCCTGCAGGATATGGGGCATAAGCGCCTTGCCATAGAAGCTGGAGAAGACCCGGTAAATAACCCGATTGAATATATCGTTGAGTCAATGAAAACGATATACGCGATAAAGCATAAAAACGGCGCTATACGCCGCATGAATGTAAATATCGCCGCCACAACTGTTGACGATTATAAACTGCTCAGGGACGCGGGTATCGGAACCTATATTCTGTTTCAGGAAACATATAACAGGGAAAGATACAAGGAGCTTCATCCGTCAGGCCCGAAATCGAACTATGACTGGCATACCGAGGCTATGGACAGGGCCATGCAGGGCGGCATAGACGACGTGGGGTTAGGCGTTTTATTCGGCCTTGGGCATTATCTTTACGAGTTTATCGCTATACTTATGCACGCCGAACATCTGGAAGCGGCGCACGGCGTAGGCCCTCATACCATAAGCGTTCCCCGCATACGGGCCGCCGACGGAATAAACCCCGGTTCCTTCAAGAACGGAATTGATGATGATACTTTCGCCAAAATCGCCGCCTGCCTTCGGGTCAGCGTCCCATATACGGGAATTATTGTCTCAACACGGGAAAACAAAGAATGCAGAAAAAAAGTTTTGGAACTTGGAGTTTCCCAAATCAGCGGAGGTTCCCGTACCAGCGTCGGCGGTTATGAGAAAGAGGAAAAGGAAAATACAAAACAGTTTAACGTTATTGACAATCGGGCCCTTGACGAGGTTGTAAGATGGCTTATGGAAGGCAAATTTATTCCCAGTTTTTGCACGGCGTGTTACCGCGAGGGGCGCACGGGAGACCGTTTTATGTCGCTGTGCAAATCCGGCCAGATACAAAATTGCTGCCTGCCCAACGCGCTTATGACCTTGCAGGAGTACCTGATTGATTACGCGAAAGACGGCACACGGACAGCCGGGGAAGAACTGATAAAGGGCGAAATTGGAAATATCCCCAACGAAAAAATGCGTTCGGTTGTAATTAAAAATCTTGAAAATATAAAACAAGGAGGCAGAGATTTCAGAGTATGAGTTTAAACGAAACACCCCAGGGGGAACGGCTGCACATTGGCATTTTTGGCAGGCGCAACGCCGGAAAATCAAGTTTATTGAACGCGCTTACAGGGCAGGATATTGCCGTTGTATCGGATGTTAAGGGAACAACCACGGATCCTGTTTACAAAGCCATGGAACTGTTACCCATAGGCCCTGTCGTATTTATTGATACCGCCGGAATTGACGACGACAGCGTGTTGGGCGGGCTGCGTATCGCCAAAACCGAAAAAGTGCTGCGTAAAACCGATATCGCGCTTTTGGTTGTAGACGCGGAAGAAGGAATTTCCGATGAGGACAAGCTTCTAATTGCCGATTTTGAGGAGTTAGGCGTAAAACACCTGGTTGTTTATAACAAAAGCGACTTAAACAATTCACAGCTAGGCGAATTCAACGTTAGCTGTATAACCGGTAAAAACATACACGAGCTAAAAGAAAAAATAGCCGAAATGGGCAAAGAAAAAGAAAATGAGAGGCGCTTAATCGCCGATTTAATCAGCGCTAACGATGTGGTTATTCTGGTAATACCTATTGATAAAGCGGCCCCAAAAGGCCGTCTTATACTGCCTCAGCAGCAGGCAATTAGGGATATATTGGAAGCCGGCGCTATTCCGGTGGTAACGAGGGAAGTTGAATTCAGCGAAACATTAAAAAAACTAAAAGCCCCTCCGGCTCTTGTCATAACGGACAGCCAGGCTTTCGCGAAAGTTTCCCGGGAAACGCCGGCCGAAATTCCCTTAACTTCTTTTTCAATACTGATGGCGCGCTATAAAGGAATTTTGGAAAGCGCCGCGCGCGCGGCAAAAACGCTGGATACCATACAGGACGGCGACAGGATACTTATCTCTGAAGGCTGCACCCATCACAGGCAGTGCGATGATATAGGAACCGTAAAATTCCCCAAATGGATTAAGCAGTACACCCAAAAAGAACCTGTATTTGAGTTTACTTCCGGCACTGAATTTCCCAATGACCTTTCAGGTTATAAATTGATTATCCACTGCGGCGGCTGTATGCTGAACAGCCGTGAAATGATCTACCGCGAACATTTAGCGCGTAAAGCCGGCGTCCCCATGACCAATTACGGCGTGGCGATAAGCTATATGCAGGGCATATTGGATCGATGTCTTGAACCTTGCGAGGAACTCGTTTTACAGTAACGGCAGAATCTCATCCCACACGGCGTAGAGAATGGGATAAGGTTTTTCTTCGTTTGAATTGATCGCCACTACGGCGTCCTGGCGGGGAAGCACCACGACGAATTGGCCTTTCTTGCCGTCGGCGCGATAAGCTCCGTAACGGCAGGGCCAGAAACAAAAGCCGTAGCCGATTCCGCAGTCCGGCCTGCGTGAGCGGGTATTTTATATTCCAGCTCTGCTTTCTCTTATTAAGCCTACAATTTCCTGTGTTGTTATATCGGCTGTTATATATGGAATATCCTCAAGGGGTGATTTTTCTTTCTTTTCATCATTTATGGGGAGAATTTTATAACTCTTTCCATTTTTATTATTTACAATTACCTCATTGGTTAATGCGGCGTCAAAAACTTTTGTTGCGTTTTGGGCAAAATCAGAAATATCAAATACCAGCATTTTTCCCTCCTAATATATTTATACCAAGTTCGTTTCCAACTTTTATCATGTTACCATCAAAAGTCAATAATGGTAAATTTAATCTCTTTGCCGATTCCAGGTAACAGGCATCGTAAGCATAAATTTTATAATCCCATGCAATTTCAAGTGCTCTGTCAATATCTATTTCAATGGTTTTAATAGGTATTTTTTTGAAAAAATTAAATGCGTTAATCATACGTTCTTTTTCGATAATTTTCTTTTTCATCATTTTAGTTAATGCATTTGCTATTTCATAAGATACCATATCGGGAGAAACCATTACGGCGTTTTGTGTTAATTGTATAATTAAATCTCTTTCAGGCTCTTTGACTATAACAGCCATTATTGCACAGGCATCCATTAAAATTTCCATAAAGACTATAGTACATTATAATTCAATTACAGTCAACTTTATATAGTGTAAAGATTTATGCCTGACTATTTGGGCTATAGGACACGGCAAGTTGTCTTGAACCTTGCGAAGAGCTCGTTTTACAGTAACGGCAGAATCTCATCCCACACGGCGTAGAGAATGGGATAAGGTTTTTCTTCGTTTGAATTGATCGCCACTACGGCGTCCTGGCGGGGAAGCACCACGACGAATTGGCCTTTTTTGCCGTCGGCGCGATAGGCCCCGTAGCGGCAGGGCCAGAAACAAAAGCCGTAGCCGATTCCGCAGTCCGGCCTGCGCGAGCGGGTGTTTATCTGGGGGCGGCCGGCGTTGTCAATCCAGGCGGGAGAAACCAGCTGCCTGCCCTTCCATTGGCCGCGCTGCAATAAAAACTGGCCGAAACTCGCGAGGCTCGATGTGGCGAGTACCAAATCGGTAGCGCCGACAGTGTGGCCGTCCTGGCTTTCCGGCCATTGGGGATCTGGAATGCCCAGGGGACGGAACAGCGCGTCAAGCAGAAACTCGCGTACATTGAGTCCCATTGCCTTTGTGAACATGGCTGAGGCGAGGAAAGTGCTGCCGTTGTCGTAAACAAAATGCGAGCCGGGCTGGTAGGTAAGCGGCTGAGACAAAGCCTCGGCGACAGAAGCCGGGCGGGAAAAAGCCCTGTGCCCCCTGGTCATTGTTAAAAGATGCTCAAGGGTGAGATCGGAAAGCCGCTTGCCGGGCTTGTTACGGCAGCATTCAGGAAAAAAGTCAGCGACACGACTGTTAAGCGAAATTTTCCCACGGTCTATGGCCATGCCAATAGCGATGGAAACAAAACTCTTGCTCACAGAAAAAGAATTTCTGGGAGCTTCAGGTATAAAGCGGTGTTCGGCGATTTTCTCCCCATGCTGTAATACGATAATGCCTTCACAGCCCAGCTTTTGTTTCTCAATCACCTTAACATAAGAATCCATTTTCATGATTTTATCTCCGTTATTATTACTTCCATGACACGGTGGCGTTGAACGCGCGACACCTTGATACGCAGTTTATACCAGGTAAACTGCTCTCCCACGCGGGGAGGGCCGCCGTGCGTGCCTGGCGACTCGCCTCTTGTCTCCATTACCCAGTTACCGACCGTAGTATCCGGTATCTCGTCGTCTTCAGGCAAATCATTGCCGGACGTATTGCCGCCTATATAACTCACCATATCCTGAAACTGCAAACTGCCAAGCGCGGTAAAACTGCCGTCAACGTTACGCTTAATCGGTTCCACCACTCTGTCATGCTCGTCCCAAATTTCGCCTACCAGCTCTTCAAGTATATCCTCAACAGTAACTATTCCCAGAGTGCCGCCGAATTCGTCAACAAGCACCGCCATGTGCGACTGTTTTCCCTTAAGGGTCTGCAAAAGCTTGTGTATTTTCATCGTCTTGGTGACAAGAACAGCGGGCTTAATAATATCCAGAGGGGATTTTCCTTTTTTTATCACCTCGCTGTGAAAATCCTTAAATAAAATAATCCCGGTAATATTATCAATATTGTCACGATAAACAGGCAGGCGCGAAAAACCCGTCTTCTCAAACAGGGTCTCGATATGTTCCACAGTGTCGGTCTGTGATACGGCCGCCACATCCATCCGGGGGGTCATAATCTCCGCCGCTGTAATGTCGTCAAATTCAATGGCCTGACGGATCATCTCTTCTTCATGACGATTGATTCCCCCTTCCTGCCTTACCTCTTCCACAAAAGTCAGCAGCTCGTCCTCGGTAATACCCCTGTTCGATTTCGGCGGAAAAATCTTCACAATGACGTTTCTCCACGCCGAGGCAAGGTAATTCAGCGGGCTGAAGATAGTGATGAAAAAACGCAGCAAAGGGGCGCAGCGAAGGGCGGTAAGCTCGGGGGATTCCTTCGCCAAAGTCTTGGGGGAAATTTCCCCAAAAACAAGTACCAGCACGGTCACGGCAATGGAAGCTATTGTTACGCCTTTAGCGCCAAACAGCCCGATAAAAAGCATGGTCGCCAGGGCGGATGTCACCACATTAACGATGGTATTTCCAATCAAAATTGAGGAGAGCAGTTTGTCATAAGCGTCCAGAAGCCTCAGCACAAGGCGCGCCCGCGCGGCTTTCCGTGTCTTCCTGTTTTTTTCAGCCATGTTCTTCAGCTTGATCCTGCTCAGCGAGGTAAAGGAAGTTTCGCAAAAGGCAAAGAACATCGAAAGGGCGAACAGAAACGCCAGGGCGGCGGCAATGCTTATATAATATACTGGTATATCATCCATTTATTATATTTTAAATGAATTTAAGATTAATGTCTATTTTATTACATTGACTTAATTAATTTGGTTTGGTATTTTTCTTTAATGATTCTTTATAACCCTTCAATGGCCCTGAAAATGGCTGATTTTGGGATTTCTGTCCCTATTAAACCTGATAAACATAAGATGGTCTACGACGCTCTCAAGGCCGGTGTTCTAAGGGATACCCCCGATGCTCTGTGGCTCCGAGGCCCTGAATTTTTCGCGGAAATCACACGCGATGACCTCCTGCGGGTACATTCCCCTGGCTATGTGGAGAGGCTTTTCACTCCGGGTGATGTTGATAAAGAAGTTATCGCCGCGTATGAGCTTGCCACAACAAATGATGACGTAAGCTGGGACCCGTCCAAACTCACCCGCCCCTTAAAAGATTTTGTTACGCAGTCTATGATTAACGCCGGGGGGACCTATTCTTGCGGCCTTACCGCCCTGGAGCTCCATAACGGCGGAGCCGGAAAGACTGGTTTCGCGTATTTTCTTGGCGGCGGTAACCACCATGCCCAAAGGGATTACGGCAACGGCTTTTGTTTAATTAATGACGTGGTTGTCGCGCTTCGCAGATTGCAGGCCGAGAGCCGTATCCGCGCGGCCTGGGTTATTGATACCGACGCCCATAAAGGCGACGGAACCGCGGCTCTTACCTGGGGTGATTCTTCCATCCGCACCTTGAGCATCCACATGGAGAGGGGCTGGCCCCTGAACGCTCCTGAATTCGATCCAAAGGCGATCTACGATCCCTCAGTCTCAGCGGATTTCAATCTTTCCTTTACGCCTAACGACATCGACATAGGGATTCCCGAAACAGGTGAAGCGGACTATGTTCCCCGGCTCGCGGAAGGTCTTTCGCGGCTGGAAAAACTTCTTCCCAAACCGGATATAGCCCTTGTGGTCGGCGGCGTTGACCCCTACGAGAAGGACGAGCTTCCCTCGTCAAAGCCCCTCCAGCTAACAAAAGAGACGCTCCTTGAACGCGACATGCTGGTATACAATTTCCTGCAGGAAAGGCGTATCCCCACAGCGTGGACTACCGCCGGAGGTTACGGCGCGCGCTCATGGGAGATATATGTAAATTTTCTGGAGCGTGTTATGCCGCAGAGGATGTAAGGCAGCCCATAACAACATAGACAGAAAGCG
>Ga0268262_10004239_pt1 | contig 14911 bp, 14 predicted proteins | sample TergutNc150P3_FD_190354 | JGI IMG/M metagenome (GOLD analysis project Ga0268262, IMG submission 190354) | Nasutitermes corniger P3 segment gut microbial community from laboratory colony in Florida, USA - Nc150 P3 (SPAdes) (version 2) | ecosystem: Host-associated > Arthropoda: Insects >... | reverse complement strand
AAGTAATATGTTATATGTTATATGTTATATGTTATATGTTATATGTTATATGTTATATGTTATTTTGTATATAAAACATTTATGAAGCGTGAAATCGTAGGGGCACAAAATTTTGTGCCCTTACAGCGTATTATGAAACAATGTGTGTATTTTATAATATGGGGTGTATGCTGCAAGAAAAAACAGGTTGTTTCGCAGGGGATAGTTTTTTGTCAGGAATTGTTTGTAGAGACAAGGCATGCCTTGTCTCTACAAATTTGTTTATACAAATAATAATTCCATAAATTATATGTTTACGAAATTATAAAAATCATTATAATCCCATAAATCCCTTGTAAAGGCAAAACATTTTTGCCCATAGCATATCAGTAATTTGCCGCTTAATCCCTAAATATCATTAAGTATAATCTTTTCAACCTTATCAGCCTCAATGTCTAAGATTGCAACAGATGATTCGTCGTGGGCATATACAGCTCCCGGATTAATAATCCTGCAGTCATTTGAAACATAATTTTCAAAGTTGTGAGTATGACCCTTTATAATATAATCGTATCTGCCGGAGGCTACGGCAGCTCTGAATTGCGGGACGTTATGACCATGAAATACCAAAAATAATTTGCCCGAACATTCAAATTCAATGCTGCTTTTAACAGGTCTTATATTAAGAGATGCCGCTCTTGTATTGATGTCTTCGCTGTCAATTTCATCGCCATTCCCAAGAACTATATAGCAGTCAAAATCTTTGAGATAATCCAACATTCTAAAAGAAGTAATATCTCCCGCATGTACAAGTATTTTGATATTTTTCTCTTTGAATATATCAATAGCCTTTAGTATAAAATCAACATCATTATGCGTATCCGACATTAACCCTATCAGCATAAATTTTAACCGAGCCTTGCGCCAATTGGAATAGTGTCATCTATAAAGATTACCTGCGGTTTATCCTTGTTGCTTTTTTTTGCCGCTAACAGCATGCCTTGTGATTCTTTGCCGAATAACGTTGCAGGTTTCAGATTAAAAACAAGAAGTATCTTTTTACCCTCAACATCTTCAGGCGAATAAACATGCGCTATGCCTGCAACAATATTCCGCTGCTCCTGTCCTGCATCAACCGTAAGGTACAAAAGCTTATCAGACCCGTCTATCCTTTCAGCTTTAATTACTTTAGCAACCCTAATATCAACCTTGCTAAAATCGCCGATATCTATAAGACCGGTTTCATTCATCCTCTTCTCTTTATCGGATTCTGCTTTTGCTTCGGGCTTAGCCTTTTCGATTTTTGGGAAAAGTATTCCAAGCTCGCCTAATACAGTTCCCGATGTTAAGTTATTCATACTCAATAGCGCATCTAAATTGCTTGAGGCTCCGGCAGCATTAAGAGCAGCGATTATTTGGGGCGAAATATTTATAAGCACTGAAGATAGAAGTACAGAGATGCCGTATATGCCTTCAAGAAGATTTCTTATAACAGAAGAGAGCTTGTCCGTATTATTATCTTTAGCAAGCTGCCACGGTTTTGTATCATCAATATATTTATTTAAAGAGCGTATAAACTCCCAGAGTCTTTCAAGTCCAATACTTATTTGAAACTTAGAACAGAATAAGATATAATCTTCGGCGCTTTTTTTAATACCGGCAACAAGATCATCCCTTCCTGCATTGTCATTGCCAAATTCCGGAATCTTACCGCTGAAAAATTTCCCTGCCATATTAAATGTGCGATTAATTAAATTCCCAAAATCATTTGCCAGATCAAAATTGATCTTATCAATTATCAGATCCTCATTAAATCTTGCATCAAGTCCGAACGTCATCTCCTTTAGTAAAAAATATCTTATCTGATCATTGCCGTATTTGTTTATAAGATCACGCGGAGTAACAACATTCCCAAGACTCTTAGACATCTTTGCATCATCCATATTCCAGTAGCCATGAACATTCAGGTGCGTATATGGTTCAATATCAGCAGCCTTAAGCATAGTAGGCCAAAAAATACCGTGAGGTTTTAAAATATCCTTTGCTATTATATGCTGCGCAGCGCTCCAATACTTTTTAAATTTATCTCCGTCGGGATAACCCAGTGCGCTGATATAGTTTATAAGAGCGTCAAACCATACATACGTGACAAAATTATTATCAAATGGGAGAGGTATGCCCCATGTTAATCTTGATGTCGGCCGCGAAATGCACAGGTCCTCTAATCTATCGCTTCTAAGAAGTGACAGAACCTCATTTTTATATCTCTCGGGTCTTATAAAATCCGGATTTTTATCTATATAATCCAAGAGCCAATCCTGATATTTGCTCATCTTAAAAAAATAATTCTTCTCTTCAATATACTGAGTCTCCTTATTATGGTCAGGACACTTGCCATTGACCATCTCCTTATCCGTAAGGAATCTCTCACACCCCATACAGTAGTTGCCGCCATAACTCCCAAAATATATATCACCCTTATCATATATCTTCTGTAAAACATACTGAACAATTCTTTTATGCCGGTCATCAGTTGTGCGTATAAAATCCGAGTACTTAATATCAATAGAATCCCACTCCGCTCTAAACTTTCCGCTTATCTTATCGGAGTAATCCTGCGGAGTCATATTCTTTTCTGCTGCCGCAGTAAAAATCTTATCGCCGTATTCGTCTGTCCCTGTTAAAAAATATGAATCAATCCCAAGACTTAAATTAAATCTGTAGATAAAGTCGGCTAAAATTGTAGTATATGCATGGCCAATATGAGGCTCGGCATTTACATAATATATAGGCGTTGTTACAAAAAAGGTTCTCTCCATTTTATCCCCAAATCTCTATTTATCATTTTCATCGTCGGTCTTAAATAATTCCTCAATCAATTCATCTTTTATACTATAGTTTCCGTTTTTCAATATTAAATCTTTTGCCCCAATCTCCACAAATCTGTCGCCGTCTTTAATTACTACAGCCTCTTTTAATGTATTTACAGAAACTACTTTGTACAGTTTATCTCCTGCCGTAATAACAGAATCTAACGCCGGCAGCTTCTCATTCAATTCTTTATATATGTCATACTCAAATCCAAGGCAGCACAAAAGCCTGCCGCACATGCCGGATATTTTCATAGAATTGAGGTTTAGATTCTGTTCCTTTGCCATCTTTATTGAAACAGGTTCAAACTCTTCCCTTTGATACAAACAGCACATTGGTTTACCGCACGGACCATAACCGCCTACAATCCTTGCCTCGTCTCTAACTCCTATCTGCCTCATCTCAATCCTTGTCCTGAACACGGCAGCAAGTTCCCTTACCAATTCCCTGAAATCTATTCTGTTATCTGCTACAAAATAAAAAATTAACTTTGTTTTGTCAAAAAGGCATTTTACAGAAACAAGTTTCATATCCAGATTCTTAGCCTTTGACTTTTCACGGCATACTGCAAATGCTCTCTCTTCAATCGATTCAAGTTCCGGGATTCTGCTTAAATCATCATCCGTTGCCTTTCTTATGACCTTCCCTGTTATCGGAGCAGACGGATTATTTTGAAAGTTGCGTATTTTAACAACATTCCCTATGTCAACGCCATGTTCAATCTCTACAACGCATAGTGAATTCTGTTTTAGAAAATAGTTTTCTGCGTCAATGAAATATATCTGATAACTATTTCTCAATTTTACAGCCGAAACTTCCATATTATCACCAAAAAATCTAAATTAATAATAACAATCCTCATGCAAAAAAAAGTTATTATTATATCTTTACTTTACTCAAGCCATGAAAAATCAGGTTCGATAAATCCATGCGAACCTACTCTTTTAAATGAGTACATAAATCCTTTTAAAATATTCTTCACATTTAGATTATTCTTAAGCCCCATTTTTATAGCAAGCAGTATTCTCACTACCTGAGCAGCATCTTTGCTGTTTAATCTTATCTCCTCAGGTATTGTTTTTATATTTTTTTTTATATCTTCCCTTACCATAAAAGAGTAAATATTAATCAACACAATCAATAAAAATTCATTGTCAGATATATATTTAATCTCAGGATATTTTAGCATCTCTTCACTCTCTCTCTTAACAAATTTTGAGATAACACTGCAAAGATTGCTTATTTCATTAAAAATATTATCATCGTGCAATTTTAAAGCTATTTCTGCAGAACCGCCTGAAATAGAGATCAAAAACTCCGATTTATCAGTTAAACTCTCTTTAATTTTTAATATATTTAAAAGATCATCATTTTTTAACGGCTGAAAAGGTATCTCTATACACCTGGAAATTATTGTAGGAAGAATACCTGCTCTACTATCAGATATTAAAAAAATGTTAGTCTTTGAATATGGTTCTTCAATAGTTTTTAACAAAGCATTCTGACCGACTTCTGAGATTGTATCTACTCCATCAATTATAACCGAATAATTATCTGTTGAAGGCGCCAATGATAATCTCTCAATGAGCCACCTTACAGTTCCCGGCATCAGTTTGTCTCTAGTCCCAACAGGGATTTTCCCTTTATCATCTCTTTCAAGAATAATAAGATCGGGAAAACTCCTTGCTGCTATCTGTTTACACAAGCTGCATGTACCGCATGGAGGCGTACTGTCTTTACAGATAAATGAACCTATTAACCTTTCAACTATGAGCCTTTTACCAATCCCTCTCTGACCGGTAAACAAGATAGAATGCGGTATATTTGTTTCATCATTTAACAACTGAAGGCTCTTTAATTCCCTCTGGTGACCGATTATTCCATAAAAATTCAGCATAATTACAAATAATAAATATCAATAAAGCAAATCTAAGATAAGTCCCCTTATCTCTTCAATTGTCTTCATAAGATTGAATGCATCATTTGATTTTGTTATCATCTTTGAAAGCTGAAGAAGGTTTTCATCGATTTTGTCTAAAACCGTCTTCTCTGCACGGCCTGTTCTTTTTTCACGACTTGTCAGATCTAATTTGCGGGATTTAAAACTGCCGTCAAGAATCATCCTTAATATTTTTTTCACTAAAGCTTTATATTTTTCAAGTTCATACATAGACTGAGCATCTAAAAATCTTTTCTCCTGATCCTTAAGATCTGTCATTAACTCTTCAATAGTCCCTTGAAACTCATGCATTATTCGACTGCTCAACTCTGTTGAAAATGCTGAAATCTTAAACCCTCCGGAAGAGCCTTTAACCTTAGTCTTTACCCCTTCACGAGTCTGCTTTCTTGAATCTGTTCTTGGAATTTCAATCATTTAGTCTTCAGACCTCTTGTTAATAACACAATTCCCGTCAAATTTAACCCCCTCTTCCATAATAAGACTTGGAGTTATAATATTACCTTTAACATCGCCGGTTGATAAAAGGATGATTCTTTCTGTTGCATATATATTCCCCGAAACCTTTCCGCCTACAACAACAAGCCTTGCCTTAATATCTGTAATCGCATCACCGCTCTGTCCTATTAAAACTTTTCCGTGAGTATCAATAGTTCCTAAGAATTTACCGTCTATTCTGAGAAGCCCATTAATTTTAAATTCACCCTTGAACTCTGAGCCTACGCCAATAATACTATTTACAATACTATCTTCATCTAATCTGTTTACTTTTGCCATAACCATTTCTCTTTTGCTTATATATCTAACATAATTCAGATTAGCAAATTGATTTCAAGCATATTTTTTCTATTTCTATATATTTGAATTTAAATAAATCAACGCATTTTTATGATTTTTTACATCCGACATTCATCATAAATGTTGACAGAATTTATTTATAGATTAATTTTATATTTTAAATATTCTGACAGTACAATAATTGATTTTTATTCTTTCAAGCAGTTTAAGTTTGTGAAAAATTAAAATAATCTATCAAATAGGGGTCATCATTATAATGAAATTTAAAATTTTTCTCCCGTTTTTTCTTATTATTTATCTCATATCGTGTAATACCACGTCATTTTTTAAAGAAAAAATCACCATTAATCAGGTCTTAGCTGCCAAAGAAAAAATTGATACATCACAAAACCCGGCAGAAGCTCTACTGTTAAAAGATGACTTATCCGAAAAAATAGTTATTTTAGAAGATGTTTATGTAAAAGATATTATTATTTCAACAAATGTTGATTATGACTTTTGTATACTTGCGGATCTGCAATCAGACAAAGGACCAATAGAGTGTTATATCTATACAAAAAATGTAAAAAGAATTTCACAGCTTGTGAAGATGCAATCAATTATATCGGTTAAGGGAGAATTTAAACGTTTTTTCACAATGCTTGATAACTACTACACTAAAATTGAGATTACAAATTCTAATGTCACAATTATAAAATAGTAACTATAAAGTAGTATGATAACAGTATGCTGATAAAAAAATTTTTTAAGATAACATTAATAAGTATATGTTGTATAATTATTCTTTTTGCTGTTATATTTATAGCTTTTAAAATTTTAAAAATTTCTTACAATAAAAATGAATACGCAGAAGTAGAATCGCCAATAATTATCACACGAGACAACAAGGGTATTCCTTCTGTAGAGGTTAAATCAATCAATGATCTATACTTTACGCTCGGTTATCTCCATGCAAAAGACAGACTTAGAAGTATCGAATACCTTCGCTCCATTGCAACCGGAGAATCAAACAACTATGCAGGTGAAGATGCTCCGTTTCTCAATGAATTAAGCAGCACTATGGGTTTCACTAAAAATGCAGAGAATATAGCCGCCAAGCTTAATGATAAGGAGATTTTAGCTTTAAAGAACTATGTAAATGGAATCAATTATTTTGCAAAAAGCAAGAATAAACGCAAATGGATCATTGAAGATCTATTAGCAATTCTCTCTATGAAGGAGTGGGCAAATTCATTTCTGGTCAACAAAGAATTAATATTTAATCTTCCCATATCAAAAATAGAATCGAAAAAAATAATTAAAGATAATGATTATCTATTCTTTTATAATAGAGATGAAATTAATCATATCCTTACGTTGAGAAAGATAAAGGATATTGTTGAAAAATATATGTGTAGCTTTGCCCGCGGGAATTCGGTTTATTTACCGTCTGCGCTTACATCAATAGACTCCGATTCATTTACAACATTGAATTATGAAGATTCTATTAACATCTATCCGGGCTGGTACTTAGTTAAGATAAAGATAGGTGATAATAATATCTTTGCAATCACATACCATGGTCTTCCGTTTATCTTCTCATTTAAAAATAATTATTTTACCTTAACTCAGCTTAACATAAATGCAGATTCACAAAACTTTTATCTGTTTGATATTGAATATAAGGACTCTATACAGCGCTACAAAATTTCAGGAGCAACTAAAGATTATATAACCGTAAGAAATCCTGTTTATAACAATAACGAACTAAGTTCAAAAATAGATTGGATTACAGATAAGGGACCTGTTTTAAGCAATCTTATTAAATCGGCAAAAACAGACGCTAAAATTTTAGTTATAGAGTCAATCCAGCCCGGTGTAGAATATGTCAAACTTATGCTAAATATCCCATTTGAAACTGAGATAGATACTGCAAGAAAAAGATTACTATTAAATGACTCCACTCTGAAAGGTTTTATTATTTCAGATATAAACAGAGCCTTCAAAATATATGCCGGCTTTGTTAATCAGCCTAATAAAAATGACATGATATTTATTGATGGGAGTAAATCTTTACAACCCTCACCATGGAAATTCTCATCAGTTATGAGTATATCCGGATATGATTATATTGGCAGTGATTTATCAATGAGTAGAAACACAATGAATTATAATATTATCAATAAATTTAAAGATGAAAGATTTAACTCATTAGTAATTAAGAATAAAGTATATGATAAAGACAAAGTAATTAGTCTCATATCCGACAGTTATTCAATCGTTGGAGAAAAATTTACACCCATTTTCAACAAGATGCTTGAAAGCAATCCTATGACATCTTCAAAACTATCGCTTATCTACCTTAACAATTGGAACCTTTTTGCAGAATCTAAACTTCAAGCGCCTGCAATTTTTTATAGAACCCTGACCTGCTATATAAATGAATCGTATAGAAATATATTTGGTGAAGATTCCGAATATAATCTTAATAATGCCCATCTTCTCTACTTTGATTTTTTTAACCAGCTTATAAATAATAATCCAATGATTTTTGACAAACCCGAATCAAAAGGTGAAACTAAGGAAAAAAAATTTGATATTGCTTTTTTAAATTCTATGAAATCTTTAAACAGAGACAAGGGTCCTCTAATGGAAAATTGGACTTGGGGTTCATTAAATAGTTTCAATTATGAAATTCCAAGCGTTAGAACAAACTTTTTGCGAAGAGTGTTTTTTAAAGCGCAAAAGCTGCAATCTAAAGGAGGACCAGATACTGTAGAAAACATTCAGCTAAATGGCAGCTTTGATCTATTATCTACAACATCGTTTCAATCTGTTATGACTAATGAAACAATGTGGTTTAAGATGAATTTGGGTTACTCAACTTCAATACTATCTGACTTCTACTTTGGATCTAATATAATCGATAAATTTGAAAATCCCGGCTCACAAAAACAGACATATAAAACAACGATAGCTCCTGAATGATTTTATATTTTGTTTACCTCATCGCTGACTGTTGGAATGGCGATCCGTGTATCTTTAAACCAGCAAATATTGCTTTAATTTCTTCATCAACTCGTCTACTGCTATAGGTTTCCCAAGGTGCCCGTTCATGCCGACTGCAAGGCATTTTGCAATATCTTCCTGAAACACGTTAGCGGTCATAGCAATTATCGGAACAGATTCAGACTCTTTAAAATTTGAGTCCCTGATCTGACGGGTAGCCTCAAGACCGTCCATTCCGGGCATTTGAATATCCATAAATATAAGCTGATATTTTGAAGGCGACTGCAGAAACATTTTAACTGCCTCTATGCCGTTTTCTGCGCATTCAATCTTAATTCCTGTAGGCTTAAGTAGATTAATGATTATTTCACGGTTAATCTCTACATCATCTACAAGCAATATAGTATATGCGGAGAATATATCATCATGTCCGCTTTCAGCGTCATCTGTTTCATTTCTCCCCGAATCCTTCTCAACAGATTCAGCGGCATCCAAACAGGCTTCCAATTTAACTTCAAAAATAAAAGAAGAACCCTTGTCTATCTCAGACTCAAGCCATATTGTCCCCCCAATAGATTCTACTATGGCTTTGGATATTGAGAGACCAAGACCTGAGCCGCCATACTTCCGAGATATACTTCCATCTGCCTGCTCAAAAGATGAAAAGAGGCGTTCCCTCTGCTCAGGAGTTATGCCTATTCCGCTATCAGCTACGGTAATTCTTGTGGTGTATTCAGAACCATCAATTTCAAGAATGTCAACCGAGAGTTTAATGCTGCCCCCTTCGGGTGTAAATTTGTTGGCGTTAGATAAAAGGTTAGTAAGCACCTGAGCAAGCCTTTGTTCATCCGATATAATATTTACAGGAGTTCGCGGGTCAAGCAGCAGCTCAAAATGCTGATTTTTCTCACTTATACGAAAACAGGTCATGCTCACGACTCTGTCTATCATTTCCTTGAAATTAAACTGCGAATAGAACAGATCAAACTTACCGGCTTCAATTTTGGACATATCCAAAATATCATTTATGATTCCAAGCAGATGAACAGAGGCTTCATTAATCCTTGTGAAACAATACTCTATCTTCTCTCTGTCAAGGGTCGAGCGGGCAATCATGCTCATACCTATAATTGCGTTCATCGGGGTGCGTATCTCATGGCTCATTCTTGAAAGAAAATTGCTTTTGGCTAAATTAGACAGCTCAGCTTTCTGGCGAGCCGCTTTCAAATCTACCGTAAGCTGCAGAAGCCATTTATCTTTTATTTGTTTGCCCCAGTCATATACCGCAGTAAGCGACATAATAAACAAATACACTATGCAAATAAGCACAATATTGTCTTGGTCTTGATAGAAATGCGGTATTTTAGGATAAAAAACAGGAGATATTAACACGCCTAATAAAAGTACAGCAGGCAGCAACCCTGCGGGCAAACCAAGGGTAAAAATAGACATCAGCGGATACAAATATATCCACAGCCAATTATAATTGTTAGGGTCATCGTGTGAAAAAAACTGTATGGCGCAGAATATGCCAAAAAGGCTTATTACAATAAAACCGCCCACAATAAAAGGAAGTTCTGTTCTGAAAAGAAAGATATTTATAAATATCAAAAAACCAATAATAAAAAGCAAAAGTCCGCTGTCAACCATTGACGAACGTATTCTGATAACACCCATAGTTATAATAAGGATTGAAACTCCGGCATAACTAAGATAGATGATGATTAGACGAATAATTTCCTCTATTGTGGTTACATCATGAATATTTTCAATTCGGTCTCTTACAAAAAAATGCAGCAAACTATTTTTTAATGAACTCAATACTTTCATTACATTGCTACAGGATCAGGTATTTTTTTTAGAAGTTTCTCTCCGCAAGAGATAAGCACTATGATGCCAAGAATAAAAAGCAGAATCAATATAATGAATTGAAAACCGTCAATCGTCATGTTAAATCTGCCATCGAGAAACATGGCTATTTTGTTTTTTATGCTGAAAATAAGCGAGGTAAATGTAACTGCCATCATAATAACTGCCGGAATAAGCAGCATAAAACCGCGTTTGCGCGTATGTTTAATAAATACTGCGCAACCCGCGAGGCTGAGAACCGCAAGAAGTTGATTCGATGCGCCAAATATAGGCCAAATATTTTGATAGCCGTGAATTGCCAATAAGTAGGCAGACACAAGGGTACAAGCCGAAGCTACGTAACTTTTGCTTAAAAAACTTCTAACAGACAGTTTTTTTGACTTATCCTCCGGTCTGAAAAATTCCTGAAAGGCAATGCGACCAAGTCGGGTTACCGTATCAAGTGTCGTAAGTACAAAAGCAGAAATAGCCAAAGATACAATGGTAAAAGATATATTTATCGGCAGCCCTATTTTGAACAAAAATCTGGCTACGGCAGTCGCAAAAATAACAGGCGGCGTTCCCAAAGGTAATTTCCCATCAAGGGCTAAGGAACCTACAGAAATCAATGCAAGAACAGCCAGCAAGGTTTCGATAAGCATTGCTCCGTAAGAAATAGGCAGAATATATTTTTCGTTATTGATCTGCCTTGATGTCTCTGCAGTAGAAACCATGCCATGGAATCCGGAAATAGCTCCGCAGGCTATTGTAATAAAAAGTGTTGGGAAAAGATAATTGCCGTTTACCTCAAACCCTGTAAAAGCCGGAATGGTTATCTGAGGAGATGTAAAGGCAACGCCTATAAATGCGGAAATAATCATTGCTATTAACAGAAACGAGTTCAGGTAATTCCTCGGCTGCCCAAGCAGCCAGACCGGCACAATTGAAGAAACAAATATATACCCGAATATAATGTACAACCAAAACGATCCCGGAAGATAGATAGGGAAAAATAGCCCAAGTACTATACACACTATCAGAAGATCTATTGCTATTATACCGCTTGCTAAGCCTGAGACGTGTACTTTCCTTATGAGCCAACCAAGGCACATAGCGCCACATATAAACAAACAGGATGAAGAAGCAACAGAGGCATTAGCGCTTATAGTACCGCCGTTTGGATCAAAGCCTGCAAAGGTTCCGGAAACTATATCTGCAAACGCAGCTGTTATAAGAATAGAAAAACACCACATAAATAACAAGAAAAGCAGCTTGCCTCTTTTGCCTACATAAATCTCAATGAGATAAGCTATGGATTTTCCATCATTTTTTACCGATGCATACATTGTAGCAAAATCGTGAACAGCTCCAAAGAAAATAGAACCTATTAAAAGCCATAAAAATACCGGCAGCCAACCGAACATAGCCGCAATTATCGGACCATTTATAGGACCGGCGCCGGCTATAGAAGCAAACTGATGCCCAAAAACTACAGAGGGCTGAGTCGGCACATAATTTTTTCCATCTTCGAACTCATAAGCAGGCGTTTTCTTAGATGGATCTATACCCCAGACACGAACAAGGTAGCGACCGTAAAGCAAATATGCCAATACAAGAACTACCATTGAAACTATAATTAATATTAATCCATTCATGCAGAACCTGCCGTGTATATGGCTATGATTTAGGCAAGCATACTCTATCTTGCCCGACTATCTTTCAAGCTTTTATCTATATTATTGTAAATGCTTGTTACTGAAAATGCTTGCTTTGTATATTTTTATCATAAATTATAGAATATAATAATATATAATCAAATATATTATACAATTTGTCAAGGTAATTAGCACATTTTTTTAAAACTTGATTATCTGCCTTATCTGCATTTAAAAATTTATTATGAGTAAAACAATATAAAAAATAAATATAATTTGTCGAAAAATAAAAAGCAACGCAGAATAATTATCGTAGAAGCAACTATAGGCTGTATGGACAGTTGTAGGGACAGGACAGCCCTTGTCCCTACAGATAGATGTAATGTATAATTTTAGTACATTCCGCCCATGCCGCCCATGCCGCCCATTCCGCCGCCGGGCATTCCCATAGGTTTCTCTTCTTCTTTTTCGGATATGAGAACTTCTGTTGTGCACAGCATACCGGCTACTGATGCCGCATTCTGAAGCGCAGATCTGACAACCTTCGCAGGGTCAATAATACCTGCTTCAATCATATTCACCCATTTAAACGAATAGGCATCAAATCCAATACCTGCTTTTTCCTCTTTGGCTTTTTCGACAATAACAGATCCCTCTAAACCTGCATTAGATACAATCTGTTTCATTGGAGCTTCAACAGCTTTTGCAATTATCTCAGCTCCGATTTTTTCATCTCCGGCTAATTTTGCCGCTGCTTCTCTAACCGATTTTTGAGCATGAATCAAAGTTAAACCGCCTCCGGGTACAATCCCCTCTTCAACGGCAGATCTTGTTGCAGAAAGGGCATCCTCAACTCTGGCTTTCTTTTCTTTTAGTTCAACTTCGGTTGCAGCTCCAACATTAATAACGGCTACTCCGCCGGCAAGTTTTGCTTTTCTTTCCTGAAGTTTTTCAATATCGTACTCTGATAATGACTCTTCAATCTGTTTCTGTATTTGTGCTATCCTTGTTTGAACATCTTTCTGTGAACCGGCGCCTTCAATTATGGTAGTATTCTCCTTATCAACTATAATCTTCTTAGCGCGTCCAAGCATTTCAATTGTCGTATTATCAAGTTTCATTCCAAGCTCATCTGAAACAACCTGACCTTTTGTAAGAATAGCTATATCCTCAAGCATTGCCTTTCTTCTGTCGCCAAACCCCGGAGCCTTAACAGCAACGCAATTAATAGTCTTTCTGAGCGTATTTACAACTATTGTAGCAAGAGCCTCGCCTTCCACCTCTTCGGCAATGATGAGCAGAGGTCTCCCTGACTGAGCGACTTTTTCAAGAACAGGCAGTAAGTCCTTCATAGTAGATATTTTCTTATCATGAATCAAAATCAGCGCATCGTCAAGAACTGACTGCATAGTTTCGGCATTAGTAGCCATATACGGAGAAATATATCCCCTGTCAAACTGCATTCCCTCAACAACATCAAGAGTAGTTTCTATTGATTTTGCTTCCTCAACTGTTATGACTCCGTCTTTTCCAACCTTATCCATTGCATCTGCAATAAGATTTCCAATCTCCATATCGTTGTTGGCGGAGATTGCAGCAACCTGCGCTATCTCCTTCTTGTCTTTAATCTCTCTTGCTACGGAGGCTACATAATTTACAGTAGCTTCAACAGCCTTGTCTATCCCTCTTTTAAGATCCATAGGATTTGCGCCTGCCGTAACGGTCTTTAAGCTCTCCTTATATATTGCAGCCGCTAAAAGTGTTGCTGTAGTGGTACCGTCACCTGCTATATCATTAGTCTTAATAGCAACCTCTTTAACCATCTGCGCACCCATGTTCTCAAACGAATCATCAAGTTCAATTTCTCTTGCGACTGTAACTCCATCCTTTGTCACAGTAGGAGCGCCGAATTTTTTATCAATAGCGACATTTCGACCCCTTGGTCCCAACGTCACTTGTACAGCATCTGACAATTTCATAACGCCTTCAAGAATCAGCCTTCTTGCTTCGTCATTATATTTCAATATCTTTGCCATGTTTATCACCTTCTATTAAAGTTTTTTATTTGTTAATTAATCGATTACTACTAAAATATCATGCTCATTGAGGATCAAATACTCCTTATCTTCATATTTCAATTCCACGCCTGCATATTTCCCAAAAAGCACTTTGTCGCCAACCTTTACTCTCATTGGGATAAGATCCTTGCCATCAAGTCTCCCTTCTCCTACAGCAACTATTTTACCACGCTGCGGTTTTTCCTTTGCAGTATCCGGAACATATAAAGAACCGACTTTATTCATCTCATCTTCTAACGGTTCTACTAAAACTCTGTCACCTATCGGTTTTATAGCCATAACAGCCTCCTTATTATAAGAATTAATATAGAAATTTTTAATTTTTACATTATTTTTGTTAGCACTCGCCACAGCGAGTGCTAACAAAAGCCAATATATAAACATGCCCTTTAATTTCAAGATTAATTTCTTATAAAAACAATTTTTTGTAAGAATATTTTAAAAAATAGGGATTTTTTTTAGCAGGCTCTGACCCCTATTTGTATCCGCATATTGTTATAAAATATAATCCACAGGGAAAAATTTTTTTATCATTAACCAGGAGATTACGGATTATGCGGTCATGGCAGGAACGTTGCCACAATGAAAAACCTGTTTTTTTAGATGATAAACCTTTTAATGTATTGACCCGTCCTAAAAAAAGTTTACATATTAATAGTTAAATCCTGATATAGATTTACAAAAACATAATTAATCCTAAATTGGGTTTACACAAGTATTTTTTGTGTTGTAATAAT
>Ga0268262_10004238_pt1 | contig 14913 bp, 8 predicted proteins | sample TergutNc150P3_FD_190354 | JGI IMG/M metagenome (GOLD analysis project Ga0268262, IMG submission 190354) | Nasutitermes corniger P3 segment gut microbial community from laboratory colony in Florida, USA - Nc150 P3 (SPAdes) (version 2) | ecosystem: Host-associated > Arthropoda: Insects > Digestive... | reverse complement strand
ATTATCGGCACCTGCCCCGCCTCACCACTGCGTGTGGCGGGTTCTTTCGGGGGCTGGTACCGATAATTTGGGGTTCATTTTACGGAAAAGCCACGGAGCGGAAACAGCAAAAAACACAGGCTGTTCCTTTGTACAACCTGCTAAAAAATAATTTTGCAAAGCCCTTGCGTATCGCATATTTACATGCTATAATATGATACATTGGAGCCGCTGAAAGGCGTCCATAAATGTACACATTTTTAGAAAATCCTTGGGCATCGCTTTACAAACACTAAGAAAACGTGGGAGGAAACAATTATGGCGTTCTGTAAGCAATGTGGCAACATGCTGGGCGACAACGCGAAATTCTGCAAGAAATGCGGCACGGCTGTCGTTGCCGTAACCCCCTCTGCTGTAGCAATACCCCCAGCGGCTCCAGCGGAAATTCCTGATGCTGCGATCTCTCCGGCTGTGACAGTCTCTGAGGCGGCCCCTGTAGATGTCCCCGAACCCTCGCCCGCTCCTATCGAACCAGTTCTCAAGGAGAAAGCTCCGGCGGCCATCCCCGTTGCCCCCCCAATCCCTGTAGCGCCGATTCCTGTGGCGGCTCCCGCTCCTGCGTTCGCCGTCGCGCCCACTCCCCCTGTTGCGGCGCAGGCAACCGTCAAGGAGCGGAAGTTCGGCACGGTGATCCTGCTGACCATCATTACATTCGGCATTTACGGGCTGGTTTACTATCACAGCCGCACGAAGGAACTCAACGCCATTGCCGCCGAGGACGGCAAGAAAACCGGCAACTACCTCCTGGCGATGATCATTCTGACGCCGCTGACTTTGGGAATCTATGCGCTTGTGTGGAACCACAAGTTCCAACAGCGCATTGGCAGCGAGTTAGCCCGCCGTGGCATTGCGTACAAGTTCGGCGCGGGCGACTTCTGGCTTTGGGGCGTCCTGGCTTCCGTCACGCTCTTTGGGCCGATCTATAACCTCTATAAACTCAACACGGCGATGAACCTCCTTGCCGTCAGCTACAGTGGCCGTGAGGTTCCATCGGTGCAGGTCAATCCCAAGCAAAACATGTATGCGGCCATTGGCTGTGCTATAGGCTTGGCTGTTGTCATTGTTGGCTGTATCGGCATACCATCCATGATTGGAAAAATGGCAATGCGGTCTGCATTGGGCGCTTTCAATGGGGATTCGTCTGTCGGCGATACTGATGGCCTGAAAAAGCCGGAGAAATATGGCCTGAGCACAGATTGGAAAGTACAGCAACGGTATCCGACTGTTTTTTATAGCCAATATGGCGATCTCTACTACATCACGAACGACGATGAGTTGGTGGAGCGCCGATTTCGTGGTGGAGGGGAATATGACAACATCACTATCGCCACAGGCGCGAAGGCTGTGTATAGTGGTAGAACGTATCTCGACAACGCAAACAACCTTATCCAGCATCTTGGGTCTGGCGAGTTGACATTCACAACCATTGCTTCAAATGTTGCTGATTTCTATGGCGACTTGATTCTGTGTAACGATGGCAAGGTATTGTATTTCAAAGACGGCAGTAGAGAACCAGCCTATGAGATTCTGCAAGACGGCGCACGGATCTTTATGGGTGAAACGGGAATGGGGACATATCGCGCAATTGTCTCCAAAACCGGTGATTTCTACAATGTGGGCCTTGATTCGTATAACGGTAAGATGAAGGCCGAAAAGCTGGAGGAGCGTTCAGGGATTGTCGCTGCGCTGGAAGGCCCGTACTTCGACTATCCAAACCCAGTTTTTTTGTACTATAACAGTACCGAGAAAACATATGGCTATGGCGAACTCACCAAATCTTCCGATAGGGACAAAATTGCCAGTGAAAGCATTATAGATTACTTTAAATGGAATAGATTTCCATTAGCTGTTTCTGCGTTTGGCACATTTGTCGGAGGGGTAGACGGTGACGGCAATCTCTTTTCAGAAGATTCCTCGACACCTGTTGCAACGAACGTGAAGCAGTATGTAATAAGTTTTGGGGACGTCAAGTGGTATCTCACTAATGACGGAAAGCTTTATGCTGGCGGTGAACTGCGAATGGAGAGCGTTGTTGAAGTATGTGGTGGTTTATATCTGCGAACAGATGGCACCCTAATTGACTGGGAAGGCAAGGTATACGGCACTGGCGTAAAACTACCTGATGGACAGCAATATTCCGCCGCTGTCCCCATCGCACAAGCAACTACCGAGGCTGAAACCACAACCGAAGCCGAAACGACCACTGAAGTTGCCGCAGACACAATCGCATACAACGGCGATTGGCCGAACGGCTTACCCAAGCCTTCGTATGACGGCATGGCGACATTAAAAACCGACAAATTTTTCCAATGGCTATCGACAAGCGCGACAGCAGTTAGCAACTATGTGGATCAATGCAAAGCGGCTGGTTTCGCTGAAACGGATGAAAGCAATAAAGCCGTGGAAAACGTGAAATCTGCCATGCAGGTCTACGAATCAATGGGTATCGAAGGCACCATATATTCGATGAAGAACGCATCTGGATTTTACCTTGCGATCAGTGATTTTAGCCAAGGCGACATCACTGCCAGCGCGATATGTTTGATGATACTCCCGTGAGCTTAATTAACCAATAAATAGTGGAGGAACGATTATGGCTTTTTGCGAAAACTGCGGCGCACAGCATGAGGACGACGCACTATTCTGTCCCGGCTGCGGACAGGGCGTTGGCGCTGATGCCGCACAACCAGTGGCTCCTATGCAACCTGTTCAGGCACAACCTATCCCCCAGCAGCCCTACGCGCAAGCAGCACCTCCGGCGGCTCCCCTTAGCCCAGCGGACGATGTGCAGCAGAACAAGGGCATGGCCATCTTGGCGTACATACTCTTCTTCATCCCACTGCTCACCGGTGCGCACAAGACCTCACCCTTCGTGAAATATCACACGAATCAAGGGACAGTCCTAGCTATCGCGGCGGTTGCGCTTCAGGTTGTGGTCGCGATTCTGCGGGGTATTCTGCGTTCGATATTCTACAGCACACTCAGGCTCTATAGCGTATTTTCGATTCTCAGCATCATCCTTTCGCTTACAGGGTTGGTGGTACTGGTATTCTGCGTTATCGGCATCATCAACGCCAGTAAAGGCGAACAGAAACCCCTGCCTGTGATTGGCAAGCTATTTACTATCATCAAATAAAACCAACACGGCCCCGGCATTGGAATACCAGTGCCGGGGATATTACGACCTAGTGATGTGGAGGGAATCGCACAATGAGAAAAGCCAAGCGATTGGTGTCAATCGGCCTATGTACAATCCTGTTGCTTTCGTTTTTCGCTTGCGGTAAAAAAGGCAACGGTAACGCACTGCCAGCAGTTACGGCAGAGCCAGTCGGCACAGGTACTGTAGCCGATAGCGTTGTCGTACTAAGCCAAGAAGAATCGCAATCGTTTATCAACCTCGCTCGCCCGGTTGAGGTCAATGGTAACACCATGGTTGTTGAAGTCCCCGCTGCTCTCTCCATGCAACAAGGGGAGATATTTATGGTGCGTCCGACAGCGAATAATCCATATGGGTTCATGGGAAAAGTGGAGGCCGTCAACGGAAATCAGGTGACTGTATGCCAACCACTTATGGACGAAGTGTTTGAGTCTATGAATATTGATGTCCATATGTCATTAGCTGAAGCCGACATTGTTGATGTTTATCTTGCAGAAGGGGTCACATTTCCCGGCAGTGCTGTCACAGGAACAGCCGTTCCAAGCGAAAGCCCTGAGCCGCAGGCATTATTATATACGGGCCACCCTATGGCAGAATCGTTGGACAAGCGCAACAGTGGCAGCGGCATCCTTGATCTAGACGAGTTTGTCGCCGAGATTGACTGTGTTTTGTATGACAGGGACGGAGATAGGTACGGTACGACGAATGACCAATTGCACTTAATTGGTAAGGCTGGCTACAAAGACGCAAACATTGATTTCTCAACAAACTTTAATCCGCTCAGCTTTGATGCTGAGGGGAAGGTATCAGGAACCCTTTTTTCAGATGTAAAGCTATCCTGGAATGGCGAACTTGATATTAGCCTGAATGAAATATTAAGGGGAAAGAAAAAGAGTGAAAAGATTAGCTTTGACGGTGTGGATGAGGATGAAAAGCTTGTATTGTATAGCTTGACTTTTGACTTGGCTACTATGACACTAATTCCAAGTGCAGGTGAGCCGATTATCGCTGCACTGGCTGGTTCGCTACAGTTCACCACCACGATTTCTGGAAAACTCGAAGGCGAAGTTTCAGTTGGATATGGATACAGCAATTATTTTGAAAGCGGCTTCAAAATAGTGAACTATGAGTATTCGCCGATCAAAAAAATAGACAACAATAGCTCGGGCCTTTTTATCGAAGGCCAGGCAAAAGCCACCGCACGGGCAACAGCAGGTGCAGACATAGTATTATACTTATTGGGTATACCTTTTGCAAAAATCACGAATGATATTGGACTGTTTATTGATGCGGAAGGTTCCGGCGCGATGAAATATGGCGGTGATTCCGGCTTTGATGGTTCGATCAATATTGTGCTTGGTTTTGAGGGTTGGCTGAAAATAAAAATGACCGCAAAAATATTTGGGAACGAATTTACGCCAATTGATAAAAAGACCCGCATTTACAATATTGACATTTTGAAATGGACATACCCACAAGCCGATGCTGAGGAGAAAGACGGTAAGGTAGCGTTTCCACTGGGATTTTCCGGGCAAACGGGTGCGGAACCACCGACAGAGTATTATCTTGATAAGCCACTTGTATTTGAGAAAGGCGAAGTCATGCGCATCGAATATAGCTTTACTGATAAGCAAGGCTATGATTATGGCGAGGAATATATTTTTCTGGATGAAAACAATAATGTGATTCAGTCATTTTTTCCAAATGAAAGACGAAAACCAATAGCAAGATATATGACCGAACCCTTTCCAATCACTGTGCCAGGAGTAGCAGTAAAAGTGAGTATGGATTTTTATTCCTCTCAAGGCAATGATGTAAACTACGATTATGTCAAGTTCATCATTACAGAAAACGCGGATACCGATTTAGATATGGCAACAGATATAGATTCGGCTGGTATTCTTCCGGGAACAAAGATTATCCCGCCAGAAGGAGCAGGCTATGTTGAGGAATTAACTTCAGTCGGAGAAAACGTTCACCTCTTCATCCCGAAAGCAGATGCAGAGAAACTTTTCACAGACACAACATACATGGATGTAATGTCTGCTGCTGCCCAACAAATTGCCAGTGTGCCGGGTAGTGGAGATTGGACGATTGATGAAGTCGTAAATGTGCTTGAAGCTACAGCTACTGCCTATGGTTACACGATTCCCTATGTGGGCCAGTTTCTCTTTATTATGAGCCTAGCCAAAGGAGCGGCTGCCGCTTCCGATACCTATGAGAAAATTGCGTTCGACAATACTCTGCGTTCAGCCATATCCAAAGCGCAGGACGACGAATTCATTGAAATCGTGGCGGGCGTACTTCCCGGCGAGGGCAATGAAACACGTTATTTCGCGAAGGCCGAACCAGTCAAGACAGCGCCTGATTCAGCCGGATTAAGATCGTTTTCGAGCTTGCTACAAGAGTATTCAGATAAGCTGTCAATCTTGACATGACGCGAAAGTAAACCCAATTTATCAATAGAGGAGGCAACACAATGAAACGGAAACTCACGAAACTGACCGCACTGGCGGTCGCACTGGCCTTGGTGGTCACACTGTTCACCGCCTGCGGTGGTGGGGGCATCGGCATAAGAAGCGGGCGGTATTTCCGGGTTAAATACCCCGACGAGCCTTTTGTCGAAGTCAAAGGCAATAAACTCATCATCTATAAAAGGGATGAAGAACCGCTTACATGGAAGTTGTCGATGAAAGATGGAGTTCTCTGGGGTAAGGACGATGAGGAAAATTCGGAAATCCCCTGCGCAGTATTTGGTGACGTCCTGTTTCTTATGTTCGATTGGTGTTTGCGCGAAGGTGGCGAGGACAACAAGCCTATGAACGGGCGCTACGTGCCAAGGTATCCTGATGCATATTACAATTATGACTGCACCTACATGGATTTCGATGGCGATACACTTACAACTTATGATGATTATTACAATGATGAGGAAACAGGTAAATGGACACTGAAAAACGGCGTTCTCTCAGTTGAAGGCGATGGCCGCTGGGATGATGAGCCTTGCGTAGTGGCCGGTGATGTGCTAGTTCTAGCACGCGACGGATCGGAATATGTCCTCGAAGGCAGCGCAACCCAAATAGCAGACAGGCAAGCTAATTAGCTCTGTAGGCAAATAATAAAGTCGGAGGAAAAAACAACCGTGGCTTTTTGTACGAAATGCGGCAAACAACAGGCTGAAGGAGTGAGGTTCTGCACCAAGTGCGGCACACCTATGTATACTGCTGCTCCAGCGACAGCACCCCCGGAGGACGAACCTGTCGTTGCCCCCGCGCTGGTTGCGGAACCCGTTGTCGCGGAAACGCAGGTTCCCATGGTTTGCACCAATTGCGGAAAACAGATAGGCGACGGCGCGACGTTCTGTACAGGCTGCGGAACGACGGTGGATGCGGTTGTATCCCACCCTGCCGCTGATCCCCCGGTTGAAGCTATGACTGCTCCCACCCCTGAAGCAACGCCACCTGTTAAAGCAGCCACTCAGGCTCCTGCATTCTGTACGAAATGCGGCAGAAAGCAAGCTGAAGGCGCGCGTTTCTGTACAGGCTGCGGTACGCCTGCCTTCGATGCAACTGCCCCGGCAGTAGTCCCTGTGCCGCAGCATATGCATATGGAGGAAATTATGCCGGTCGGGGCAAGGAAACTCGCCCTGTGGCAAACGGGCGGCGGTGAGCGGCGTTCCTTCCTCCAAGCGGCTACAGCGATGCAACAATCCGGCCAGACGGAATTATTTGCGGAAGTGCCGCGTCTCGTCAGGGAGTACCCAACGGCGCTTAACTATTTTGGCGTTGAAGAATCCTCTGCGGTTTCCGCTTTGCCAGAGCTGCTTTTGCAACGGATCATCTGGCGAACACTCCCTCTTGAACTTCAGAAAGAAACGCCTGAACCTGTATTGTACCTTTCACCTTATGTTGAACTTCAGGCGAAGGCCCCACATCTGAAAGCCATTGATGATAACCCTATGATGAAGGGCATGAGGGATTTCTCGGAGCGAATGGAGGGGCGTCTGCTCATTCCGAGAAAAAAAGCGCCTAAAGATAGCTCTGCTACTGCGAAGCAGCTCTCGCAAACGGAATACAAAGCCTTTATTGCCATGGAAGAGTGGGCTATCAAAAAAATCGTCTACGACGGTTTGGTTGCAATGTGCGACGCGCTGCAATTTGCGCAGGAATTTGCGGAAGGACAAACACTCTCCTCCGCTTTCCACTCCGGCGCGTTTGAAGAAGAAATGAAGACACTGACCAGCGGCCTTGCAATGGAAGTATGGTTCAAACAGGGAACGCGGAATCTTTGGGGGCCTGTTATTCCAAACGCGCAGTATGAGAAAATCCTTAACGAACCTATCCACGCATACAAAGTGCGGGACTTTTTGAAGCGCATTTGCAAGAAGCTGGATTTGGACTACAACGAGATTTCCTCAAAGGGCGCGTATAAGGCGAGTTATTCTATATGGTGGGGCGGCGGTGGGCTCGGAGGGGCGCTTACGGGATTCTCCCTGCTTGGCAAGGCGCTGGACGAAAGCTCTTTTAAAGACGCGATGGCGTTTGTGGCTTACAACACAGTCGTAGAAAAGTTCAATGCCACATATCCTGCGGCGTAAACCACGCTTGCCGGGTGTACAATAAATGATGCGGAGGGGAACATAATGGCTTTCTGTGCGAAATGCGGCAATCAACTGGATGTGGATACAAAATTCTGCGACAAGTGCGGGCAATCCGTGGATGAGGTGCAATCACCTGCTGTGGTGACGCCTTATAGTGTGCCAGCGACGACTGCCGCGCCGCCGATGCAAAAAGTTCCCCCGCGCGTCAAAAAGCCCAAGGGTGTGATGTCGAAGGTGTTTGGCATCGTATTGCTGGCCGCAGTCATTGTCGGGCTGAACTTCATTGGGATACCCGGCTATGTCGCCGCGCTGGTGATTGGCGCTCTCAGCAGCATGTCTTTGCTCGGCAAGAATCAGAATGGCCGAGTACGCGAGAAGCTCGCCCTGATAGCCGCTTTCATAATAGGCGCGATAGCTTATTACATTGCCAGCGCACAAGCGTATGGCATGTACGTCGGCGCGGTTGTCTTTCTCGCTGCGGGGTTCGGCTTGACGCGCCTTTACAAGATCGCCAAGCCAGATCATCGCTTGTGGTTCGCTGAGATGTTGCCAACCGTTGTCCGCTTTGCGCTGCTGGAACGTATCGGCGGCGCGGTCAGCGGGCTTGGCTTTGCGTTCCATGTTGGGAGCATGGCGATTTCCGTTCGCTACATAGAGGCGTTCGTCTTTCTGATCGCATATGTTATCCTGCAAGTAAAAGTAGAACAGCAAATATCTGTGCCCGGGGAAGGTTATGGGCAGCGCAATTATGTAGCAGCAAAGCATAAAGGATTGAAGAACTTCGGTAAAGTCGCCGCCGTCGCAGTGATAGCAATTATGTGGCTCAACCCAGCGCATATTATCGTATTCGACAACATCAAGAACAGCGTTATGGATTCACTGATGGTGTTCAGTGTCAACGATAAAACCACCATCGAAACCATTTCAGATTTCAACGGCACAAGCTTATTTTTCTTTGATTCACCCGCGCCCGTTACGAACGAGCTGGAGGCGTATACTCTGCTGTCGGAATACGATAAGCAACTAACCGGCGAATATAAGTTTGCAAGCAGCGAGAAATTATCAAACGGCAACACAGTGTATAGTTTCTCTCAAACAAGCAAAGGCATTCCAATCTACGGAGCGTCCAAAAAACTTGTTGTAGATCAAAACAACACGCCACTCTATGCCCTTGGCCCAACCCGGCTGGGCGTTGGTAATTTGACAGCGGACGACGACATTGGCGACAAGCAAGCGGCACAAGCTGCTCAGAGTTTCTTTGAGGGCGAGGGCGCGAAGATTGGACAACTGACCAAGACATGGAAGCTCTCAGCAGACGGATATAATGATGCGTATCAACTGGTTTATGCGGCTCCTGTAACATTTTCAGGCGACGACTATGCCTTGGAAAAAGCGAATGTGTTTTTCAGCGCGGTATCCGGGAGCGTTGTGGATATAGATGTCGGTGACGCGGATGGACAGCTTGCGGATATTTTCGAGCAGGTCAAAAGCAAGGGCAAATTCAGCGATGCTGACTTTGACGCTATTATCCAGTCTGCCGACACAATCATCTCCGGCGTGGATGCCAACGCCTGGATATACCGCGATGTTTTGATGCAGGAATGCCAGCGGTATTACGCGAATCAAGGCAATGAGAAGCTGGGCAAGAACAACGCGAACGCATTCATGAACGCTTTCAAGGCTTCCGGGGTCAGCAAAAAGAATAGCGACGAAGGTGTCGTCAAGGTCACTATGGGCACGAACAAGGCAACTGTTAAGGGTTCGCTGAACTATCCCTACGCCATCAAGCAAATACTCATCACACACACGGATAACACGACGCAGCAGTATACCTTTAAGTCGGATGTCCCGGTAGTGCTAACCGTTTCAAAAATGAGCGGCGAAACCGTTCTCACCCTCCCAGTCTTTGGCGAGGCAACTTTTGATATATACCCAGCCGGTCATGATGGGGAATACGTTGTAACGATTCAGGCGGGCAGCGAGTATCAGTCCAACGAAAAGGCGGTGTCCGCACCGATCATCCCCGGAACGCTTGCGATACAGACGTTGGCGGCGGCCCCTGCCAGTCAATGGCTATATGGACGAGCACAGGCCAGCTATGAACTCACCTTGAAGCAGTTGGATACCGACCTCCGCATCGAGGGTGGAGATAGAATCAATAAAATGCTCCGCTCCATTGAGGCGGCGTACAACGCGGACAACGGAGCGCGATACATTTCGCTTTATCGCCTGGACGAACTCGGTAGAATGCTGCATGACCAAGATTATATCCGAATGATGGAATCAATGAGCCCCTACTACGCCAAGTTGCTTGACGCGGCGCTCAGCGGCAACACACTGGGCCTCCTTGCGCAAACGTATCTGTCGGCCTACCGTGTCGCAAACGACGTGTGGGTGAGCCTGGCGGGCGGAAGCAAGGAGTTTGGTGACTTCGGCCAGTTCCAAGACGCAATGGCGGAAAGCGCCGGGAAGCTCATGTCTACCAGCCCCGATAAGACTGCCATCGCCTTCTTCCTGCTTGGCACCGAGGGCGATTTTATGGACTGGATCAATAATTTTGATAAACGGATGCTGCACCTGGACGGCACTACCTTAAAGCTACATCCTAGAGGCTCGACGGTAAAGGGTGACAAAACCTTCGTCAAAGTAGATGCTACTATTTCAGGGAACGGTGCTCCGATCCACAAAACCGCTACGATTATAATCCAGCATTTCGGCGATATTTCCAGCAGATTCAGCAAAGAGGAAAGCGGCGACTGGTGGGATATGGTCAGCCGCTTGAAGCAGTTCTGGACGGCCGGGGATTATCTGGGGCTGGATTTGAGTAAGCTTAAGTTTGAGATTCCGGCGTATGGCGGTGAAGAACTGCCACGGGCAGCAGATACGACACCTACCAAGAGGATTAGCGACCCGATAGGTGATGATGAAGCAATCATTTTTATTCCTGGCATTGCTGGCAGTGATTTGAAGGTCGGACATGATGATGTATGGCCTGAAGCCGCAACGGATATTCTCTCTGGCGACGACAATCTATACAGATTGCTGATCGATAACAACGGGAATAGTGTTGAACTTGTTAGTGCGCAGGGCGATGGTGTTGTATACATTCATACATATCAAAAGATTTGTAATAGGCTAAAGGAAGAATTTGAGCGACCAGCGAGAACTGGTTCACATGATTCAGCTTCAGGCCCAAGGGAAATAAAGTTCTTTGCCTATGATTGGCGTTTAAGTGGTGAAGATAACGCTAAAAAGCTGTGTGCGTTCGTGAAAGGCTTAGGATATAAAAAAGTCAATTTCATTGCGCACAGCACTGGCGGATTGCTTGCTCTTTCTTATTTGGCAGAAAGAAAAACCGATAACTCTTTGCCAGAAGTAAATAAGTTTATCACAATTGCAACACCTTGGTTAGGAGCACCAAAAGCAGCTTATGTCTTTACTACCGGTGATTTTGGGGTGGGTTCTTTTTGGGCAGATTTAGTGAGCATGGGAGGATGGCCCACAAGCGGAGAACAACATCAACCGCTTAAACAAATTCGTCAACTTTCATCGCACTTCCCAGGTGTCTATCAACTTCTTCCTCCGAACACAATCAAAAACAATTGGTTGAGGATTGAAAAAAAAGGGACAACATACGAAAAAGATGCATATAAAATAATTATTAATACCATGGAACTTGTGACTGCAACGTATGCTAAGGCTTCCATTCCTGCTCCAAACCCTTCCGCGCCATCTCCAAGCGGGGACGGTGGTCCCACTGGCTATCTAGAAACGGTAGTACAACCAGAAACAAAAAAGTTTTTCCTATCAAAAGCGCAACTCTTCCAAGAAAAAATCGCAGCTAGCTTACCCTTGTTAGCTACGGTGGATGCTTATGTGCTTGCAGGAGATGGTGTGGCTACTATACAGTCAGTGGTTATAGACGAAAGTGGAAAGTATGTTTTTACATCTGAAACCCCAGAAGGTGACGAAACTGTACCCACTTGGAGCGCAAATGCAAATGGGAAGCTACCTAAAAAAGTTTTCTACACCAATAAGTACAAAAATGTGAACCACTCTGCGTTGCCGGGATATATATTCGTGATAAATGATGTTGTGAAGATTTTGAAGGGTGAAGAAATAAGTAGTTGAAGTGGCGGATTCCGCTAAAGGAACTGAATAACGACACCTATATAGTGTTCTACTCGCCGCCCTCATTCCGGGCGGCGGGGACTTATTCCTCCGCTTGCTTGTGCCGTTGCTGTCTGCCGTTTAAGTTGCTTGGCATCGCTGCTCTCGGATTGTTCTGCGGCAGAACAGGCGTGGCTTTATGATGGCCGCAAAAATATGACCTTGAGGACATATTTGATTTTCTCCTTGTGTTTTCGCTCAGCTTGGTGTATAATGATTTCATCAAGTAAACGGAGCGTGGGCGCTGGAACACCAGCAGGCCGAGTGGAAAGAATCTTGGCACGACGAATACCTCAAGTGGATATGTGGCTTTGCTAACGGGCAGGGCGGCAGGCTTGAAATTGGGCGCAACAACGACGGCGTCGTGGTCGGCCTGCCAAACTTCAAGAAGCTGCTCGAAGACCTGCCGAATAAAATCAAATCCACCATGGGTATCGTGCCTTCGGTGAGCCTCTGCTATGAGGACGGCAAGGAATACATCATCATAGAGGTGCCGTCGTACCCCAACGCCATCAGCTACCGCGGCAGGTATTATCAGCGTTCGGGCAGCGTCAATGTTGAACTTACAGGCTATGCGCTGGACGAGCTGAATACGGCGGCGGAAATTAGACAGTAGCGTCGCGCAGATTAGACACCCCGGGGCGCGGCGGTTAGACACCCGCGGCGGTAGGATTGGACAGTGGCGAACCCTGTAGTAAAATTGAAGTTGGCACACGGAAGCGTGTGACTAAACTTCAAGGAGGGTCATGAAATATGACCGACTACAGAGAGATCCTGCGGCTGAGCAGCCTGGGGATCAACCACAGCCAGATCGCCGAAAGCATGGGCATCGCCCGGCAGACGGTGGTCACGACGTTGCAGCGGGCGGTTGCGCAGGAACTGAACTGGGCTAGCGCGGAAACGCTGAGCGACAAGGAGCTGGCCACCCGGCTCTATCCGCCGGGCAACGCCGCCGGGTACAAAATGCCGGACTACGAAAAAGTTCACCAGGAGATGGCCAAGCCCGGCGTGACGCAGCAGCTGCTATGGATGGAGTATTGCGACCGCTGCCGCGACGGCGGAGACATCCCGTTCCAGCTCACGGCCTTCAAAAAGCACTACCGCGAATGGCTGGCGCGCACGAAGGCGACCATGCACATCCAGCGCAAGCCCGGTGAGATCATGGAGGTGGATTGGGCCGGGCAGACGGCGCACCTGATCGACACGGACACGGGCGAAAGCATTGAGGCGTATGTGTTCGTGGCCGCGCTGCCGTACAGCGGCTACGCTTACGCGGAGGCATTTCTGTCGCAGGATCAGGAGGCGTGGACGGCGGCGCATGTCAACGCCTACAACTTTTTCGGCGGCGTGGCGCGCATCCTGGTGCCGGATAACCTCAAGACCGGGGTGATCAAAAACACGCGGTCCGAACTCGTGCTCAACAAAGCGTATCAGGAGTTGGCGGAGCATTACGGCACGGCGATCATGCCTGCCCGGGTGCGCACGCCAAGGGATAAGGCCACGGTCGAAGGCGCTGTGGGCACGGTGTCCACGTTCATCCTGGCGGCGATCGCCGACGCCATCTGCGACCGCATCGTCCACGACTCCTACACCCTGGTCGTCAAAGGTAAAGAATCCATGCGTAAGCACAACGGTATCCCGGACGAGGCCTGACGGCACTGGGGGCTTCGCCCCATTTTAGGCCGCTTCGCGGCACGCGTTTTTCGCTTTCGTTTACCAGGGAGAGTGATGCTGTTTACGTAGCTTCAAAAAAGAGTGACACCGAATGGTATCACTCTCCCCGCAAACCTCATACGGCGCTCAGGTCGGTCGCCACCGTTGCCCTATCCTCCGCATGAGTAAAGCGTAAACAGTGTACCATGCGCTTATTCTGTTGTCAATGTCCAATCTCCGCGCCGAGGGTGTCCAATTTGCGCGCCGCTACTGTCTAATCTGCGCGCCCCTGGGTGTCCAACGGCCGCGACATATTCACGAGCTCATGCTTCGGACATACGGGCGCACATGGGACTCCGCGCCGATTGTCCATGTAACAGCGGATGATCTCGACCTTGTGGCGTTCCGCTACTTCCGCAAAAAGGCCCTGGCGCGGGGCCGCCTCACCGAAGAGGATTTGAACATCACCGACGCGCAGTTACTGGAAACCCTCAAGCTGGTGGACGGCAACTATCTCAAACGCGCCGCAATTCTTACGTTCCACGAAGACCCGGAAACATGGGTGACGGGCGCGTATGTTAAAATCGGCTACTTCAGGACAGACGACGACCTAGTTTTTCAGGATGAAATCCACGGCCCGCTGATTCTCATGCCGGATAAGGTGGTGGATATGCTCTATGATAAGTATTTCAAAGGGCTGATCCACTACGAAGGGCTCCAGCGTGTGGAGACATACCCTGTGCATCCTGACGCCATGCGCGAAACCGTCTTGAACGCCATTGTCCACAAGGATTACGCCACCGGCAACCCCATCCAAATCCGGGTGTACGACGACAAGGTAACCATATATAACAGCGGTGGCCTGCCTGCCGGCTGGTCCCTGGACTCCTTGCTGACGGTTCATTCATCTCTGCCGCGCAACCCCGACATAGCAAGCACGTTTTTCCGCAGCGGGCTGACCGAGGCTTGGGGACGCGGTATTGAAAAGATTATCAACGCCAACACGAAAGCCGGAAAGCCCGCGCCGCACTTTGATGTGATCGGGAATGGCCTGCGTATCGTGTTTTTCACCGACGGCAACTTCGGTGAAAACTTCGGTGAAAACTTCGGTGAAAACTTCGGTGAAAACGAAACCAAAAGGCAGATCATAAGCATTATGCGTAAAAGCCCAAAAGCGAGCGCAAAAACAATCGGCGAGGCTATCGGTGTCACCACAAGGGGCATCGAAATTAGCATCAAAGAACTCAGGGAAGCGGGCCTTATTGAGCGCGTTGGCCCCGCGAAGGGCGGCCAT
>Ga0268262_10004237_pt1 | contig 14916 bp, 16 predicted proteins | sample TergutNc150P3_FD_190354 | JGI IMG/M metagenome (GOLD analysis project Ga0268262, IMG submission 190354) | Nasutitermes corniger P3 segment gut microbial community from laboratory colony in Florida, USA - Nc150 P3 (SPAdes) (version 2) | ecosystem: Host-associated > Arthropoda: Insects >... | reverse complement strand
CCCCCCCCGAGCAATATCTGTAATAAAATACCTTCTGCATTTTTTGCTAGTGAACGGCAACAGGCTTCATTATGACTAAAACAATACAATCCAGTTCTGTAACTTCATTACACAAACCGGAAAATATAAAAAATAAAGAAAAGAATTTAAACATTATATCTTCAATAATAAAAATATCAATTATAACAATTTTTTTTATACTTTTAGCATTTATAAGTATTTCAATATTCAGTATACATTCCATGAAAACAACAAACCAAAAACTAGCTGACACCATTGGAGTAGAAAAAATCGATAACGATACAGAAAAATTAATTAACACTAATATTGTTAAATACATTATAAAAATGACAGTTATCACATTTATCATTTTATCGGCTTTCGTTGCATTATTAGGATTAGGCTATAAATATAAATTTTTAAGCCATAAAGTAAAATGAAGGTAGGAGAAAATGGCAAGAACACCCCTTACTCCGGTTATACGGATTGATGAAGAAAAGTGTGTTAATTGTTACGCCTGTATCGTAATTTGTCCGGTTAAATACTGCATGAACGGATCAGCGGAAAAGTTACAGATAAATCACGACATCTGTATCGGTTGCGGAAACTGCATTACTGCCTGCACCCACAAGGCAAGAATCCTCTTAGACGACACCAGCCGTTTCTTGGAAGACTTGAAACAAAACAAGAAAATAATCGCCGTAGCCGCCCCTGCTGTCGCTTCGTTTTTTCCCGATCAATTCCTCAACCTAAACGGATACTTAAAAACACTGGGCGTTGAAGCCTTTTTTGACGTGAGCTTGGGGGCGGAACTTACCGTCATGTCATATCTTGACTACATCAAAGAAAAAAATCCACGAACGGTAATTGCACAGCCCTGCCCTGCGATTGTAACTTATATCGAAATTCATCACCCTGAATTACTGCCCTTTCTTGCTCCGGCTGACAGCCCTATCCTTCATATAATTAAATTAATAAAAGAATTTTATCCTGAATATAAAAACCACAAGATAGCGATAATTTCTCCCTGCATTGCCAAACGGCGTGAGTATGACGAAACCGGCATGGGAGATTACAACGTTACGATGATTGAATTAAAAAAACATCTTGACAGTCAGAACATAAAACTTTCCTCTTTTCCAAAAGTGGAATATACCGGAGTAAGCGCGGAACGAGCGGCTGGATTTCCCATTCCCGGAGGGCTTTTGGATACCGCCGAGCGTTTTAATCCGGGCATCAGACGGCGCACCGAAAAGATTGAAGGAGTTTATAACATCTATCCTTATTTGAAAGAAGTATCGGAAATATTAAAAACCAATGCCAAACTGCCGTTATTGATTGACTGCCTGAACTGCGAAAAAGGCTGTATCGGCGGACCCGGCACGGGGAACGCCGAAAAACCGCTGGCTATGCTTAAAGAACCTGTACAAAGACGCATGGCTGAACTGGAAGAAAAACAACATTCTCAAACCGGAAATGACGCATACAAAAAATACCACGATGTTTTGAGTAATTATTGGAAGAAAGGACTGTATAACCGGAGCTATCGCAATCTTTTTGAAAACAATACAATCAAACAACCAAGCGAAATTGAAATAACCGAAATATTCCGCAGTATGAAAAAATTCGGAAATGAAGATATATACAACTGTACCTGCTGCGGTTACGGAAACTGCAAAGCAATGGCGAAGGCAATTTACAACAAACTGAACAAACCTGAAAATTGCGCCCATTATATTCTTGCCTTGCTCAAAGAAAATCAGGAACAAATTGCCAACGCTTCAAACCTAATTGAAGGGATAAACAATTTAATAAACAAACTAAACGGCACTATTAATTCACAAGCGGAAACAATCGCTCAATCTTCGGTTTTAACCGAAAAAATGATTGGATCGCTCAAAGAAACTACCGAGCTTTCCCGGAGTAAACAAAAGACAATAAAAGGGTTGATAGAAGACTCCGCCAAAAGTAAGGAATCCATGCATGAGACGATTCAATCAATTGAGGATATTTCCAAATCGGTGGAAGGCGTAGCGCAGGCGATAAAAATAATCAGTACAATAGCAGCTAACACCAATTTATTGTCCATGAACGCGGCGATAGAATCCGCGCACGCTGGCGAAGCGGGCAGAGGCTTTGCGGTGGTTGCCGGCGAGATACGCCGCCTTTCCGACAGCACACGGGAAAACTCGGTAAACATTTCCAAGACTCTTAAAAGCATTATTAACGGAGTAGTTGTTACCGAAAAACAATCGGACGACACCGGAAAACGTATTACTGCAATGTCAAAAGAAATCAACAGTTTTGCCGAAACCATGTCCAGTTTAATAAATACCTTCGGCGAACTTTCGGCGCAAAGCGGGGAGGTTACCTCCTCACTTGAAAGCCTTAAAGAGCAAAGTTCGGCAGTTAAAACAAGTTATGCACAAATGATTGAAATGACAGAGAAGCTTGCCGGAACAATAAAAGATTTATCTGTCTTATCAAAAAGATAAAAAGTAATGCTTCAGTTCAAAAACCTTAACACAATAAAAGTGGTAGATATCTTCTCTACTCTACTTTTGAAACTTCTCTATAAGCCCCTTTTTATCGGCGCTTTTAAAAAAAGCTGACCCCATGACAAGAGTATCCGCTCCTGATTTAATGGCTTTTTCGGCAGTTTTTTCATTTATTCCGCTCAGGCGTTCTAAAACGAATTTTTTCAGGCTCTCCTTCCAGCAGTTCATTATCGGTTCTTATTACACGGCTGAATTCACGCCATGCGTTTAATCGTTCCTGTTTTTTATTTTCAGTTTTATCAATAGAGTTGGTTAAAAGGTAATTAACATTTAAATTATCCATTCCAAAAAAACGATTTGCCTTGCGCTGTGCAAAAATACCGGGTTTTGACGGGTCTGTCTTTGGGGGATTTTTCATAAAATAATCACTCCAGTATTGAGCTTCTTCTTCTGTCATATTTTTTTCCGCCATAATCAATTACTTGATTTTGAGATTTATACGTCTTTATAGTGTCCGATTTCTTCTAATTTTCTCTTTGCCATTTCCTGAACAATATCGGCAGGGATTTTTTCGAGTAATTCTTTATTTCCCGGACGGAAAACACGACCGGATTTTGTTACAATTTCATCGTACATTTATATTTTAAGTATATTATTGGCAGTGAAAAATGTAAATTTCGGGATATTTCAGGGCTTTTTTCCGTTTTTTGTCAAAAAGGCAGCATACATGACACCGTTTAGTTAGTGGTGTCTTTTGATTTGTCTACCAAGCATAAAAAGACAAATACTTATTAATACCAAGGAAATACCTACAATAAGTTGAAACAACATATTTACCTCCTTACTTGCCTTTAATCCATGTTAAAAGCACATCAATAATAGCTATAATACCAAGTATACCTACAATAGCCACAACAGTATTGAATATTTGCGCCCATTTACTTGGCGGCTTCGATATAAAATCAAAAATTCTATCAAGAGTATCACTAATATGCTTCAAAGTTGAAATTTCTTCTTTTTCCATCTACATATATAAAATAACATGAAATAAAAAGAGAATCAAGTGCTATTCATCTGAATAGAATTGTTATTTTTTAATAGAAAAAATAACTTTTTACTAATTTTATTCCGTGAGCGCGTGCGTAAAGCCGCATCGGCTCCGGGGTTGGCTGGCGGCATTGGACGCACGCTTTGGCGTGGCGGCATTGGAAATTCAGCCAAATGTCGCCGCTGCGGCTTTCCGCCCACGCTCGCGCATTTTATTCATTAATTAGGGAATTATTTAACTGTGAAACAGTGGGTATTTGTTAACTTGACAAACTATTCAAAAAATATAAAAATACTCCTAATGAATCAAAAAGTCGCCATTATAGGCAAAAAGCCGCATAATCCCCTACTTCAAAACCGCTTTGAGTTAAAGGCTATTGAAAGTGAGGGGGGTTATTCGTGATTAATTACTTTTCTAAAAAGTGCTACATACTTCGCTATGACCGCAGCGCGGACGGCGAGATAAATCTCGCCTCATTTTGTTCATCTGGGGTACGCTGTTCGGCGCTGGGGCGTTTGGATTTAGTTCATCTACACGCCTTAAGCGGCGTGCATTGTTTCCCCCCCCCCCCCCCCCATTCGATAAACAATTATACAAACAAAGAAACATCACTTTTTCACACAATTTTATCACCACTCTCGGAAAAACACCTTCCGCTATCAGGAATGGCTTTTTTAATACAAATTACAAAGAAAGGAGTATTAAGATGAAAAAGATTTTCAAAGTTCTAGGGATTATCGCCATTGTTGTGGTAATCGGGTTTTCTTTCACAACTTGCGGTGGAGATGATGACAACGGTAATGGGAACGGCAATGGAAACGGTAGCGGAAATGACAATGGCGGTAATACTAGCAACATGACATGGACTGCCGTAACTGACAGCAAATTCAGAAGTTATATCTACGCAACCGCCTATGCCAACGGCAAGTTTGTCGCAGGCGGCAGTGGCAGCCAAATGGCGACTTCAACAGACGGCGTAACATGGACAGCCGTAAATGTTGGTACAATATTCGATTTTGTCCATGAAGGATCATCCGTTACAAACTCAATCAGCGCAATCACCTTTGGAAACGGTAAGTTTGTCGCAGGTGGTGGAGTCGGCAAAATGGCGACTTCAACGGATGGCGTAACATGGACAGCCGTAACGGACAGCACATTCGGTACAAGCGCCGATAACACAAGCAACATCTTAGCAATCACCTATGGCAGTAACGGTAGCACCGTTAGCAAGTTTGTCGCAGTCGGCCAAAAAGGCAAAATGGCGACTTCAACGGACGGCACAACATGGACAGCTGTAACGAACAGCACATTCGGTACAAGCGGCCCAATGGCAATCACCTATGCAAACAACAAGTTTGTAGCAGTTGGCGAAGACGGCAAAATGGCAACATCAATGGACGGTACAACATGGAAAGCCGTAACGGACAGCACATTCGGTACAAGCACAGATACCACAAGCAACATCTTAGCAATCACCTATGGCAGTAACGGTAGCACCGTTAACAAGTTTGTCGCAGGCGGCGTTTACGGCAAAATGGCGACTTCAATGGATGGCGAAACATGGACAGCCGTAACGGACAGCACATTCGGAACAAGTCCCATCAAAGCAATCGCCTATGGCAATGGAAAATTTGTCGCAGTTGGCTATGACGGCAAAATGGCGACTTCAACGGACGGCACAACATGGACAGCAATAGCAGACAGCAAATTCGGTACAAGCATCGTCTGGACAATCACCTATGCAAATGGCAAGTTTGTCGCATGCGGACAAAACGGCAAAATTGCGTGGTCAACGGGTAATTAATAGACTAATGGGGCTGTCCAAAAAGTAAAAGTGGTCAAGCAACGGTGCACGAATTTTAGGTAACGCAACACCTACGCTAGATATGGGGTAAGTGTCCGACACCACTTTTTAAAAATGCGTTTAAGATGTATGCCGAATAAATGTAACACAGGCAGGGGAAATTGCGTGAAGTAAAAACATCTTCTGTGGGTTCCCTGACGTAGAGACCACGAAGTGGGCTCGGAGTCAGGCTCTCCCAGAGTTTTTACAGCACGTAATTTCTCCTGCCTACGGTACAAATCTTTAGGCATACATCTTGCCCCCACTTTTCATAATGTTCGTATGGTTTGTGGTTAAAATTCTTATTTTTGAAACTTCTCTATAAGCCCATTTTTATCGTTACTTTTAAAAAAAGCTGACCCCATGACAAGAGTATCCGCCCCTGATTTTATCGCTCTTTCGGCTGTTTTCTCGTTTATCCCCCCGTCTACGGAAATTCTGAAGTTTAACCCTGCATCATCCCTCATTTTTGCCAACTTTTCAACTTTTTCCAGACATTCGGGGATAAGCTCCTGACCGCCGAAACCGGGGTTTACGGTCATAATTAACGCAATATCAATATACGGCAGAACTTCTTCCAGTACGGAACAGGGCGTTGAGGGGGCGATTGCTATGCCCGATTTTAAGCCAAGAGCGTCTATTTCCGTTAAAAACTTATGGGCATGAACTTCCGCCTCATAGTGAAACGTAATAGCGTCGGCTCCGGCGTCCGCAAAATCCTTTATAAAGTGACCCGGATGCACTACCATCAGGTGAACGTCAAAAAAAGCTTTCGATTTTTTGCGTAAATCACGGACAAGCTTGGGTCCAAAGGTTAAATTCGGCACAAATGAGCCGTCCATTACGTCCATGTGTATCCATTCGGCGCCGCAGGCGTCAATCTGCTCAATGGCTAAGCCGAAATTGGAAAAATCAGCGGATAAAATAGACGGCGAAACGATGATTTTGTTCATTTTTACTATTATACCTATTACGGGTATATTGTCAAACGATGAAAAAATGGTATACTAAAAGGTAGAAAAAATGGAAAATGGGCAGACTGCGGGGCTGTTAAAAAACGCCTATGAAAAACTGAAGATTTCTGATCCGTCAGCGGCGTGCAGTCTTTTAGAGGAAGCCATGGACCATGATTATGAAAACGAAGAAATCAAACACGCTCTTAAATGCGTTAAATGGTGGCTTCAACACATTGGGAGGATTGATGATATAAAAACCCCTTATGAAAAAGGAGCTTCTTTAATTTCACTGCTTAAGCAATACTATGTTTTTCTTAGTCAGTTAAATCAAAATTTTGAACAGTGTCAATATTCTATTCGATACTTTGTTTATTCAAAAGCGCTCTTTTTTTTTGAAGGATTGCTCGCTAACCCGGCGAACCTGCATGACTTCGGCTTATTGCTTTTAACGGGGCGTTGCTACAAAGGACTTGGCGATTATAATCAGGCGCTTAATTACCTTGAACAAGCCCTCCAGATAAAAAGAGACGACGCCGAGATTCTTGCCGAAGTAGCCGACATTAACGCGCTGCTCGCGCAGACAAAGACGGCAAAAACATTGTTCAGAGAAGCGTTTTTCATTGACCCGTCAAAAATTGACATTAGGTTTTTGGAATCCGCGCTGATTCTTAAACTGAGGGACAGCGTCGCGGAGTTGGGTTACAAGAACGAGGAAATATGCGAATGGATACCGGTTTACGGGTATTTATGGGGCGTTTTCTCGATAAAGCGCGAGTTAAAGCAAATGGAAGCGGGCAGGTTGAAGCAGTCGACTTTTTCGCTGGAGACAGAGTATGAGTCAAATCCCGCGAAACGGGGGATTTTAAAGCCAAGGCTTTTAAATCATTATTTTTGGCTCATCGATCATTATGAGACAAGTAAAGAAGACCATTCGCTTATCGAAGAGGTCTTATTAAAAATAAGAGTTACCGATTTGGCTGTTTACAATATGTACGCCAAGTAAGGACAGGAGAAAAAGTATTATGAATAACGCTGAAACAGCAGTAACATTAACAGAGAGCGCGCAGGCGCTTTTAAAAAATTTAAATGAAATGTTAAACGAGGAAAAATGGACAAGGGCGAGTCTTGGAAATTATTCCACCAACCAATTTAAAGAGTTAGACGCCATTCTTAAAACAGCGCGCGATGAAAAAGTAGTTAACGAATTAAAAAAAGACTGCGACGAGCATTTAGTTCACACAAGAAACAGCTTAATCGCGCTCTACCTCTCCGGTATGATCGCCCTCTCCCGCCAAATTATCGACGACTCCGCTATGATCAACCTTGTATCAATATTTTTGGATAATCATAAATGGGGTATCGTTAAATATCTGTGCGAAAGAATTCTGGATCATGGGGAATCAAAGTACGCTCTGCGGACGTTAGCTGATTGTTTCAAGAATGACAATGAAGAAGACAAGATACTGGGAATATGGGAAAGACTTGTTAAAGTTGATTTTGAAGAAGCCGACATAACAAAATCTTTAGCCGAACATTATGAAAAACAGGGAAAAAAAGAAGAAGCGGTAGACTACTACAAAAAAGCGCTTCACCGTTACATAAACAAAGGGAACTTTGCAAGCATTAAGGAAATATGGGAAAAACTTATAAGCATATCTTACGAAGATATTGATTTCTTCCTGCTCATTCAGAAAAAAATAGCAAAGACGGTAAGCGAAGACAAAGCCGTTACATTGTTAAACGAACTTTACGCCAAATACAAAGACATTGATATTGATATTGCGATTAACATTTTAAAAATCATTCTTGAATACGACGAAAAAGACGTTCACGGACGAAGGGAAATAATTGAGTGTTACAAGAAAAAATACGCGTCCCACAGCCAGCTTGAGGAATACATCCGCATTTCAAATCTGTCTCAGAATTACCGCGCCGTTCATCAGGCGATTGCCGACTTTGAAAAGCATATCGCGTTTGACAAGGGCAATTATGTTTACCACCGCACATGGGGCGTCGGGCGCATAGCGAGTATCGTAGGCGATGAAATTAAAATCGACTTTTCCAAAAAGCGCGGACATGTTATGTCTCTTAAGATGGCGGTTGACGCTCTTCAGACGCTTTCTAAAGACCATATTTGGGTATTAAAGGCGACAAAGAAAAAAGAAGAAATCCGCGAGAGAATAAAAGATAAAGACGAGAACATTGTAAACACGTTAAAAATAATTATTAAAAGTTTCGGCAACGCCTGTGATATGAAGCGTATAAAAGCTGAACTCTCCCCCGCCCTGCTTACCGCAGGCGAGTGGTCGACATGGAGTTCTAAGGCGCGCGACATTTTAAAATCAAATCCCGATTTTGCGGTAAGCGCGGAAAACTCCGATATTTTCACTGTGCGCGACAGACCGGTAAGCATAACGGAAAAACTTTACAACGAATTTTGCGCGCAGAAAAATTTCTACGACAAAGTGTCAGCGATCCGTGATTATGTCAACAATAAAAATACATCACCCGATTCCGAATATTTTACGGAAATGATTTCTTACTTTACAACATTTCTGCGTATCTCCCGCTCCGACTCCGATGATTCGCGCAAATCCGCCGAGATGATAAATCAAAACGCCGAATACGCTGTGGCTTCCTTTTTGTTAATAAATGAACTTGCGGCGAATAAAAATTATTCTCATCTTAAATCGGCGTTGTCTTCCGGTTTCGCGGATATTTTTTCCAACATCAAGGACGTTCCTTCGTTGTTTAAAAATTTAAAAGACTCAAAATTAAAAGCGGAATTGCTTAGCAACGTAAAACTTTATATCAGCGATTGGGCGTCGATATATGTTAAACTTTTCCCATATTCGCAGCTTGCGACAATACCTGAGCAGTTGGAAGAAGCCGGTTTTGAAAATAAACTTACCGCTCTTTGCACCGAATGTTTTGAGCGTTACCGTGAATACCGCGAGGCGGTTGTATGGATTTACAAAAACGCGAGAGAAAAATCTTGGTTTAAGGCGGCGAATATCGGTATAGAAAAACAGCTTATAACGCTTATCCATATTTTAGACGCTACTTTCCGTGATATAGAAAATTCCAAAGACACCGTAGAAAACAGAAAAATTAACAAACTTGTACATAACATTCTTTTTAAAGATCGCGAATTAATGAATTTTATAGATAACAACGATGAAGACGCGATTATCAGAATTTTCACATTTATTAACGATGTTAAAGACCTTGACCCGCAGGATAAACTCAATCTGCGTTCAAGAATACTTGACAAGTACCCGGGATTCAAATTCTTCGGCGATACGGAAAAGAAAGTCTCAAGGGGGCTTTTGGTTACCCTTGCCATGTACGAGGAGAAACAGAAAGTCCTTTCTCATATCATGGAAGTGGAAGTTCCTCTCAACTCAAAAGAGATCGAATACGCTCTTTCATTGGGCGACTTGCGCGAAAACGCCGAATACAAAGCCGCCAAAGAAAAACAGGAACAGCTTAATTCGCAGGTGGCGAAACTCAAGGAGGAAATCGAGAGAGCGCAGCTTTTCGATCCGAACTCCGTAAATACTTCAAAGGTTTCTTTTGGTACAAAAGTCGTCTTGTCCAACGAAACTGCCGGCACAAAAGAAGAATTTACGATTTTGGGACCGTGGGAATCTGACCCGAATAAATTCATTATTTCCTATCTTTCTCCGTTTGGTAGTGCTATACTTAACAGAACAGAGGGAGAAAAGTTTGAATTTGCGATAAACGATGAGAAAGTTTCCTATTTGGTGGAAAAGATAACCGCGGTATAAATACGGTTTTTTAAGGGGTGAATAGGTGAATATATGAAAAAAAATATTTTTTTAGTCTTATTACTATTGCTCACAATTGTTTGTGCTTACGGACAAAACGCTTCCCCTATCGATCTTGTTTTGCTTTTAGACACTTCATCGACAATGAGTTCATCTTATGAAAATGTAAATAATTATATTACAGGGGATTTTCTAAACGAATTTTTAAGAGTCGGCGACACGTTCCATTTAATCGCTTTTTCCTCTAACACAAAACTGGATGTCGCAAGGCGCATTTCAGGAGTGGGAGACGTTGAGACAATAATCGGACGTATGCTTCTTCAATACCCTATTGAAAACGGAAGCAATATCTCATCCGCGTTAACTTTTACGGAGCAGTATATCACTTCCCTTCCTCCCCGCCAAAAAAAAATTGTACTTTTAAGCGTAGGAGCCTCTGATACCGGTAATCTTGTAAACGCTTCCAAACAAAGACTTGGTTCCAAAAACGTTACGCTGGATTTTATTCAGGTAACGCCCGGTAAAGCTCTTTCCAATCTGCCAAAATCAGGACGCACTGCCGGTGCAAAAATAACAAATACTACGACAACCAAACCCGCTTCTTCCGGCGGAACTCAGAGCGCTTCGCCCGGTTCTTCCGGTCAAACTCAATCAACGGCAAATTCAGGAACGGGAACAACAGGGACAACTACCGGTACCGGTACGGGTGCAGCAACCGCTGGAACAACTAATACAACAGGTACAGGTGGTACAACTACAGGTACCGGTACAAATACCGTAACAAGTACGGCAGGCTCGTCTGCCTCAGGCGCGTCTACAAAAACAAATACAGGTACATCTGCCACGGGCGTGTCTACAGGAACAAATACAGGTACATCCGCCGCAGGTGGTGCGTCTGCCAATACAGGAACAACAGGTTCATCCTCAGCAGGCGCGTCTACAGGAACAACAAATACTACCGATTCATCTACAGCGGAAGGAACTAACTCCGTATCTCAGGGACAAAATGCCGTTTCAGGGACAAGCGCGGATCAGCAGTCGGCGAGGACTTCAACTAACGCGGATAATTATTCTTCCGAGAGCAAAAATGCGCATACTAATCTTTCAACACAAGAAAGAGCTGGAGACAGAAACGAATCATACTCTACTTCCTTACCGTTCATACTTCTTATTATACTTCTTGTTCTTTTGCTGTTGGGAATTATTATTTTTCTGGCGTCGCGCAAATTGGGTTCAAGTCCAAACCGCGTAATGTCTGAAGTCGCTTCTTCAGATAACAAAAGTCCGCGCGATAATACGAAACCTGTGGATCACAGCAAAGAGCTTACAAAGTACGCGTCGGTTCCGAACAGACGATCCACTCCATACGACTCTCACCCGTTCAAACCTGATACTCACAAAACTGTAATTAATCCTACCGGTCCGCTTCTTTTAAATCTTTTTGTAGAAGACCAAAACACAGCGATAGGAAAACGTAATATTCATTCTTTAAAATCAGGTTACAGTTTGACAGTCGGCGGCGGAAAATCGGACGATTTCATGCTTTTCCTTGTTCCCATTCCGCCGCACATAGGCGAGATACACAGGAACGGCGGTTCTCTTACATTTATCCCCAAGAAACCCAAATATTTTCCGGATATCGGCGCAAATGACGTTAAGGATTGTATAAACAAAACTATCAGAGTAATTTCCGATAAACAATTCGAGATGCGCTTTAGATTTCAAATGTACGAAGATCCTTTAGATGCGCTTAACCGCGTGCTTATGTCGGTAAAAATACCGGGTTAAACTTTGCATTACGATCTTATTTTAAAAAACGGCTCTCTTGTTACTCCGCAAAAAACGCTAACGGGAGATATTGCCGTACAAAACGGAAAAATAATTAAAACAGGAAAATTAAATAAAAGCGATACCGCTGACGAAATATATGACGCTAAAGGAAAACATATACTGCCCGGTATTATAGACGCCCATGTTCATTTTCGCGATCCCGGACTGACGGAAAAAGAAGATTTTGAAACGGGAAGCATTGCCGCGGCTTTTGGCGGAATAACAACGATTGCCGATATGCCCAATGTAATTCCCGTTACGTCAACTTTAGAGCGGTACAATGAAAAAGTAAAAATAGCGAAAGAAAAATCCTATGTGGACTTCTCTCTTTTCGCGCTTTTATCAAATGACAATTTAAACGAGATGGAAAATCTGACAAAGGCGGGCGCTCTTGGTTTTAAAGTTTTCTTTGGAACATCAACCGGCGACATTGCCGCCCCTTCACCTTCGATGCTGATTCAGCAAATGGAAAAAAGCGTAAAACTTGGTATGCGTATTGGTTTTCATTGTGAAACAAACGAAATAAACTCGTACTACACCGGCATTTGGAAAAACAGAACCGATTTTAAAGACGGTTATTTGCTCGCGCAGGCAAGACCCGTAATATCGGAAACACTAGCGATTCAAACGGTTATTTTTTACGCCGATTACACAAAAGCAAAGATTCACATTCACCATGTTACATCGCGTAACGGCGCGTTACTTGTAACAGATGCAAAACAAAAAAAGATTAATGTATCAGCGGAGACCTGTCCTCACTACCTTTTATTTGACGCGGAAAAAACAGCTCACAAGGTATACCCGCCAATCCGCGGTATGGAGCACAGTAAAGCGATTTGGCAAGCTCTTAAAAAAGGCGGTATCGACATGATAGCAAGCGATCACGCTCCTCATACGCTTGATCAAAAATCTCTCCCGGTTTGGGAAGCGCCGGCAGGTCTTTGCGGGGTGGAAACTTCCGTCCCTCTTATGTTAAACGAAGTAAATAAGGGCAAGTTAACTCTTAACGATTTTGTCCGCATTGCAAGCGAAGCGCCCGCAAAAATTTGGGGTATTTACCCGCAAAAAGGAAATTTGCAAAACGGCGCCGACGCTGATTTTACAATCGTTGACATGAAAATGAAAAAGACAATTACCGCAAGCGAGCTTCACTCCAAGAACAAAACCACCCCGTATGAAGGAATGAAAGTGCAAGGCTGTCCCATAGCAACGATAGTAAGAGGAAAATTTGTAATGAAAGACGGCAAACTTACAGGCGTTAAGGGACAGGGAGAATACGTTAAACCAAATCTTATGAGTTAATCATAAAATACGCAAAGCCCATAAACTTTTTGCGCTCCGTTGTTCTTTAACACGGCGGAACATACTTCCATTGTAGAGCCGGTAGTTATTACATCGTCGATTATAAGCGCAATATCGGGCGCACTGCCGTTTAAGACTATTCGTCCTTTCAAGTTATTAATGCGATCATTACGGTTTAGTTCTTTCTGTACCTTAGATTTACTGCGTTTTAAACAACGGCTTACAACAGCGCCCGGCAAATGTTTTTCTAATCTTTTTACAAGACACTCTACCTGATCCCACCCGGCAGTTTTAATTTTGCCCGGTCTTGGCGGAACGGGAATAATTACCGCATTGTGTAGAAGCGGTTCACTTTTAATAACTTCCGCAATCATTTCCGCGAAAAAATCCGCAAGCGGCAATTTTTTCTCAAACTTGTACGCGCTAAGAAGTTTACGGTATTTTCCCGTATAGGGAAAAATAGTCCATAAACGGTCAAAGGAACGTTGATTGTCTCTGCAAGACAGGCAGGTATCAACTTCACTAATCAGCGGTTTCCCGCAAACCGCACACTTTTTGTCCGTTACTTCAGGGTTAAATGAGGCAAGGCAGTCTCCGCAAAGCCCCAACCGCATTTCATGTGGGGCAAGCAGCGCACCTTCGCAAAGAGCGCAATCTTCGGGAAAAAGACAGTTTTTCCCCCACAAAAAGATTTTATATAAAATGTTCATACCTCTATATGGGTTGAACTACGCGTTTTGCTTGACTGTTTTACAAAGAATTTTAAAAAACTACGCGCCTACGGCAAGTTTTTCATGGACTAGATCGTTGATTACCTGTGTGGGTTTTTTATGAAATTTCTCCGCCTGTACGCATAAATATGAAAAAACGTCCTTATCCAGTTCGCTTAATTGCAAGAATTTATTGACGGACCCGGGTTTTATGCCTAATTTTAATAAGTTTGGTCCGAGTTCAACGTTGTTATCAATAATGTGCTTGTCCCAATATTCGCATTCCGCATCGGTCATTCCTGTTCGTTTTTCTATATCTGTCATGGCTTTTCTCCCTTTTCAAATAAGTGATAATATTTCTTCTGGCAAGGCATTGCGTGAAAAACGTTAATACCATCATCTTCAAGTTCATTATACAGTATTTCAACCGGATTTGCATTCAGATCAAAGCCCAAAAGCAATAATACGTTTGTACGGTTTTGATATTGACCCACATAGCAACAGGTTTCAAAAGCATGGCTTATATCTGCCTCTGTAAGACCATGTATAAAGGCTGAATCACGAAAGATGAATTCCAGTTCCATAGTTTATTATACCACTTTTCACGGTTTTTTGAAAAGTGCGAACGAACAGGAGGCGAACCAAAGAGGGATAAGAGCAACAAGCTACCTATTCACCGCCCAAACAATCCCACCGCTAATTACCGCTGTCACCGGGATCGCTACTATTGTAAAAGTTTTCCAGAATTTTGAGCTTTGTGCGTATCTCGCTGACAAGGCTGACTGCGTCTTGTAAGTTTCGGACATTGCGGTTAGTTGTTTCCGTAAGTCCGCCAGCAATTTCTCTTGCTCTTTGATTGTGGTCTCGTAATTGTCTATTAAGTTCGCGCTCGCGGTTAAGTTCTTCTTCAAGTCTTCCAACTGTTTCTGCTGCTCTTG
>Ga0268262_10004236_pt1 | contig 14918 bp, 12 predicted proteins | sample TergutNc150P3_FD_190354 | JGI IMG/M metagenome (GOLD analysis project Ga0268262, IMG submission 190354) | Nasutitermes corniger P3 segment gut microbial community from laboratory colony in Florida, USA - Nc150 P3 (SPAdes) (version 2) | ecosystem: Host-associated > Arthropoda: Insects >... | reverse complement strand
GCCTTTACTGGGATTACGGAAAGCCCGCAGCGTTTAAAAATCCGCCTGTATGCCCGTCCCATCGCCTGATATGTCTCATCAAGGCTTTTATCATCCGTATGCCAGGAATACGCGTCCTTCATTGTAAATTCACGTCCTCTCATAACACCGTACCGAGGGCGGATTTCATCGCGGAATTTGGTATTTATCTGGTAAAGCGCAAGCGGGAGCTGGCGGTAACTGGAAAGCTCATCCCGCACAATGGCGGTAAACGCCTCTTCCGCGGTAGGGGAGACGACAAAATCGTTATCGAGCCTGTTTTTTATTCGTAAAAGTGATTCACCCATTGAATCCCAGCGGCCTGATTCCTTCCATAATTCGCCAGGAACGACAACTGACGGTTTAATCTCAAGCGCACCTATAGCGTTCATTTCTTCGCGGACGATTTGCTCAACTTTGCGGAATGAACGAAGACCAAGCGGGAGGTAGGCAAAAAGTCCGTTGGCAAGTTTGCGGAGAAGACCTGAGCGGAACATGAGACGGTGGCTTGCAATTACCGCATCAGCGGGAACTTCTCTAAGAGTGGGAATAAAGGCGCTTGAATAGTTCATAATACGGGAAGTTTATCAACTTTTGTTCTTTTTGGAAACCGCAGAGGCCGTTGTTATTTGGATCATTTTATTGGATAATTACTTTTATGATTAGAACTATTGTGGTTTTTGCGTATGTACCTTTTTCTATGATTTTTTTAATACCCTTTGGGGTAATGGCCATGCTGCTTAATTTTTTTGGATTAAAAAAACCTATGGCGTGGTTTGTTTGCTGGTTTGCTACGGGTTGGGCGCGGTTTTTACTTTTACTGTCCGGATGTACTGTAATTGTTACAGGTAGTGAAAACATACCTAAAAAGGGCGGCGTTTGTTTTGTCGGCAATCACTGCGGTTATTTCGATATTGTTCTTATTCTTGCTTATTGCGGCAGACCTATTGGATTTGTTGCCAAAAAAGAACTCATTTTTATACCGATACTGAATGCATGGATTTATATGATAGGCGGACTGTTTATAGATCGAAGTTCTGCAAGGAAAGCATTGCGGACAATTCATAACGGTGTTGCAAGAATTAAAAAAGGCGGCGGCATGATTATTTTTCCGGAGGGACATCGTTCTAAAGGCAGGGGACTTCTTCCATTTCATCCGGGTTCATTGAAATTGGCAACTATGGCGGAAGCTGTTATAGTTCCGGTAGCAATAAAGGGCAGTTACGATGCCTTTGAAAAAAATTACCGCGTTACCGGAACAACAATAAATATTGCTTTTTGCAGTCCTATTGATACCGTGAGTCTGCCTTCAGGGGATCGAAAAATCATTCTTTCCGACAGGCTTTATTCTATTATAAAGGAACAGCTCGATGCGTGGGCGATTACTTGATGGAAGTATATTTTCCTAAATAATAAACTTCAAAAACATACAGATGAATATATGAAATAAAACAGGTGGAACTGCAATCTCAACAGGACTGTACTGTCCTTGTCGCAACTACGTCTATCCCCGCGCCGTTCCAGTTTGTAATAAGAATATCTCCGGTTTTTACAGGGAGGGTAATTTTCAATTTATAAATATCATCTAACAGAGCGGGAATCTTTTCCCTCGGGCAGGGAGAAACGGTCCTTACCGGAAAGCGCCTTATAGAATGTCCTATTTTTCCTTCGATTTTACATGTAGCTGTTACAACTCGTTTTGGCGCACGGAGTTCTTCAATTGCGTAAACCGCGCCGCGCGGACAGCGGTTCCCTGTTATGGAAAGATTATCAAGGGTTTCATCCGGTGAAGAAACATCTTCTTCTACTTCCAGTAAACAGCCAATTGGGCATACAATACAAGTTAAGTTTCGCATATCATTTCCTAATTAATTACAAACTCCAGAACGGAATCAGAATTTGCTTCTGTTCCTTCAAAATCTTTCGGAGACAATTTAAAATTTATCATTTCCGAAGGCTGAACATGACGCTCCTTTTTACTGCGGATAACGCGGTTATCAAGGCGTATTTCCATGACAGCGTCGTTCTTTACAATCATGGAACGTAGGTAGATATGGTTTTCATGATCAGGGGCAACTCGTGCAGGGTTCACATAACGCACATTTGAACCGGCTCTTGTGCGTATTTGCAGTAAGGGACGGTTCCCACGCAGCCATTGAACAGCATGACGTCCTGCGCGGCGGCTTTCTTCACAAACCCAGTCTACAAGGTCGTGGACATGAAGCACGTTCCCACATGCAAATACTCCGTCCATATTTGTCATAAGAGTTGAATCCACGAAGGGACCGTTCGTTACGCTGTTCAATTCTACACCTGCGGTCTTGGAAAGCTCGTTCTCTGGAACAAGGCCGACTGACAACAGAACTGTGTCGCAGTCTATACGGAAACTTTTTTCCTGAGCGAGCACGCCGTTTTCCATTGGAGTAACTTCAATTCCTTCTACACGATCGTTGCCAAAAATGCCTGTGGTTTGAGACGAAAGATAAAGCGGAATGTCAAAATCATTTAGACACTGAACGATGTTGCGAGTAAGCCCTGCTGGATACGGCATAATTTCCACTACGGCTTTTACTTTGCAGCCTGCCCAACTCATGCGCCTTGCCATAATCAGCCCGATATCGCCTGAACCGATAATTACAGCCTCTTTTCCGGGAATATATCCTTCTATATTTACGAGACGCTGCGCAAGACCTGCGGTAAAAATTCCGGCAGGACGCGAACCGGGTATGCGTACATTACCGCGGTTACGTTCACGGCAGCCCATTGCAAGTACTACAACACGGCACTTTATCTTCATTGCGCCGGAAGGAGAAACGCAGTAAAGTTCCTTTGATGGAGTAAACCGTGTAACGGTTGTATTAAGGTAAACGACAATTTTTGATTTTGTTACACTCTCAATGAAACGTTCGGCAAATTCGGGGCCTGTGAGTTCTTCGGAAAATTCATGCAGTCCAAAACCGTTGTGTATACATTGCATGAGTATTCCGCCAAGATGATCTTCCCTTTCAATAATTGCGCAGGTAAAGCCTTCGACCTCTAACTCAAGCGCCGCCGCCATTCCTGCAGCGCCGCCGCCTATAACAGCCGCATCGTAACCAAGTTCTCTCACAGAAATATCCTTAATTACAGCTATATAGCCGCAAATTTAATTTAACGTTAAATATCATTTAATGACGCCTCCAATATGCGGCTTTTCCCGCCGTGTTTTGTAATTTCATTCCATGAAAGCCCTGTTTCTCTCATTATAATCTTTATTATTTTGTAAGTACAAAAGCCGCCCTGACAACGTCCCATTTGAGCGCGGGTAAAGTACTTTACTCCGTCCAAAGTAGTGTGCCCAAGTTTTACAGCCTGAACAATTTCCGCTTCACTTACATTTTCACAGCGGCAGACAATGTTGCCCCATGCAGAATCTTTTGCAATAAGGCTGTCAAGTTCATTCAAATCAAGCTCTCTTGCCAGCGGACGATTTTCTACATAGGGGTTCCAGCGCGGTTTTTCCGTCAGGCTGAGTCCCATATCCAGCAGAATATTTTTGACATATTCACCGATTGCGGGAGATGCGGTAAGTCCCGGACTTTGTATACCGGCTACCTGCACAAAGTCTGGCGCTTTCGCAGAGGTTTCAATATAAAAGTCTTCACCCAGATACGGGCGAAGACCTGCGAAATTGGTTATAACATCAGTTTGACTGAGAGACGGTATCATTGTCTTGCCTGAAATAATTATTTGTTCCAGCCTTTTTGCGGTAGTAGAAAAATCATTCTTATCTTCAACGGCATCAGCAGTGGGGCCGACAAGCGCCGTCCCTTCTACAGTAGGGATAACAAGCATCCCTTTGGAGACTGCGGTAGGAACAGGAAAGATTACTCTTGAAGGACAGGCTTTTGTGAGGCGATCCAAAAGAAAATACTCGCCCTTTCTAGCGCTGATTGTAAACTCCTCAGCGCCGAAAGTTCTTGATACTTCATCGGCAAAAAGACCTGCGGCATTTATAGCATAGCGACTCTTTATTTCCCTGCCGTCTTCGGAGAAGATACGCCAAAAATCCCCTTCACGCTCAGCCTCGTTCACTTTAAAATTGGTAAACAGTTCTACGCCGTTTTTCAGCGCCGACTCAACAAGGGCAAAAACAAAACGGTACGGCTCTATTATTCCGCCGCCAGGCGCATAAAGTCCTCCAACAGCGTCCGCTGAAAGTTTCGGCTCAAGTTCAAGTATCCGGTAACGCGAACAAAGTTCAATCCCTATAACGCCGTTCTCTACTCCCTGTATATAAAGATGTTCGACCGCCTTCATATCTTCTTCATGAAGGGCGGCGACAATTATTCCGCAGCGCCGGAACGGAAAATTAAGTTCTCTGCGAAGTTGGTCAAACATCAGACTGCCCTGAATTTCAAGCCGCGCCTTCAGGTACTTTTTGTTATGGTGAAAACCGCCGTGAATAATACCGGAATTTGCCTTTGAAGTTCCAAAGGACACATCTGCGGCTTTTTCCAAAATGGCGGTTTTTATGTTGTATACAGAAAGACGGCGGGCTATATTTGCGCCCGAAACCCCGCAGCCTATAACCGCTACATCAAAATCCATTGACCTATTGTATATTCTAACGCGATTAAATACCATATATTATACCTATGGACAGAAAAAGACTGTTTATAAAAAGAGAAACAAGCAATATAGAACGCCCGGAAATTGTTAAATGGGCTGCAGGAAACGGATATGACACACTGGTTTTTTCGTTGGATGATAAATTTTTTAACAGCAAAAGCGGCAAATATATCAAACTGATCAAAAAATATGCACTTAACATTGAGGCGGGAGGGAATGATTTATCTCTGCTGTTGCCGAAGAAGTTGTTCTTTTTTCAGCGCGATTTGTTCCGCATGGAACAAGGCAAGCGGAAACCGTCTCCTCATTTCTGCCCGACCAATCCGAAAACTACCTCCATTATCTCAGAAAATGCGTATACTCTGTTTACCCGTTCCGTAAAGTCAGTAACTGTTCCGCGTATTTTTCACCTTCTGCCAGACAAAGGAATGGAATATGTCTGGTGCGCCTGTCCTGCCTGTCGCGCGTTCAGCCCGTATGAACAGTATGTTATCACTGTCAATTCCGCTGCGGACGTTCTTGTAAAAATCGATCCTGATGCGCGCCTTGCATTTTATAATTTTGAAGAAGGGCCTGACGCATTGCGTCCACATGAGGGAGTAAAGCCAAGGAGTAACACGTTAGGTATTTCAGAAAAAAGCAGTTCAAAAGTTTGAAATATCTAAACACATTTTTTACCTTCTTCTGCTGCGGGACAATAAAACAAGGCGCAGTAAACTCATAATTGCCGTAAGAGCGGAAGCCACGTAAGTCATTGCGGCGGCTGTTAAAACTTTTTTAACGCCTTTCAGCTCCTGTTCTGTAAGAACTTTATTTGCGCGTAATATTTTTATCGCCCTGTTAGACGCATTAAATTCAACAGGCAGGGTTATTACATAAAAAAGAACAGCGCCGCCAAACAATAAAATCCCAATATTGATTAAAATCGGAAAAGAAAACGCAAGCCCCGCTATCGCAAGCCAGGGTCCGATTGATGAACCGATATTTGCAACCGGTACAAGCGTACTGCGCAAGAAAAGAGGGCTCCAGTGGACGGCATGCTGGATGGCATGCCCTGTTTCATGAGCGGCAACGCCGACTGCGGCGATCGAAGGGACGCCGTACACAGGTTCTGAAAGACGCAGTTTTTTCGCGGAAGGATCATAATGATCGGTAAGCGAACCCCTGACAGCTTCAATACTTACATTGTTTATGTTATTTGACTTCAACAAAATGGCAGCCGCATCTACTCCCGTGATCCTGCGGGAACATTGCACTTTTGAATATTTGGCAAAAGTGGATTTTACCATTACCTGTGCCCACATTGAAAGTAGTATTGTGGGAACAACCAGAATTAAATAATACATGTCAAACATGATTTACTCCTTTGTTTTATCTTTCCGCTGACTGGGGAGGACTGCGGCGGACATTATATTCAAGTTTAGCAACTCCCTGATTTTCACCCGCTCTTTCCGCTCTGGAAAGCATTTCCTTCTGAACACGGAACGGTTTTTCCCCGGTAGTATTAAGCTGTGTCCATACTCCCCTGTTATCAAGGATACGCGCCTTGCAATTATCAAGGAAATAGTCATTAAGAATCCCCATTACTTCCATGCGGATTTTTTCATCCTGAACAGGAAATAACAATTCAACACGGCGTTCAAGGTTGCGCGGCATCCAGTCCGCGCTTGACAAATAGAGATCATCGGCTCCTCCGTTGGCAAAATAATAAATTCTTGAATGTTCAAGAAAATGATCGATTATGCTGATTACGCGTATATTTTCTGAGACTCCAGAGATTCCGGGAATTAATGTGCATACGCCGCGTACGCAAAGGGAAACTTTTACACCGGCGCAGGAAGCTTCATACAACGCTTTAATAATATCAATATCGGTAAGCGAATTCAGCTTTGCCATGATTTTAGCCTGATAATTATGCCTGGATCTGTCCGCTTCCCTTTTAATCATGTCCAGAAAGCGGCGCTTAAGTCCTGACGGGGCTATTGTCAGTCTCATCATCTGCTGAACCGAAGAATAACCTGTCAGCATATTGAAAAGAAGTCCGGCATCATAGGCAATGTCTTCACGGCACGTAAAGAGGCAGATATCTTCATAGTATCTCGCCGTTCTGTCGTTGTAATTGCCGGTAGAAAGATGCACATAACGCTTTATACGCTCGTTTTCCCGGCGTATTACCATTGTAACTTTTGAATGTATCTTAAGGTGAGAAAGCCCGTACACTACAATAACACCGGCTTTTTCCAGCCTGTTTGCCCAGGAAATGTTACGTTCTTCGTCAAAACGGGCTTTCAGTTCCACAACTGCCGTTACATGCTTTCCGTTCAGCGCCGCCTGTTCCAGAGCCCTTACCACAGGCGAATAGGCGGAACTTGAGTGTATGCCGATTCCTGGAATTGCGCCGCCTGTTCTGTAAAGCGCTGTCTTTATTGATATTACCTGCGGATCAGAAGCCGCTTCCTGAAAAAAGCGCACGACAGGATCAAAAGACTGATACGGCATATGAAGCATGCAATCGCCTGCACTGATACTGTCCCATACCGGCGTTTCTTCGTTAAAATCAGTTGATTGATAAATCTTCCATGTCTTTTCATTGATATCTTCCAAGCCGGCTACATTTCCAAGTTCCAGAAAATCCGCAGGGTTAATCGGACCGTCTACTTCATAAAGATCGTCAGCAGTAAGTGAAAAGCGGAGCGCAAGCTCATCCCTTAGCTTTGTGCTTCCGGAAGAATAAACCATTCGTATTGCATCGGATCGTTCCCTGTTCTCCAGAACTTCCGCCATTGCTTCGACAAAATCTTCGTCCCGCTGTTCGTCTACGGAGAAATCAGCGTTACGATTAATTTTGAATAACATACTTTCCTTTACACTGAAACCGGGAAACAAATATGCACCCCACGTAATTATCACATCTTCAAGCAGCGCAATTTGAAGCAGTTCCCTTTCCTGATCGTTAACTGTCATACTGGCGGAGTTTGGCAGCCAGATAATTCTGTTGAGTACGGACGGAAGCGGAACAATAACAATTTGTTTTTCTTCCGGTAACAAGCTTCCTGAATGTTCCGGTTCGAGAAGGAAAACGGCATGAAGCGCTTTGCTTTCCATAATAGGCACGGGCTTTTCGGTTTCCAGCCGAAGGGGAGTGAGAACAGGATAAATCTGGGTCAAAAAATAAGAATTAAGGAAATCAAGCTGTGGTACAGACCATGAATCAGGCTGCATGAGCGACAAACCGTTTTTCGCAAGGCCGGGAAAAATATCATTACGCAGACATTCATATTGCCTACTCATAATAGAATGAACTTTTTCTGAAATGACTTTAAGCTGCTGCGCAGGAAGCAAACCGGAAGGATCAAGCGTTATTCCTTCCGTATTAAGCATTCTCTTGATTGTCGAGACCCTGACCATGAAAAATTCGTCAAAGTTAGATGAAACTATTGACAAAAAGCGGAAACGTTCAAGCAGCGGCAAATCTTTGCACAGTCCTTCTTCCAGCACACGCTCATTAAAATCAACCCAGGAAAGATCACGATTTAAGCACGGGAAAGTTGTTTCGTCTTTTTCAGATTGTTCCATAAAACATATTATAGCAAATAAATTGTATTTATTCGAGAGTCTGAGCTGTTTCCAAACAACTCTAATATAAATTAAGCAATTCAGTTATAAATTAAACAATTCTGCAGCTTCTTTTAAATCATTGCATCTGCGCCAGACAGTAGCAAGGACATCCTGCGGCGGTTCAATAACATCCTTGATAAAGATTGAACGTATTCCTGCTGAATGTAGTCCTTTAAGCCCGGCAGGAGAATCTTCGAAACCGGCGCAGGAAGAAGGAGAAACCTTGAGTTTTTCCGCCGCAAGAAGAAAAATATCCGGCGCAGGTTTGCCGTTAGTAACTTCATCGCCGCAGACAACTGCGCTGAACCTGTCCAGTATGTCCGCTTTACGCAGCATTTCCAGAGCAGTAGCCCTGCGTGTAGAAGTAGCGACCGCAAGCGGAATTTTTGCGGCGGCGAGACGATCAAGCAATTCGATAAGCCCGTACTTTTTCGGAACTCCGTTCTTATCAATTTCATTTTTTACAAGCTGCCTGAACTTTTCACAAACGCTGTCATAGGGAAAATCAGGACCGAATTCATCGAATAAAAGCTCACGGGTTTTTTTGCTGCTTATTCCAACCATGCGAAGGACAATTTCTTCAGTAATAGAATACCCAAATATAACGCCGGCTTCCGCCCAAAGGGGAATTGACAGCCTTTCAGTATCCAGCATAAGACCGTCCATATCAAAAATTACCGCAGCGGGGCGAATCGTACTTTCATTTTCATTCATTGTTAAAAAGTCACCTAACCAAAAATAACCTTGTACCCGAAAACATCCTGAAACATTCCGCCTTTTTCTTCAATACCCATTAATTCAAGAGAAAGATCGTATGTTTTGTCTACATGAAGAACAACCGTTTCCCTTCGGCGTTCTACAATAATATTTTTTATTTGCTGCGAATGTCCGCGGTCAAGGGCGTCTGCAACTCTTAAAATGGAAGCCATTTTCAATACAAGGACGCGTTCTTCACGCTGAAGTTTAACATACTCAATATCAGACTGAGACGGAGGCTCTCCCCTGTGGTAACTAATCACGTTTGCAATAATATTAAGCTCGTCATTATGAAGACCGAATATTTCAGAATTGGCGACAAGGTACTGTCCGTGTTTTTGATGTCCCGATGACTTTACGTATGCGCCTATATCGTGAAGTATGGCGGCAATTTCCAGCATTATACGGTGACGGCGGTTCATACCGTGTTCCTTTGTCAGAGCGTCGAATAAAGTCATGCAGCAATTTGCGACATAGCGGCTATGCGCTTCATCAAAATGAAATTTCCGTCCAAGATTAACGGCGGAAGCGATAATCTGAGAGAAAAATTCATCCTGCAGCTTGGAATCAACACCGGATGCCAAATCAGCAAGATAGCCGTCCCTAATCGTAACATAGGGAACGGCGACATTGGCGGCTCCTGTATGTTCCAGAAAAAGTTTTAATACCAAAAGACCAGGAATAAGCCCTTCCGCATCGGCATAGGAAGAACCAAATTCATTAATACATCTTTCTATGCTGTACCCGCACACCTTTTCCGTAAACTTAAAAAAATCTTCACGTTCTATAATACGGCAATTTGCGTTAAGCTCCTTTCCTGCCTGATCGGCGGCAATACGGGCGTCAGTTCCGGCAGCTACCACCGTCCTTACATGGGCAAAATCCATTTCCAGGTTTAACATTCCCAGCGTGTTCCTGATGTTTTCATTAAGAAAGCGTTCGTAAACCAAACCTGCGCCAATACCGTAACGCGAGCGTTGATCAATTATTATTGTCCCCATTTTAAGGCTGTGAGCTGCAACCATCTGTCCGCGCCGCAGAAGCATAATTTCCGTTGAGCCGCCGCCGACTTCGATTATCATGGAATTGGCGCGCCAGAACAGGGGAAGGTCATTTTTCAGGGCAAAGCGCACCGCAAGGTACATAAGCCTGTTTTCTTCTATTCCCTCTACAATGGATAAATTAAAGCCTGTTTCCTGCCTCACACGGTCAATAAAAACATCCCTGTTACGCGCGGCGCGCAGGGCGCTTGTCGCTATAACGTGAATGTCGTTATCCGCAATTCCCCATCCTTCCAAAAGCTCACGGTAATTTTGAAGAACCGTAAGACATTCAAGTATAGATTCACGGGAAAGAACGCCGGAAGTAAACACATCACGCCCAAGCCCGACAGGCCGCACGGCGCGCTCAAGCACCTTCCAGTTACCGTCAGGTAAAATTTCCGCAACATGGAGCCTGATTCCGGTAGAGCCAATTTCAAGAATAGCGGTAAGAGTTGTATCTTTCATATTATTACAATTTATCTATAAGTATTGAACATTTTCCTGACGGAATGGGCAGCGTTTTTTCCTTAACGCCGAGAATGTTAATTGTAAAATAATAGAGTTTCTCGCTTTCCATTTGTATTTCCCAGCCCCTGCCGCTCTTGTTGGAAAGAATTGTAATCATGTTATTTTTAAGGGAAAGATTCTCTACGCCCATAATTTCAAGATTTGGAATAACCCAGTCTACTGTCTTACGCGGAAGTGAAATTGAAAGCCCTACGATATTTTCTATTGTAAGGCAAATGATAGAAAGCGCATCGTAGGTAAGGTACTGAGGGCGCGGGAAAGCCGTTTTGCCAGGCCATTTTGCAGGACCTTCCTTTGTCGGCAAATAAGCTTCCCAAAGATTGCCCCTGTGGTGATCACCGTCCGGGCTCATGGAGTCCAGCATAAAATAAACATGCCTGATTGCGCTCTCCCTTGCAATGTCCCACCGCTGGTAACGTTCAAGACCTTTTACCACCATAAAAACAAGATGAGGAAAAACAGAGCCTCGGTAACCCCGCCCGTTCTCATCAAAGTCTTTATCAGAAACAGAAAGAGACGGAAAAGGGTGAGGAGTGCCGAAAAACTCCGGATCGGAAAGTTTGGCTATTATGCGCTCGGCTTTTTCACCGTTCGGAATTTCGGCTAACAGAGGCCAAAAACCTGCAATTGTCTTAATGGGGACATGCTTTTCATTCTTGCAGATATCATAGTAAAAACCGTCCGCCGGATTATACATAAGGGAATTAATTCTTGTTTTAAGGGAGAAATACTGGCGCTTGTACTGAAAGCTTGTTTCCTTGTCGTTTAAAATATCAGCTAATGCGGAGATATAAAGCATATTAACCGCCATCATGGTGTTAAAATCCATAGGGTAACAGGTTTCCCCGCGTGGCAGATTGCTCATTCCGGTTGCGCAAAGCGGCGGTTTATACAAGCCGTTAGGTTTCTTGAAAATTGAATCTATCCATGAAGAATATTTGCACAGAACAGGAAGCACATCCTTAACCCGTTTCTTATTGCCTGACTTATGGTAGATATTGTATTCCGCCCATGCGAACAGGGGAATTCCAAGCCCTTCGGGATTGTCGCGGTCAACAGCGGGAGAACCGGCGGCAATATCGTAGGCGCAGCGGATAGCTCCGTCCGGTTCCTGACGGCTGTAAAACAGGTCCAATGTTGAATTAGCCTGATAAACTCTGTTGGAATACACAAGAAAGAATGAGGAAAAAACCGCATCAGCCTGAGTAACAACAGGAGATTCAGGATATGAGAAGAATTTACCTTCTATACCGTTTTTAACGCCTTCATTATTCCAGCAATCCTCAATCCACGCCCATGTTTTATCATAGATATCGACAAAATCCTGATCATAAAAGTGGATTTTGGGGAAATCGTGTTTAGTCACTATATATCCTTATTTAACTTGTTCAATGTTATTCATATAATATAATATGACTTGTGCAAATTTGCCAATACTTTTTACTCTTTATTACGGGAAATCATCTGAATAACAAAAAACCTCTAACACCCGAAGGGCATCAGAGGTTTCCCTTGCGTTACGGCTGTACCTAATTATTCGTAGACAATCCCGGCATTCAAACTGCCGTCCGTATAATTAACATCAACGTCCACACTGCCGTTCTTGGGCGCGTTTCCTGCCGAATTGCTTTTCCCTGAGACATTTGAGCCGATTGGGTTGGAAGGCAATACGCCGGATTTTGTTACCTCTACGGGGCTTACGGTCTTGCCTTCAGAAGTGATTGTACTTGTATTGCCGCTGTTGACCGATACCTTGATACCGTCCGAGCCTCCCCAGGCTACACGGCCTTCCGATACGGCAAGGTTCTTCGTGTCCATTTCAAAGCTGGTCCCGCGTACGGAAGCGGTTGCGCTCGGGCTTTGGACTACGGTGTTTGCCTTTGTTCCGGCGGGCGGCTTTACGTCAACCTTGATCCTTCCGGCCTGCAAGTTGATATTAAGACTTTCCGCATTGGCGGAAGATTGTATCTCTGACAGAGAAAGACGGGTCAGCGGGCGCACAGTAATGACATTGCTTCCCACCTCTATGATTGCGGTGCTTTTGAACCCTGTCGACACAATTGTATCCTGCGCGACCAGACTTCCCGCCTTTGCGGGAGTGTACGCCGAAGCCCCGGCAGGCTTAAGCTCAACCTCGCCTGAAAGCTCACGGATTGTTCCCGACTGGGAATAAACCGACAAAACGGCGAACATACTTATCAACAAAACGGTTAAAACGGTTCTTTTCATGTGTTATTACCCTTCCTTATTAGTAGTATTCTAGTGTAATGCGAATACGGTTGTCAAGTTGATTTTCCATATCGCCCTTGCGTCAGGCCAAACGTTGCCGTAGGGCGGGACAAAAGCCCCTATGCCCAAGGTGTACTGCATATCGGAGAAAGGGCTCCAGACGAGCTTCGAGGAAAGCTCCGCACCCAGCAGCTTTTTGCCGGTGTCAACGCCGGTGATCATGTAGGAGTTGGGGGTCAAGACGTCATTGCGGATAAAGTACATCACGGTGAAGCTTGCGCCGAGCGATTCAAAGAATCTGGCGGAATAGGTAAGGTCGAGTATGGTGTGCCCCGAGATTCCGGCGTGGAATATATTGCCCCAGTAGGTTGTTGTGATTGGGGTGAAGGCGTAGAACGGCTTTCCCGTGTTTCCGCTGCCGTAGCGGGCTTTCAGGGAGAGCTGGCTGCTGAAACTGAACTCCAGCGGAATGTAGAAACCCACCTCTCCGGCGATTGCGTAATTCAACTCGGGGTCGCCGCCCCTCAGTTCGGCGGCTTCGAGGCTGCCTCCGGCGGTCAGGGTGAAGCCGCGGAAGGTCATTCCGGCGCTTAGGGAGAAATACTGGCTGTGCAGCCTGTCGTTCTGGGGCGATATGTCGAACTGTCCGGCGACTCCGGCTTTTAGCTGGAGGAACTCGGCGATTGAGGGGTGCTCCCAGTCGAGGGCGACCATGAAGCGGGGGGGCGCAAAGTAGTCCTTCAAGACATCACCCTTCACCATGGGGGCGCTGTAGATGTCGCGGTCGTTCTGGGTCATCAGGATATTTGCGGACTTCTTGTAGAGAATGCCCGTGTACCAGCCGCCCAAGCTTAACTGCCCCAAGCCGGAGTTGTGCGTAAGCTGGAAGCCGTCAAACAGGTTGTCGGCGGCGAGCTTTGCGGCATCGGAGTAGGTGAAGCGCCCGAACCTTATGCCGAAAGCGCCCCACCGCATGGAGTACTCGGTGCGGAGAACCTCGAAAATCCTCGATATTTCGTCTGTTTCCGTGAGGGAGAAGCCCATCGAGGCGATAAAGAAGCCCGTGTCCCCCAAAAGGAAGGAAAAGTACGGCTCCAGGCTGATATTGTACGCAAAGTCGGTGTCGTCATCAGCCATATTGTGGTAGAGGGCGGTATCCTGAGAGACTGCCAGCCCGTAATCGAGGGATAAGGGGCGCTGAGGTATCCGGCGGATGCCGTCCTGCCCCGCATTCTGCCGCTCTTCGGCGAATTTGTCCGCCAGTTCAGCCTTTCTCTCGCTGTCGGCAAGGGCGCGTCCGACGATAAAGACGAGGTATTCGCCCGACACCTTGGTGTAGCGGTCGGCTCTGCCCTGAATTATATTCTTGTAGACAAGCTCGCGGAAGGCGTAGTGGGCGCTCTTGGTTACCGAGTACATGAAGCCGCCCTCAATGTCGAAAGCGTTCATGATGAGGAGGGATATACCGCCGACAAGGGCGGTTTCGTCCGGCTCGGCGTCTTTCGGCAGCCATTTTCTGTTTGCGGCGTACCAGAAAGCCCCTTCGGTGTCGGAAGTAACGTACTTATCGGCTGCCTGAAGGATGAAACGGGCGGCTTCGGCGTAGGTCAGCTCTTTTTTTGAGAGGAGGGCGTCCATCTCCTGAGCGGCGGACTGGGCGAAGAGGGTAAATGCCGCGAAAAACAGGCACAATGCGGTTAAGCGCCCCAAGAAATATCTGATGTTCATGCTGCGACTCCTTTTCGGTTACCGCGCAGGGGCGGTCTTGCTAAGGGACGGAGTACCGTTGACGGGCGGCGCTCCGGCGATACCTTTTTATTGTATATCAGCGCCGCCCGTTGATCAACAGATTTCGTTGAATAACCCGCTCTCCGCCCCGAACGCTCCGTTGTCTATAGACAATGCTCCGTTGTCTATAGACAATGCTCCGTTGTCTATAGACAATGCCCCGTTGTCTATAGACAATGCTCCGTTGTCTATAGACAATGCCCCGTTGTCTATAGACAATGCTCCGTTGTCTATAGACAATGCTCCGTTGTCTATAGACAATGCCCCGTTGTCTATAGACAATGCTCCGTTGTCTATAGACAATGCTTCGCGTTCCCCGAAACGCGG
>Ga0268262_10004235_pt1 | contig 14922 bp, 9 predicted proteins | sample TergutNc150P3_FD_190354 | JGI IMG/M metagenome (GOLD analysis project Ga0268262, IMG submission 190354) | Nasutitermes corniger P3 segment gut microbial community from laboratory colony in Florida, USA - Nc150 P3 (SPAdes) (version 2) | ecosystem: Host-associated > Arthropoda: Insects > Digestive... | reverse complement strand
TTTTGGGTGTAAAGGTAAGAATAACCGGTCCCTCCGGTATCTCGCGGGGTACTTCAATTGTCAACCTGTGGCTGGCTGGTACTTCTACGGTTTGTGTAATGCTCATAAGGAAAATATAGCATGAAAATAATAAATTATCAAGAAATAGGAAATAAGTTCAAGGAATAAAATATGACTCTTAAATCAAAAACAACAAAAACCTCTCAAGATAAAATCCGCTTCTCCATCGGAACCAAACTAATAACAATCATCTCCATTATCGTAATCATCTCTCTAGGCTCCATCACCGTCCTCGTCTCGTGGATGGTGCGCGAAGATTTAAAAATCTCTGCGGAGGAAAGCAACTTCGAGGCGAACAGGAAGGCGGCGCAAGAGGCGGAAGACACGTTGGCAAATATGCGCATTTCCTCCGCACAGCTCATGTACACGATAAACACTCTGGGGGCGCAAAACGCCCCAATACAGGAAGCGGCTGATTTTTTCTTTGCTCAGAATACACGCGCCGCCGCGTTTGCCTATACGTTCAAGGGCACGCGCAATGTTTTGGTGAACAGGGAATTTTTTCTCTCTCGCGGCACGGACCCGTCGCTCGCCGAGACTTATTTTAAGGATAACGAATTTTCCCTGTCACGCGCCGCAAGGGGAGAGACGGTACTGCTGAACGCCGCCCCCATTCTTGAAGGACCGATTCTCGCGTTGTTCTTCCCATTGCAGGGGACGGGCGGACAAAGCGGAGCCGGAGGCGTTTTAATCGCCACAGAAAAATTAGTTGACAGTTTTGGCTCAGGGACGAACCAGTCGTTTTTGATAAATGACAAAGGCGATATTTTAATACATTCCGATTCCGCGCTGTTGAAGGAAGGCGCGAATGTCGAAAGTTTTGATTTTATCCGCAGAATACGCGAAGCCCCGGATCGCAACAAACAGGAACTGATAAATGTCGATTTCAATTTTAATGCGGTTGTCTCTGCGCCGCAAAAGGCAACGCGCTCCGCTTTGTATTATACGGCGTTTACCAAATTGGCTTATGGCGGCTGTATCGTAATCACAAACATAGAGTACGAAAAAGTTTTCGAGAGTATAAACGCCACCACGCGGCGCAACATCTACCTTACTGCCGCCGTTTTGTTTATCTCCGTAATGTTCATCTGGTTTTTTTCAAAAACAATTTCAACCCCGCTCAAAGATTTGGCTGAGGCGGCAAAAAGCATCGAAGGCGGACAATTTGATTTGCAACTGCAACCTAAAGGGCGGGATGAAATCGGATTGTTGGGCAAGAGTTTTCAAAAAATGTCGGGCGCGTTGCACATATTCGGCAGGTTCACCAACCGCGAAATCGCGGTAAAGGCGATGCGCGGCGAAATAAAACCGGGAGGCTTACCAAAACACGCCACGATCTTTTTCTCGGACATACGCGGCTTTACCGCGCTGTCGGAAAATTTTACAAAGGCGTTTGGGGGCGAAGCGTCGGATAAGATCGTCTTCTGGCTGAACAACTACCTTACAGGCATGGTCGAGTGCGTGGAAAAAACGGGCGGCGCGGTGGACAAGTTTATAGGCGACGCGGTAATGGCGCATTGGGGTACGGCTTACACGGCGGGCAGTCCGAAGAAGGACGCGTTTAATTGCGTCAAGGCGGCAATTATGATGCGCCACGCGCTGATGGCGTTGAACAAGACCCGCACGGCAAATGATCCCGGCAACCCTCCCATCAGAATTGGTTGTGGGATTAACACGGGGATTGTCACCGCAGGGCAGATCGGAAGCGATCTGCGCATGGAGTACACGGTAATCGGCGACCCCGTGAACCTCGCTTCCCGCGTTGAAGCCCTGACCAAACCGCTTGCGACGGATATTCTGATTACCGAAGATACATGGAACCTTATCGGGGATAATTTCATCACTGAGGAAATGCCGCCTGTAACGGTAAAAGGAAAGGCGAAGCCGGTGCGCCTGTTCGCGGTCGTAAATTTTACCGAGACTAAAGTGGGGGGACCGCGTACTCTAGCGGAGGTCAGGAAAATACTCGGCGTTGAAGCGCCGGAACTTTCAAATGTTAATCTTGACGCTGAAGAAAAGAAATATAAAATCGGCGGCGAAAAAAAATGACATCAGAAGTTATCTCGAAAGAAACGACATCGACGGAAAGCGGCAATTCAAGGGCAAACGCCAAACCGTCGCAAAAGCCACGCTCGCGCAAAAGGTTCGCCGATGTTTTTGTAATTCTCTTTTGCGTGTCAGGCGCGGCGTTCAGCTTGAACCTGTTCAGGCTTGACCTGTTTCAATCAATCGCGTCATTAAACAAGAAATCGGCTGGGACCGTCACCGTCAAACACAACAATGTCCAACGCCGCTTTTCGGATCGAATGTTGTGGAGCCGCCTTGCCGTTGAATCGCCCGTGTACTTTGGCGACCTTATCCGCGTGGCGGAATATTCAGCCGCGACCCTCCACATAAACGGCGATGACATCGACATAAACGAAAATTCCCTGATACGCATACATGCTTTCGTGGACGATGAGGGCCGCATTGTGATTGACCTTGGTTCGGGAAGCTTGAGCGTCTTAGGCGGCAAAAGCGGCGCGGTCAACGGCGGAGTGTCCCTAAAAATTATGGGCAATGTAGTTGCGCCGCAAGCCGGAACGATACTGAGCGCTTCCGCCGGAGAAAACGGCATGACGGTACAGGTGAACGAAGGAAGCGCACTCATTACAAAGGAAGACGGACGGAGCAACGTCCTTGCCACAGGTGAGAATTTAACTCTTGACACTAAGGGCGTTGAACAGGCGGTTCCGTCCGCAGTAGTTACATTGCCGCGTCCAAACGCGCGCTTCATTAAAAATAATGTTGAGCCTCTTAACGTCCGCTTCTCGTGGAATACGGCAAACATCGATCAAAAGCAACGCTTGCGTTTGGAAATATCCGCCGCCCCCAACTTTTACCGCCTTGCCCAAACAATCGAAGGCATTGGTTCCGCCAACGCCGCCCTTGGCGTGGGAACTTGGCATTGGCGGTTGTCGTATCAGGGCAATGTTTTAAGCGCGGGACGGTTTACAATTGTGGACGCGGCGGTATCTGCGCTGGTAAGCCCAATTCAGGACAGCCTGTTCCGTTGCCGGGAAGATTTGCCTTCTGTCCGTTTTGAATGGCAACCGATAGAAGAAGTGTCATATTATATTCTGCAAGCTGGTCTTACGCCGGATTTGTCGGACGTTTTAATTACAAGGCAGACCGCCGTCGCTTCCTTTGTCGAACCTGTTCCGCAAGTGGGGACATGGTATTGGCGTGTAAAGCCTGTTTTTTCTTCTATATACGAGGGCAATACCGCCTATTCTCCAACCGCGTCTTTCAAGATAGAACAAATCAATGAGCCGATAAATACCGCACCTGCTGACAATCCTGTAGCGCGGGATTCCTCCCCTGCAACCGCCGTTGAGCCTGCGGCAGTTGAAATGCGGATTTCTCCTTCGGTTACAATGGTACTTCCTGAAACTGCGCCGGAACGGAAGCCGGAAACGGTAAAGACGGCAGGGGCGGCTGATCAGCCGTTGGAGTTTTTGCCGGAAGCTAAGAACCTCCTGCCCGCCGCCGAAAAACGGATTCAATTTGAGGATTTGCGAAAAACACGCCGGATTGATTTTTCATGGTCGCCAGTAAAGGGGGCAAACGCGTATATCTTTACTTTGTATCACAAGGGCGATGACGGAAAGAGGCGGCGGGTCACTCAAACGGAGCCGCTTAAAAAAACAAGCTGGACTTTGAATAACCTAGCCCTTTTGGATCGCGGGACTTTTATATGGCAGGTGGAAGCGGTCAGCATAAACCGCAACGGTAAAATTGAACAGAGGGGCGGCGTGGTGGAAAATACGTTTATCATAGACATTCCGGTTTCCAACGCCCCGGAGATAGAAGATATAGGCGTCATCTATGGTAAATAATTTTCGCGGCTTGCTTTTTACATTACTGTTTTTTTGCCTAGCCAATTTTTTATTTGGTCAGGAGGAAAACACCGGCATTAAACACCGCATTTCATGGACAAGGGACGATTACGCCCTGCGGTATGAAGTGTTAATCGAAAAAGAAGAAGATAATGAATATTCCCCCGCGTTGCGTGAATTCACCGAGGAGCCTTTTATTTTTGTTTCGCTGCCGCCGGGTAATTACCGATTGCGCGTAATACCCTATGATTTTCGCGATATTCCGGGCGAGGGGACAAGGTGGAAAAATTTTAAAGTCCTTGCCATCACAACGCCGGATTCAGAATCAGAACCGGAATCGCGTCTGGTAATGGAAGAACCATCACCGCCGCCCCCTGAGCCGGAAGAAGTCAAAGCACCGCAACAAGCGGAAAATGAAACGCCGAAAGAAAAAATAACGGAAAATACAACGGAAAGCCTGACGGAAGACGCGGATTTAACAAAACCTGAAAAACAAAAAGACTTATTTGTCGCGCTCCTTGTCGAAAGCATGGGTTATTCCCGTTACAACATCGCTGGCGGAGGCGGCATTTTATTTGGTGGAAGTTTGGACGGCAAAGGAATTGGTTTAAAACTGCTTTATGTGCAAGATCCGGAAAATTTTATCTTTTTAGAGACTCTTGCCCACATACGCTTGTACTTATCACACGAGAAAGATAATACGGGTATTTTCCTGCAAGCGGAAGGCGGCATAGTTCTTTTCTCGTATGAAAAATTTGAAATCACGGGTTACTATTCTTTCGTAGGAGGCTTAAGCGCGGGCTGGCGTTTTATGATGAATAATCAATGGTATATAGAACCCTTTATCCGCGCGGGCTACCCCTATATTTTCGGCGCGGGTTTCTCAACCGGATTTAAGTTTGATATTAAAAACAAAATATAATCACGCGCGCACACAACTAAAAACTGTACGTTAGTACCATCTTCACAAAATTGTTTTTATAGTACTGTCCAAATTGTCCGTCCGTGTCGCCGCCAAAAATGCCGCCTGAAAGCTCTACCGATACCGTGTCTCTTGTCCAGATTATCGCGGGCATGAGCAGGTAATCTTTGGCTTCAATTTCCCAGATGGCGGCAAATCTTAGCTCTAATTGGTCACGGAAAAACTTTTTGGAAATGGCGGCAATGATCTGTGTGGATGTCAAATCAGTACCTTCCTCTGTGTCAATAGTCATCGTTGTAGAAGTGCCGTTATCCAATGTTTTATTGCCTATCTTGTCATACATAAGCTTGATTGTTTCGTTGCACTGGAAATTGAGATTAATGCCCAAAAAGAGATCGCGGTCAAAGCCAAAAGACCACTGGAGCGTGGGGTTGTAAACAGAAGGGTCATCACCGTTTAAATCCTCGGTGATATTAGCCGCTAATTCAGCGCGGACATTAAAGCCAAAAAGCACTTGCGCCCAATCAATGCCAATTAGATGATAGGGATTGTATGCGTAATTCAGGTCTATCTTTGTATCTATAGCTGTGGGTAGTTGAGATGGAATTTGAGGTGGTACTGAAGGTGGTAGAGTAATATAAGTAATATTAGTAGTAATAGTACTGCTAACGGCAGGTCTGGTTAAACGCCCATAGTAATACTGCAAACCAATGTCGGCGGGACCGATGGTCGTTGTAAAACGCAATCCTGCCTGCGCGTATGCAAGCGTTGATATGTCAGGCGTATCAAAGTCCGTAGGTGCCGTAAGCGTAGGTGTAGGCAACGTATATGGAATTCCCATCCCCGACAAAATTGGCGGAAGTGGTGTAAGTGGCTTAAGCTGCTCCTGAACCTGTGCTTGAAACTGCTCCTTAATCTGATTCGGAAGGTTTTTCAACATTTTTATCTGCGCCGGTTCCCACCGTCCTGCCTCAGCATAACGCAACGGCTGAAATATCGGCACAAACACGCCTTCAATTTTTGAGAAAGAGCCAATGCGGTACGAGGCGTGAATGAGGGGGCGGGCAATTTTTAAATTCATTATGTCGCTTAAATCGGTCAGTTCAGAGTAATCAAGAGGGTTGATCACGTCCAGAGGGCCAAAACTGTCAGCCTTGCCCCATGTGAGTTTTCGCAAGCCGCCTTCAATTTCAAAACTGCCAAAGTAAGCGCGGACATACGCTTCGTCAACGATTATCGGCTGATCGGTTGCCTGTATTTTAAGATTAATCACCCCGTCCGCAAACGAAGTTCCGGCTGAAAAATTGAGTTTGCCTGAAAATATATCGCCAAGGTCGGCATTACTTGCTCCTTCGGAAAGATCGTCAATATAACCCAGAAGCGTAGCTGAAACCTCGCCGCCTATGGAAACCGAAAAAGATTTATCCGAGCTACCCTCGTCGTCTACATCGCCAAAACCAAAATCCTGCGCGTAAATATTACCGCAAATAACAACAAATAAAAACACAAAAAATATTTTCAGTTTATCTCTCATTTCAATCCTCTCTTTTCTCTCTTCTATTTTTTATTTCTTATTTTATATTTATCACTTTACTTTTCCAGTTTCAAGATAGGCGGTAGTAAATACTTCTTCAGGTATATTAGAATCGTATTTTATTTGCTCCATATATATCGTTGTAAAGGTTCCGGCTCCAACCGTAGATATTTTAGTCTGCATTGGCGTAAGGCGTCCCTGTACGTCTTTGTAGTCTGCCATTTCCATCAGTTTTATCAACTCTCCTCTACGGTTATACATTTCGCTTTTATATGTAAGAAAACGGGTCTTTTCTACCCATGATATTGATTTGGAATACTGATAGTTACTGTCTTTCGGGACAGATTGAATCACATAACAGGCATTTCCGTTAAGCGTTTCTTCGCGTAATAGTGTATGGGTATCTAGATTGACTTTTCTGCCGATTAACGAAATGTCGTCATAAGAAAAATCCGTACCCATAAAACTGCCACTGCTTTCCGATGCCGCAACTCTCCGCACTTTACCAAGGTTCGGTAAAAATATCCAACGGTCAGAACTGCCTGATGCGGTATCCATTGTAAGGAACCGGGTCCCCGCTACGGTATTGGGTTTCAGGAACACTATCACGGTACGTCCTCCGTTGGGACCGTCCTTTGAATATTGATCGATAGTCCGTTCTGTCGTGCTTCCGTCCTTCGCGGTGATTACCATGCGGGAGCGTGACATCATAGTATCCGATTTAATCCGATTCCTTGCCGAATCCATAATTGAAAGCGCGTCCTGAGCGTATAAAAAACCCGCGCTTATCAGCAACACTGCCAATACAATCATTTTTTTCATTGCGCATCCTCCTTATCATTATTATATATAAATTTTGGTTTTATTACCATAAGTAAAGCCGGTATTACCGTAAGACTGACAAAGGCGGTTATCAGCATACTTAAAGCGATAAGTGAGCCAAGTTCCGCGATAATCCTGAATTGTGAAAGCGTAAGCACTCCAAACCCCGCGCCCACCGCCAAGGCGTTAATTATAATTGCCTTCCCACAGCCGATAAAGGTACGGCGAAGGAAATCGGAGGCTCCTGATTGGTACTCATGCTTAAAAAACTCGATAAAGTGAATGGTGTAATCAATACCGATGCCGACGGCAAGGCTGGAAATAAGCGCTGTTGCAAGGGTGAGTTTAATTCCCACAAAGCCCATTACCGCGAAATTACAGAGAATAGCCAGCGCCAACGGAGCGGAGCCGATAACTCCCGCAATTAGCGATTTGTTTGAAAGTGCCATGATAAGGAACACAATAAACACGGAAACAAAAATTGATATAAGTTGGGAATTAAAAATCAGATCGGTAATCGCCATTTCATAAGTTACGCCGCCGCCAATTATCACCTTTATATTTTTAGGAAAGTTTAAGGCAATAAATTCATTAATTATGTCGATAACCGCCTTTGAATCCCTGTTTCCGGTCGTGCGCATTTGTATCATTGTTCTGATCGCAGTAGGTTCAAGCGGATCATTGGAGTATCCAGAATCTTCATCACCCGCAAGCAGAACAAGATAATTCGCTATCAGCCGTTGCAGATCTTCCATCGTCTCCTTGCCATAACGCTTTGGATTTGAAGGTACTTCATAATAAGCCATGCCGTCATAATTGGTAAGGCGTTTTAATTCTTTTACCAAATCACTGCCGCTCAAGCGCGGAGATTTTCCCGCGGCGTTGTCCAGAAACCGTAAAATATCCGCCGTGTTGTATTGGCTTATGTCAAAATTATTTTCCTGCTTCGGCGTTTCAGTATATTGAGTATCATTAGAATCAAAATAGCCTAAACCAAAATTATCAAGACCCAAATGATCATCAAAGCCAAAACTGTCCCCCATGTTATGTGACACAGTTTTTTTCAGTCCATCGGGGCTTTCGCCGACATTGAACACTTGATTGATACGCTTGATAATATCCGTAAAACCGACAACCTTCCCCACATCAGGAACATGTTGCGTAAGGTATGCGGAAAGATTATCTATCGCCTGCAACACATTGGGGTGTAAAAGTTCTTCCGTAGTATCGGCTGTGATCACAAGATTTATATCTTTTGAGCCGCCAAAATACTCGCGGATAAACCTGTCTGAGCGGCTAATGTCAGTCTCATTCTTAAAAAATTCAACAACCGCGTTATCAATTATAACTTTTGAAAGTCCGTACAGCGAAACAAGCATAGCTAACGTAGCAAAAACAAGTACCAATTTCTTTTTCTCTGCAATTCCGGTAAAAATTCCAGCGATACTGTTGCTAAAACTGCTGTTTTGTTCTTTTTTATCTTCTATCAGAACACGGGGACCTCGGAGCAGAAACATTGACGGAATAAAAAGTACCGCTACGGCAAATGCGGCAATTACTCCGAAACTGGCGCAGTACCCGAATTCCCTCATTGGGACAATCGGCGTAAAACAGAACGATATAAAACCCGCCATTGTTGTAAGTGCCGCAAGGAATACCGGCTTAATCAATTTTCTTACCAAATCCAAAACTAAAGTGCGATGTTCTTCAACAGTCAACTGTCTGTTTCGCGTATCTTCCATATAATGGGTAACGATATGAATACCATAAGCGCTGCCAACCGCTACCAGAATAACAGGCAGTATGGTTGTAATTACCGAGAGTTTTATCCCAAACAACGCCGCCACCCCTATAGCCCAGACAACCGCTATTATCACTGTTAAAAACGGTAGTATGACAAATGTAAAACGCCTGAACGAAAAAAACAACATTGCCAACAATACAATGACAACTAACGGTATTAGCAAAATGTTATCTGAAATCATGGATTTATTTATAATCGTATTGATAATAGGCTGTCCTGTGAAATAAACCTCCGCCTCGCCCGTAAATATTTCTCCCGCTATTTCACGAATTTTTTCCACGCTGACCGTCACTTCAGGGCGCGTAAAGTCTTCGGTCAAGGCATCCAGCGTGATAAGAATCTGCGTTGCCGAAAGATCATCGGAGACAAGGGAACCGCGAAACAAATCCCATGACGCGATACGCCGCATAAGTTCGGTAATCTCTTCATCAGTCCCTGAAAAATTTTCCGGTACTAAATCAGAGACGATGATACTTTCGCTATCGCCGGTTATGTACTGTGTTGACATGATTGAATTGACGGATTTAATATATTCGATATTTTCAACTTTCTGCGAAAAATCCCGAATTCGCTCAAGAAAATTCTTTTCAAAAACCGTCCGGTAGGGGCGCTCAAGCCCGACCAGAATTAAAACCTGTCCGCCGAAAGTTTTATCGACATATTCCGAAATAATTTTTGCCGGATTTTTATCGGGTAAAAAACGAATATTGTTGTTGTCCAACTCCGCATGTGGAAGCTGGAGTCCTAAAAACACCGTGATAATTGTAATAATACCGACAATTAGAGCCGGATATTTAAAAAGTTTTTCCATATCTTGACTTATAATATCGAATAACCTACAATGTAAATATAAAGCTACATACAGTTTGATTGGATTTGAAGTGTATCATACACAACGCTATGTTCCGTTTGATATGCTACATTTTCAATTAAAATGTAGGGGGGAAACATGGAAAATAATATGGATAAAAAAGAAAACCGCAAAAGCCGTTACAGTAAAATGGTAATACGCGAAAGCTTAATGGAACTTATGAAAGAAAAGTCGATATTAGGCGTTTCCGTTAAGGATATATGCGATCTTGCGGACATAAGCCGCTCAACTTTTTATGATCATTATAAAGACCAATACGATTTATTAAAACAAATAGAAGATGAAACCCTCGCTTATTTTGAAGACATGCTGAACAACTATAAGGATAAACAGACCAAAAAAGAGACAAGTCAAATGGTTGAAGAAATGCTGACCTACATTGCAAATAACGGCAATACCATTCACGTATTGTTAAGCGAAAATGGCGATCTTGGTTTTCAAAAAAAATTGTTATACCACTTTATCATGCACAATCAGATAACAAAGTACTTTTCTGAAAACCAACAGAGCAAAGAAACAATGCCTTATTATTCAGTTTTTCTTGTGCATGGCTCTATCGGCTTGATTCAACACTGGCTAAAAGACAACATGACAATGCCAATTCCCCAGTTAGCCAAAATGCTGATGAAATGGACGGAACATTTGATTAAATTTTGATGTAGGGATTAATACGAAAAGAATTCACACAAAGATCACGAAGATACAAAGAGCACAAAGAGGAGATCAGGGGTTGTTGTCCGTTATTTTATTGTGAGGTCTATGTATATTTGATCTGTCCCAAATATCAGTCGCTTTTTTTATTAACTCATCTTTATCAATACCCCAGTTTTTGCCGAAGTGGGATAAGAGCGAGTCTGAGAGTGTCATAAATTTTTCAAAAACTAATTCGCCTTCAATGTGGAGCAAACCTCGGTTTACAAGCCGCTCCCAAAAGACGGCGAAATTTTTTATGCGCTGTAAATCAACCTCGGAAATTGACGAAGTTTCTTCTATTTCATAAGGCGGCTTGCAGTTGTAACGCATTCCAAACATTTCATTGTGACGCGAAATTGGCGCACCCGGAAGCTGTTTTAAAATACCAAGCTGTATTTCTACCCGCGTATTTTTCACTTCTCTCTTTTGAGACACATCACCGTCTTCACTAACCGCCTGCCAAAGACGGTCAAATCCTCTTCCAAAGGACTGAATGTCCTCTCCCGGCAATCCGGCAATAAGATCCGCGTGAATAATAGCATTGGTATTTTTCCGCAAAAAGCGAATTGTTTCCAGTTCTTTTTCCGTGTTAATAGACTGATTCCGCCACCCGGGACGGCGAATTCTCGCACACACTTCGGGATTTAATGTTTGAATGCCAATTTCCAAACGCAGTGAATCCGGCGGAAACCTCGCTAGTATTTCAAATAACTCTCTCGGAAAAAGAGAGGGAACCATCTCAAAGTGGACGACAAAAGGAGCATATCCCGCTCTCTCACGTTCTTCCAGTTTTTGAATAAAAACCTCACAAATTTTCACAGCGCGATTAATATTCGCATTAAAAGTCCTGTCCAAAAACTTAATAGTTCTCACCCCGCGATTAACAAGGGTATCCATATCTGCTAAAAACTGCTCAAGTGGAAATTCCCTAACCGCGCTACCCTGCTCTATTGATTTTACCGCGCTAAGACAAAACTCACATTCAAATGGACACCCCCTGCTTGATTCCACGTAGACAAGTTTTTGCGCAATATCTTCATCAGTATAGAGATGATAGGCTGTTTTTATTTCCGCTAAATTATCTTGCAATTTGGGAATTAAATGTTCGGTGCGGGGACGCAAGATTTTATTTTCTTTCTGAAATACATTTTCACATAACGCGCGAAAAGCCAATTCCCCCTCTCCGCGAATAACATAATCCGCAAACCTAAAAATATCCGCATCATCCGGCAAATAAGAAACTTCAGGACCTCCCAAAACAACAATCGGTCTTGCACCCTCTTCCTTAGTGTTCTTTGTGAAACCTTCTTCTCTTCTTATCCATTCTTTTTCAAGTTCTTCAAGCAATTCTATCGTAGCAAGATGATTCCAAATAGAGACAGATACCCCTAAAATGCGCGGACTTGCGGCAAGCAACGGTTCTATCTTTTCACATAACGGTTGGCGTAGAGCAAACTCTATTATTTCGCATTGAGTTTCAAGAGAGCCAAGATTAGCTTTAAGAAGCCGCAACGCGAGCGAAGGATGTGTCCATTTGGCGTTAATTGTCGTAAGAACAATATCACTCAATTAACAAAGAGTCCCACAGTCCCCGTTCTCCACTCCTCGCAAGCTTCCATTACAAGTTTTTCAACATCGAACCAATTCTCAGCGCGAGGACCGGGAAGCCCGCGGTTAGTGGAATTACTAAACACGATTGTTTTACATTCCTGTTTGCGCAGACTAATTATGTTATCGGGAGTATCGTCAATATAAACATGCGCGCCGACCGCGCCTTTATCATTCATAAAGCAAATGTCCCAATAGGGAATGTCGTAGTTATCAAGCCAATCTATTGTTTGTTTAATTGTCGCGGCGTGGGAATATTTTAAAAAAAGCCGATGCGTAATAATACGGATTCTTACGCCTTCGCTGGATAATTTTCGCAGAATGGCGGGCGCGTGATGAATCGGCTCCATACTGCCAAAAATATTTCTCTGCGTTACGGCAAATCTGTGCAACCTGTCATAACCGCCAAACTCATCGATACCCCACTCTTTAAAGCCGTAAGAAACTTCGGTGGTAAGTGATTCAATCGGTTTGTTCAGCCACTCGGCGGCAATTTTTCTCATCTCGCCGTAAAAATCACCGACTACCCCGTCAAGATCAACACCAAAAATAAAACTGCTGTCATCCATCTTTAGACTTCCTTGGAAATTAAAATTACCATACTTCGGGCTTTAACGGGATAAGAACGTTGAGAAATAAGAGGTTCTTCGCTTCCGGGCAAAAGAATATCACTGGGAGACGACAGCCCCGTATCAATGGCGCGAAACCATTTTTTCTTTGGCGGCGGATCGGCAACGGTAAAATTTTTAATATCCGTAGACGCGTTAAGCATAATGTAAAAATCATTATCATCCCGATCAGCTAACGTATCCGCTTTACTGCCAAGCAGACGTAAAGCCAAAAAAGTCCCGATTTTTTCCCAGTCGATTGAAGTCCCGCCTTCATTGAACCATGTAATATCGGGTATGGCTTTGTATGTGCCACCCCTGCCGGTGTAAAATTCAGGGCGCATAAAACCGGGATGCCTAAGGCGAAAAGCTATCATTTCTTTTACAAAACGGTACAAACCGGCATTTTTTTCTAGGAACGACCAGTCGTACCACGAAGTTTCATTATCCTGACAATAAGCGTTATTGTTGCCATTTTGAGTTCGGCCAATTTCATCGCCGCCAAGAATCATCGGAGTACCAAGCGAAACCAGCAGAGTGGCGAAAAAATTCTTTATTTGCCGTTCTCGAATTGTTTTAACAATCGGATCATCGGTCTTTCCTTCAACCCCATAATTATAACTTAAATTTTTATTACTGCCGTCGCAGTTATTCTCTCCGTTGTCTTCGTTGTGCTTGTCGTTATACGAAACTAAATCATTTATTGTAAAACCGTCATGGCTTGTAATAAAGTTGACTGAGTGGAAGGGCTTGCGTCCGTCGCGCAAATACAAATCGGAACTGCCGGCGATACGGGTAGCCAGAAACCGTGTTTCTTTTTGATCGCCTCTCCAGTATTGGCGCACATCATCGCGGAATTTATCATTCCACTCCGCCCAGCGTCCCCCAGGAAACCATCCCACCTGATAAGCGCCGCCGGCATCCCACGCCTCCGCGATAATTTTTGTCGAATTTAAAACAGGGTCTTCGGCAATTTGTTCAAGCGTCGGCGGATTAGCCATAATCTTCCCGGATTGATCGCGCCCAAGAATCGATCCTAAATCAAAACGGAACCCGTCAACATGCATTTCCATAACCCAATAACGAAGACAGTCCATTATGAACGTCCGCACCACAGGATGATTACAATTAACGGTATTACCGCACCCTGAATAATTTTGGTAGTAACGCTTATTTTCGTTTAATATGTAGTAGACTGAATTATCAAGTCCTCGAAAAGAAAAAGTCGGTCCCTCTTCGTTGCCCTCGGCAGTGTGATTAAAAACAATGTCAAGAATTACTTCGATTCCCGCCTTATGCAATTCGCGTACCATCTCTTTAAATTCATTAACTTGACCGCCCGGATTTCTATCCGCAGCATAAGTCCCCTTTGGCGCAAAAAACGACACCGTAGAATAACCCCAGTAATTGGTCAATTTTTTCCCCATGCGCGGATGTTGGAGAATCATTTCATTTTCGTTAAATTCCTGAACAGGCAAGAATTCAACGCTTGTTATTCCCAAATCCTTGAGGAACGGAATTTTTTCGATAACTCCCCGGTATGTTCCCGGATGTTCCACTCCTGAATTGGGATGGGCGGTAAGTCCCTTCACATGAGTTTCATAAATTACGCTGAACCTAAGCGGATAATTTAACGGCCTGTCGTCCTGCCAATCAAAGTTATCATCAACTACGATACAGCGCGGCTGATGCGCAATATCATCATCATAAGAATAGGTAAGGTCGCGTCCCGGTTTCTCAGTATCATAACCGGCGCATTTTCCGTAATCCCACTCGCTGGTATCCGTCAACGCCTTAGCGTAAGGATCAAGCAATGTTTTATGAGGATTAAACCGCTGCCCCTTTTCAGGAAAATATTGACCGTCGGCGCGGTACAGATAACAAGTTCCCGCCTTCAAGCCTCTGATGAAACAATGCCAAATATTTCCTGTTTTATGCTTTATTTTATCAAGTTGAATTTCCAACCGTGGGGAATTTCTATCCGCAGACTCAAAAATGATAAGCGTAATAGCGGTAGCGTTCCTTGAAAAAATCGCAAAATTAACGCCCCCATGGGTCAACGACGCCCCAAGCGGCAGCGCTTTCCCTGTTTCCGCAGTAAGATTGATAAGGGTCATAGTTA
>Ga0268262_10004234_pt1 | contig 14923 bp, 16 predicted proteins | sample TergutNc150P3_FD_190354 | JGI IMG/M metagenome (GOLD analysis project Ga0268262, IMG submission 190354) | Nasutitermes corniger P3 segment gut microbial community from laboratory colony in Florida, USA - Nc150 P3 (SPAdes) (version 2) | ecosystem: Host-associated > Arthropoda: Insects >... | reverse complement strand
TCTGCCTATCCCAGTCGCAGCTGGAACCGAGCAATTTAAGCTGGCTTGTTATGCGGGCTTCGTATTCGTTTTTCCAATCCCAAATTCTCTTTACCAACTCTTCCCTGCCCAAATCGTGGCGGGTTTTCCTTTCATCTTTGAGCAACCGCTTTTCCACAACCGCCTGCGTTGCAATACCAGCGTGGTCTGTGCCGGGTATCCAAAGCGTGTTTTTGCCGAGTTTCCTGTTATAGCGAATTAGAATATCTTGAATGGTGTTGTTGAGCGCATGGCCTAGGTGCAACGCGCCTGTCACATTTGGCGGCGGAATTACTATGGAAAAATGCGCAGAGCTACCCTTGCCTGTATCGCTGGAAGGCTTGAAGTTCTTTTGCTCATTCCAATTTTTGAGCCATTTTTCTTCTATATCTTTATGGTTATAACGGGTTTCCATTGTCTCACTTGAGTTTTTGGGATTTTTTGAATATAGAAAAATTTTTTCCATGCTCCACAAATAGCGCATGATATTCTTGAAACAGTTCTACAGAAGATTTTAAGTTATCCATAAACCATAACCGCAAAGTTTCATAAGGAGTTTTTTCGTCAAAAATTTTTAAAGCGGTAAGAGTTCTTTTTGTGTATGCATCTATGACAAAAGTAGGCAGATGGAAAGCGTAGAGCAAAATGGAGTCCGCAGTTTCCCCACCAACGCCTTTCACTTGGAGTAGGTTGTTGCGAGTGGATTCTAATTCTAATGGAGAGCAATTAATAAACCATTCTGCGATGTTTTTTAGGTATTTGGTTTTTTGGTTTCGGTAGCCGGCGGGGGTTATTAGGGTTGCTATGGTTTTGTCATCTGTTTTTAGAATTTTTTCGGGGGTGTTTATTTTTGCGGCAAAGAGATTTGTCAGGGCTTTTTCCACTTGAGTCCAAGCTGTGTTTTGGGTTAAAATTGCGCCCATGCAAACTTCAAATTTGCCTTTTCTCGTTTTTGGCAACCCGAATTCATTTGGGTGATACCCCCTGCCCTTGCATTCGCTACGCACGGGCCACCATCCTTGGGCACCGTAGAGAGAGAAGAGTTTTTTGTACAGTTTGAGAGGGTACATAGTTTTATAAATTTACTAAATTACTAAAGCAATGCAAATTTCTGCGGTTAATTTTGCTTTAGGTGCAACCTCAATAAAACAAGTACCAAAAGATGGTATTCCTCAAATTGCATTTTTGGGACGCTCAAACTCTGGCAAATCCAGTTTGCTAAATGCACTCTTTGAAAAACAAATTGTAAAAACAAGCAACGCGCCAGGCAAAACCCGCGAGTTGAATTTTTTTCTGGTACAAAACTCGCAAAACAATTCCTTTTATTTTGTTGATTTACCAGGTGTAGGTTACGCAAAAGTCAGCATAGCCATGCGGGATGAAATGGCAAACCGCATAAAAAACTATGTGGAAAAGGCGCACGACCTGAAAGGCATAGTTTATCTTCTGGATATAAGGCATGGGGGGCACCAAATAGATTTTGAAACCATCAGCGGAATAAGAAATGCAAAAATCCCAATTCTTTTTGTCGCAAGCAAAGCTGATAAACTCAATCAGTCGGAGTTAGTAGCAGCCAAAAAAAAATTCAAGGAAAATTTTTGCCTAGAGGAACCGCCGCTTGTTGTTAGCTCTAAAACAAAAAAAGGGTTGCCAGAATTGCGGAAAGAGATAAACGAATTGTTAAGCGCAACTGCAATCGGAGTTGGCAATGTCTAAATTTTCCATGTCTGGTCGATTTATACATTGGTTTGGAAATCGATTTTTACACTCGCATATTGGGCAACTATTGGTAATTGAATTTCATGCATTGGCTTCACTTTTTTACAAGGGTAATCGAAAAATAGATTCCCAGCAAATTATTTCACAGGTTTATAACATAGGTATAAAATCTTTGCCGTTAATACTTGTGGTTGGCACAATTTTAGGAACAGTGTTGATAGTGAACACCGCAGGTTTAATACCAAAAGTAGGCTTTGGCAACTTTTTTGGCAACCTGATGGTAATAGCCATAGTACGTGAACTAGGTCCAATTTTAACAGCTTTTTTGATAGCTGGCCGTAACGGTAGTTCCTTAACCACGCGTATAGCCAGCATGAAAGTGAATACGGAAATAGACGCTCTGGAAAGCCTTGGAGTTAATCCCATACGATTTTTAATCATGCCGGCACTCATAGGCGGAATTATAGCCATGTTGATAGCGAATTGCTTTTTTTGCCTATCCGCCATAGGCACGGGATTTTTTATGACAAAAATGGCAACTTTCTTTTTTGAAGGAATTTTTCGAGTACAGTTGGAATGGAATTCATATTCGCTTTCAATTTTAACCGCTTTAAAACCAGTTGATTTCATAATGAGTTTCGTAAAACCATTTATATTCGCCTCTATAATCGTAACCAATGCCTGCTATTATGGAACTGTCATTAAAAATGATTTACGTGCTGTACCGGTTGCCACTTCGCAATCTGTTGTCAGCTCTTTCATTTTCATAGTTGCAAGCGATTTAATACTCTCCTTTGCCTATATTTTAGATTACATCAGCAGCGTATCGTCTGTAATTTAGCGATTTTTACATTTTCTATATTTTCATCATGTTTTCTATACACCCATTTCGCGCCTTGCGACCTAAACCAGAGTTAGCCGCAGAAGTATCGTCTTTGCCTTACGACGTTATGAATCGCGATGAAGCTGTTAAAATGGCAGAGGGCAAACCGCATTCTTATTTAAGAGTAACTCGTTCAGAGATAGAACTTCCAGAAACGGACCCTCACAGCAAAGAAGTTTATGAACACGCAAAAGCGAACCTGAAAAAGATGGAAAAAGAGGGAGTTATTTTTCAGGAACAAAAACCTTGTTTTTATGTATATCGTCAAACAATGAATGGCAGGGAACAGTATGGGCTTGTGGCTTGCGTTAAGGCAGAAGATTATTTCAAAGGCACAATAAAAAAACACGAGCTTACCAGAGCGGATAAGGAAGAAGATCGATTAAACCACATCTTAACCACAAATGCCCAAACAGGTCCTGTATTTTTGACATATAGGGACAAAGGGCAATTTGCATTGTTAAAAGCGGTTATCAAAAAAACTCCAATTTACGATTTTACGGCAGAAGACGGCATTGGGCACACAGTTTGGATTGTAGATGACGAAACCACCATAGAGAGACTTCGTATATCATTTGCCGCGCTGCCCTGCACCTACATAGCAGACGGGCATCACAGAAGCGCGGCAGGAGCAAGAGCTGCAAAAGAAAGGGAGGGAAAAAATCCTGAACACGAAGGAAATGAGGAATACAGCCGTTTTTTAGCCATTCTCTTTCCTTCCACGCAACTAAAAATCCTGGCTTACAACAGACTTGTAAAAAATTTGAACGGAAAAAGTCCCGAAGAATTTTTAGACGCTCTTTCCAAAATTTGTGAAATTGAAAAGTTGTCAAACGCAGCCGAGCCGCAAAAAGCAAAACAGTTTAACCTTTACATTAAGGGTCAATGGTATAGCTGTGAATTCCTGAAAAAATTTTACCCCAAAAAAAATCCGATAGAAAATTTAGATGTTTCACTTTTACAAAACCTCATTTTAAACCCGCTTCTTGGAATAGACAATCCTCGTACTTCGGAGCGAATAGATTTTGTTGGCGGAATAAGGGGGCTTGGCGAATTGCAATCCAGAGTGGATTCTGGTGAATGCGTTGCAGCCTTTGCTATGTTCCCCATCTCTCTAGATGAGCTTATGGACATAGCGGACGCCAATGAAATAATGCCTCCTAAAAGTACATGGTTTGAGCCAAAATTAAGAGACGGGCTTTTAGTTCACCTTTTGGATTGATTGAAATATGCTGACTAACAGCCGTAGGTTGGTAATCTTTGTAATCTTGGTTCAAGTGAACGTTTTAGCTTCCATAACCCCCGGCGGTTATAATGGTTATTCCTATACACCTACAGCAACTTCTATAAACGAAGGTGAAATCAGCTACGCTACCCGTATTGGCTTTTTGGAACACGATATTAGACATTCCATTGTAATGCATCCCCTATCTTTTATGGAATTCGGGCTTGGATTTGGCAAAGATATTATTCCAGCGGCAAAAATAATTTTTCCGTTTTATGAAGAACTTGGACAATTAACAGCGATTGGGGTTTCTGGCAAAAGATGGTATTTCACAGGGATGCTGCAAAACATTTCAGAGAATAAAAACGCTTTCAATTTCACCATTGCTGGCATCTACGATACAGACCTGCACTTTCCAGTTGGTTCCGTTGCTGGCGAAATAGACCTTGGATATGCGGCACTTAATGTTGAGAATTTTTTGTATCAAAACCGGTATGGAGCAGCCGCTACATTCGCTCTAAGACCCCTTTACGCCTTTGGTTTACAGTCTTTTTTGGAAACAAGCGTTGGGGCTGCCTGGCATTCCCCAGAATATACAGACGATTTTTACGGCTACGTTGGAGTTCAAATAAAGGCACCGCTATTGCAAAAAGAAAACGAAGAACCCATATTATATATAGACATAAACCCCGTCTTTGACCATTCAGTTTCTTTTGCTAGGGAAAATTACCAGCTTCGCGCAGCGTTGGAAGTGGATATAGCTTTAGCTGCCATTTTTGATTTCTACTTAGTTGGAGCGTTGTATCCCTCGCGAAAAACTGAAAATATTGACCGCCTGCCTCAAAGGGACTTGCTAGACCGCTACTATCTGCTATGGAATTCCGAAAACATTCCCATTTGGGCGGCTTGCGGTGTACTCAATACTGATATTTACGGTTGCCTAACTCAAGCGGGAAAAAACCTCTACAACAAAAATTTCCCACTAGCTCTAACCCTTGGTTACACAAAGGGTGACCAAAATGGCATAAATGCGGTAGGGCAAATTCCTCTGCACCCGCAACCGCCAGGTATTTTCTCAAAGAGTTTGTTCTTTGCCGAAGGGGGCTTATTTCTGGGCGAAAAGCTTGCCGCACAGTTGAATTTCAGGCAAGGAACAGAAAAAAAACATCTGCAAATAGGAAGCGGTTGGGATTTTGAACGAAAGGGTATCTTTGGCGAACTCAGCTTTCAATGGGACTTCTCGCTTTCAAAGCAAATCGGTGGAATGGCGGTTCGCTTAGCTCCAAACCTGAGCCATAGGGAAAACTCGGACTTCTACGTATATGACTACGATGTTCCAATCTATCAAGAAGGCAACAATCACAGAAGATTGTACAACTTCCCTTGGAAAAAGTAATGTTAACCGTCAACTTTCACAATGGGCGGGAACGGGACGTCTAGCTCTATGCTAATTGGGCAGTGGTCGCTAATCATAACCTCAGGATGTATAGAAGCGTTGACAATGCAATCCTTAAGAGCCTGGTCAACAAAAGCATAATCTACTCGCCAACCAACGTTGTTTTCCCTAGCTCTGCCCCTGTTGCTCCACCAGGTATAGGCATCTTTTTGGGTTGGATGCAAAACCCTGAACGAATCCACAAAACCGTTTTCAACATATTTATCCAGCCAAGCACGTTCAATTGGCAAAAATCCGCTGGTTTTTTCGTTTTCTTGTGGCCTGGCAATATCAACCTCTTTATGGCAGGTATTGTAATCTCCAACGGTTACCACGTGCTTGCCATGAGATAGCCACATAAGGGAATTTTCCAAAAAGGCATCATAAAAACGGAGCTTGTAGTCCAGCCTCTCGTCGCTTTGGGCACCATTTGGGAAATATATGCAGTTCAAAACCCAATCAGCAAAAACGAGCTGCGACACGCGACCCTCCTCATCAAACTCTTTTATATCAAAGCCCTGATTAACCTCTTCTGGCTGTATTTTCGTGTAAACGCCAACTCCGCTATAGCCTTTTTTCTTTTGGCAGGCCGTCCAAAAAGAACTGTAGCCAGGAATTTCCATTATTTCGTCAGGAATTTGGTCAGTTTCTGCTCTAACTTCTTGCAGGCAAAGAATGTCCGGGTCTGTTTTTGCAAACCAGTCCGCAAATCCCTTTTGAGCGGCTGCGCGGATCCCGTTTACATTCCAACTGTAAATAACCATGGTGAAAATATATAAAATAGGGGGTGATTTTTAGTAAATTTGGTGCAAAATGTCTTTAAAAACCTTTATTCTCGCTATTAATCTGTGTGCGGCTGTCTCCTTTGCCCAGGATTCCATAGTTTCCACCTTAAAAATCATATTTGCTGGAGACCTTATGGGGCACATGACCCAAGTGAATGCAGCAAATAGAGAAGCAAATGGAAATGGCTATAACTACAAGCCTGTTTATAAACATTTAGAATCATATTTTTTAAAAGCGGATTTGGCTGTTATAAACCTTGAACACCCTCTTGCTGGCGAACCTTACACCGGTTTTCCTCAGTTTTCTTCGCCTGACGAATCGGTTTTTGCCATAAAAGATGTGGGGTTTGATATCATAGTAACTGCTAATAACCATTCGTTGGATAAAGGCAAGCAAGGTTTGGAGCGCACTCTTTCCGTTTTGGATTCCATGGGGTTAGAACACTTTGGAATTTATAGACATGCGGCGGAAAGGGATAACAGATACCCTCTTTTTGTTGAAAAAAACGGGATAAAAATAGCGTTCTTAAGTTACACTTATGGAACAAACTCACTTGTGGAAGAGGAACCTAATATTGTGAACCGAATAGACACTGCCCTGATTTCCGAAGATTTAAAAAAAGCAAAACTCGCTTTCCCAGACTTCATAATTGCCTTTATGCACTGGGGCACTGAATACGATAATATGCAAAACCAATGGCAAAAAGATTTTGCTCAATTTTTGGCAACAAATGGCGTTAATCTAATTGTCGGTAGCCATCCACACGTAGTGCAGCCATTTGATAAAGTTTACGTTCCAAGCACACGCGACTCTGTACCCGTTATGTATTCCCTTGGCAATTTTTTTTCAAATCAGAGAAATCGCTATACAGATGGAGGAATAATCTTTGAAGCGAATTTGCAAAAAAGCAGCAGAGCTGGCAGAAGAGGTGGGGTAAATTACAAGACAGATATTGTTAGCTATGGCTATATGCCGTTTTGGGTTTATAGGTATAGCAAAAATGGCGGCAACGTGTTTCGTTTATTGCCTGAGTGCAAAAAATATCACGCCGCCTGCAAGGAATACAAAATCAACCCAACAGATAAGGCTGCGATGGAGTTATTTTTTGAAGATACCAAAAAGCTTTTGCATAACTTGCCTATTATAAATCCTTACTAATCTTATTAATCAACAAGTGTCAATTCTTTGTCGAAAAAAATAGTATATTACATCAAGCAATGACTACAACGGTGCCACCTTCCGTTTCTATAATAATTTGCTCGCGCAACCCTAGCGAAGCTCTGAGCGTGCGGCGTAATTTGCTCGGCACGGCAAAGTATCCCAATAGTTTGGAAATCATAGTTTTGGATAACAGGGAAAAAAACGAGGGTTTGTGCGCTGTGTATAATCAGGGCGTGGCAAAGGCAAGCGGCAGGGTTTTGGTGTTTATGCACGAAGATGTGTGGATGATGGAGAAGGATTGGGACGTTGTTCTTTTGAAAAAATTCAGGGAAATGCCAGAAATGCAAATACTTGGAGTGGCGGGGTCTGCATATCTCGTTGATTATCCTTATGCTCTTTGGGCAGCGGCTGGAATTCCTTGGACTTTTGGGAAAGTTGTGCATTTGATAGAAAAAGAAGATGAATTTTGTCTTTCGCTCTACAATGACAGGGATGGTGACCAAGAGGCTGTGGTTGTTGATGGTTTGTGGTTTGCCGCAAGAAGAACGCTTTTTGAAAAATGCCGTTTTGATGAGCAGACATTTACTAGATTTCATTTTTATGATTTGGATATTTGCATGCAAGCACTTGAATTTGGCAAAGTTTATGTCACAACGGACATTCGTGTTTTGCACAAAAGCATGGGAACTTTTAAGGAAGAATGGAAAGAGTGGAACAGTATTTTTGTTCAAAAATGGAAAGATAAATTGCCTACCTATACCCCGCCACCGCCGCCTTCAAATGGATTGCTTGAAACTGGGAACATAGATTTGCGTGGTAAGGTTAAAATACCTAAGTGGTGATATATGAGACCGTGGGAAAAAACAATGAATTTAACAAAGCGTATTTTAGAAATTGGTCCACTGGATAAACCTATTTTCAAAAAAGAAAATGCAAATGTTTTTTATGCAGACATAAGGGATACTCAAGCAATAAAGAATTTTTATAAAAATGATGATAGTGTAAACATTGAAGCTATTGTTGATATTGACTATGTAATTAAGGAAACTTACAGCGAATCAATTAAAGCAGATGAAAAATTTGATTATATAGTTATGAGCCACGTAATTGAACATATTCCCGAATTGCTCAAATTTTTCAACGATATAAAAAATGTTTTGAATGTAAACGGCAAATTATGCTTGGTTATACCGGACCACCGCTTTTGCTTTGACCGTTTTCGCCAGCCCACATCATTTGCAGAAGTTTACGATACTTATATAAACGGAATAAAAAATTTGCCTTTTAGAGTTTTAGATTCTAAATTAACGGAAACTACAAACGAGCCCGTATATTGGTGGAATAATCCTGCAAATTTTGATAATTTGCCAAAAACAAAAGAACAATTTGAACAAGCAAAAAATGATTATTTCAGAGCATTAAAGGGTGAATATGTGGATGTTCATTTCTCGGTTTTTACACCGGAGACTTTTTTATTGTTGCTGTACAACATATTGAATTTTAATCTGTTGCCATTTAAATGCGTAGAATTTTACAATACAAACGTCAATTCAGTTGAATTCAACTGCGTTTTGGAATTTGAGCCGAATTTGCTGATTGAAAAATCCGCGGAACAGGAAAATGAAAAAGAACAATTGATAAAGCTCCTTGCAGATACAAAACGGGATATGATTGAAAAAGAAATATATGCGTATGTTGAAAATTTGCAAAAAAAACAGTCCGTATAATAATTTACTATATTATTACTATGCAAATACCTTCTGTTTCCGCAATGCAAGCCAGTACGTTGAGACTTGATATCAGCGCGCACGATGTGGCTAACATAAATACGCCGGGATTTTCGCAAAGCCGCCCGGTGCAGTCTTCGCTAAAATCCGGAACCGAAATTTCTGCAATTCAAAAGATAGCTCCCCCTTCGCCGGAGCTTTCGGCAACCGAGCTGGCAGAGGAAAGCGTTGAGCAGATAAAAAGCGAGAAAGATTTTGCCGCAAATGCCGCAGTTATTAAAACTCAAGATAAAATGCTCGGCGAAGTAGTGAACTTAGTGGTGTAACTGCGCCAGCATTTCTCTGATTGATTTCCCGCTCTGCGGGTCTATGAAATTCGGCGCAATATCTAAGAGGGGTTTAAGAACAAATTCTCTTTGCGCAATGTAGGGGTGTGGGAGCGTTAAGTTTTCGTCATTTGTTATAGAAGAACCGCAATACAACAAATCCAAATCTATCTCCCTTTCCTTCCATTTATCCCTTTTTTGCCTACCTATTTTTTCTTCTATATCTTTGCAAAGTTTCAAGAGCTTCTGCGGGGTTCTCTCCGATTGAAATCCAACCACCTGATTCAGGAACTTAGCCTGACTAACCTCACCCCAAGGCTCGGTCTCGTAAACTTTGCTCTCCTGCCAATCCAGCGGTTCCTCGGCTCTCAGCAACTCCCTAGCCTGGGCCAGCCTTCCTTCGCGAGGCTCTATATTTGTACCTAAAGAAATAAAAATTTGATTTAACATATTTCAACTAATATCTCCCTTTCATCATCACTAATTATCTCTATCTCAATTCTATGCGTTATGTTCAGCGGAAAATCGCCCGCCATCTGCGGCCATTCTATCAGGGTTATACCTTTTGAAAAGGTAAAAAGCTCAATGCCAATGTCGTATAAATCCTTCGCGGTTTTTATGCGGTACAAATCCAGATGGTAAATGGGCGGTTCGTTTGGGTATTCGTGGACTACAGAGTAGCTTGGCGAATTCACCGTTCCCTCAAAACCAAGCCCTTTGCAAACCCCTCTGCAAATAGCCGTTTTTCCCGCGCCCAAACCGCCTTTCAGGGCAACCACGTCGCCAGCTTTAAGGCTTTTGGCAAAAGAAAAAGCCCAAGATTCTGTTTGCGACTCGGAATTCGTGGAAATTTTAGGCATAGCACTGAAAAACTCATGACTTGCAAATATAGTAAATGCGATTAACTCTTTTTTAACTACATTATCCTCAAACAAACCTTTAACAAGGAGTTTAAGGTGGCAGTAAAAACATATATGGATATTTTCAGTGAACATAATGGTTTTGCATCCTACAAGTGGGTTCATTATTTTTTTGTGTATGATTGTATTTTCAAGCGTTTTTTGGAAAAAGGAGAACCGATTAAAATGCTAGAAATTGGCGTTCAAAACGGCGGTTCTTTGGAAATATGGAAAAAATACTTGCCACAAAATTCTAAAATCTATGGTGTTGATATAGATGAAAAATGCCTACAGCTTGAATTTAGCGAAGGCATATCATTTCATTTAGGTAGCGCAACCGATACAGACTTTATGGAAAAAACTTTTGGCGATATAGAATTTGATGTTATAATAGATGATGGCTCTCATATTTGCAAAGATGTAATTGATACTTTTGAATACTTGTTTCCAAAACTGAAAAATGGCGGTTGCTATATAGTGGAAGATATGCACACAAGCTATTGGAAAGAATATGGAGGAGGGTTGCACGAATGGACTTCAATTGAATATTTTAAAAAATGGATAGATATAGGAATAAATAGAGAATACATTGGAATTGATTTACCTAACTTAAATATATTAAAAATAGGTAAAATGATTTCACATATTTCTTTTTATGATTCCATTTGTGTTATTGATAAATTTTACGGCATAAAAGAAATGCCTTTTAAAGACGTAACTACGGGTGAATTAGCTTTGGTAAATGAAGAACCAGTCAAGTTAAACAGAACAATAAAAGAGAGAAAAGATGACATAGACATAGCAAAGAGATTATTTTGCGGGTAAACCGGCTGTTCCAAAAGATAACACTTTCTTTTCTTTTTCCACGTTTCATTTTGAAACATAAAAATACAAAAACGGCGTTTTTTGCTCAAAAAAGCCGTTTTTTTATGCGGCATGGCTTTTGCCTTACGTAGAGCATGGAAGAGGCTTTGGACAGAAAAGAGATTTCGGAAGAGGTCGATAAACTGATAGAGGAGTCTGCAGAAGAATCGGTTGCCGAAGAAACGGAGAAAGAAAAGGCAACCCAGGATAAGTATTTGCGGCTTTTTGCGGAGTTTGAAAATTATCGCACACGCTCCGCAAAAGAGCAGTTGGAGATAATAAACACGGCGAACGGGAAATTATTGGCAAAGCTCTCAGAGGTCAAAGACAATTTTGAACGGGCTTTTGCAGAGGAAAATAAAACGGGAGATTTGGCGGCTTTTGAAAAAGGCGTACGGCTGATTCAAGAGCAGTTCAATAAGGTTCTTGAAGAGTTCGGCTTGGAAACAATGGATCCAACAGGGCAGCCATTTGACCCGAATTTGCATGAGGCTCTTATGAACCAACCGAGCGAAACCGTTCCCGAAGGGGAAATTATACAGGTGTTTCAAAAGGGATACAAGATTAAAAATAAATTGCTAAGGGTAGCAAAGGTAATAGTTTCAAGCGGTAAAGCCGCATAGAATTTTAAATAGGAGAAAGAGACAATGGGAAAAATCATAGGAATAGACTTGGGCACAACTAACAGTTGCGTTGCTGTTATGGAAGGCGGAAAACCGGTTGTTATCGCTAACGCCGAAGGCTTTCGCACCACGCCGTCAATTGTCGCTTTTGGCAAAAATGGCGAGCGTTTAGTGGGTCATGTGGCAAAAAGGCAGGCGATAACCAACGCCGAAAAAACCATTTATTCAATAAAAAGATTTATGGGGCGCCGAGCGGAAGAATGCAGCGAAGCAGAAAAGCACATGCCATACCGCTTGGTTGGCAAAGGCAACGACTTGGTGCGCGTGGACATAGACGGCAAGGAATACGCTCCGCCGGAAATTTCCGCAGTTGTTCTGCAAACGATGAAAAAAATCGCAGAAGATTATCTTGGGCAGGAAGTAACGCAGGCGGTGATCACCGTTCCGGCGTATTTTAACGATGCTCAAAGACAAGCCACAAAAGATGCCGGCAGAATTGCGGGTTTGGAAGTTTTGCGCATAGTAAACGAACCAACTGCAGCCGCTCTCGCTTATGGCTTAGATACCAAAAAGAACGAGAAAATTGCCGTTTACGATTTGGGTGGCGGAACTTTTGATATTTCCATTTTGGAAATTTTTGAAAGCTCATTTGAAGTGCTCGCCACCAATGGCAACACCATGCTCGGCGGTGATAATTTTGACGAGGTGATTATAGACTGGATAAATGAGGAATTTCGCAAGGACAATCCTGGAATAGACCTCAAAAAAGACAAAATGGCTTTGCAACGTTTAAAAGATGCCGCAGAAAAAGCGAAAATAGACCTTTCTGCCGTTACAACCACAAATATAAATCTGCCGTTCATAACCGCAGATGCAAGCGGTCCAAAGCACTTGGATTTAACGCTCACTCGTGCCAAATTTGACCAGCTCACCGTTCACCTTGTGGAAAAAACCCTTGAACCGGTTCGCAAAGCATTGGCAGATGCAAAACTGAAAGCCTCCGATATAAACGAGGTGATTTTGGTAGGTGGCTCAATACGCATTCCAGCTATTCAGGATGCCGTTAAAAAACTGTTTGATAAAGAACCGCACAAAGGTGTGAACCCAGACGAAGTTGTTGCCATTGGAGCGGCAATTCAGGGTGGCGTTTTAGCAGGCGACAGCTCATTAAAAGATGTGGTGCTTTTGGATGTGACCCCGCTTTCCCTTGGCATAGAAACCTTGGGTGGCGTTATGACAAAACTCATAGAACGCAACACCACAATCCCAATTCGCAAAAGCCAGGTGTTCAGCACCGCAGACGACAATCAGAACGCAGTCACAATACACGTTCTGCAAGGCGAAAGGGAATTTGCAAGGGATAACCGTACATTAGGTCGCTTTGATTTGACGGGAATTCCGCCAAAACCGCGCGGTATGCCGCAAATTGAGGTTTCCTTTGACATAGATGCAAACGGCATTGTACACGTGAGCGCAAAAGACAAGGAAACTGGCAAGGAACAGAGCATTAAAATTCAATCATCTTCTGGTCTCAGCGAAGAAGAGATAAACAAAATGGTTAAGGATGCGGAAGCCAACGCAGATAAAGACAAAAAGTCCCGCGAATTGGTGGATGCAAAAAACCAAGCCGAGCAAGTTGTCTATCAAGTTGAAAAAACTCTGAAAGAAAACGAAGGGAAATTGCCTGCCGATATGGTTTCGCAAGCGAATACCGCAGTTGCGGATTTGAAAGCAGCCGCAGAAAAAGCCACGAGCAAAGAGGAGATTCAAAGCGCGCTGGACAAAGCTCAGAGCGTTGTAGGTCAGATTTTGCAAGCAGCTCAAATGGCTGGGGCAACGGGCGGCAAAGCTGGCGGCAGCGAACATCAACACGGCGATAATTGCGATGGCTCTTGCGGGGACAACTGCAAAAGCGGCGGGGACAAAAAAGACGGACCCGTAGATGCGGATTATGAAGTTGTTGATGAGAAGAAATAGGAAATGGCAAAAAAAGATTACTATGAAGTTCTCGGAGTTTCTAAGGACGCTTCCGCAGATGATATAAAGCGGGCTTATAAAAAGCTCGCTATAAAATACCATCCCGACAAAAATCCCGGCGATAAGGAAGCGGAAAATAAATTCAAAGAAGCTGCCGAGGCTTATGATGTGCTTTCCGATGAGAAAAAGAAAGCGCAATATGACCGTTTTGGCCACGAAGGTTTATCCGGAGGTGGATTCAGCGGCGGTTTTAGCGGTGGCGGATTTTCCTTTGATGACATTTTCACGCATTTTGGCGATATTTTCGCAGACATCGGCGGTTTCAGCAATTTTGGCGGTGGTGGCAGTGCGCGTAAACGCGGACCTGCACCCGGCGAAGATTTGCAAATGGGCATTGCTTTGACATTAAAAGAAATAGCCGAAGGAATTGTAAAAAAAGTTCGCATAAAGCGTTATAAAGTATGCTCGGATTGCAATGGCAAAGGCGGTACAGGCATGAAAACCTGCCCGATGTGCTTAGGCAAAGGGCAGGTGCGCCGTAGAATGCAGGGTATTTTTGGCGAGGTGGTAAATGTTGCCACCTGCTCGGAGTGCAGCGGTACAGGCGAAGCCATCAGCAACAAGTGCAAAACCTGCTTGGGTCAAAAACGCATTAAAGTAGAAGATACCATTGAGGTAAAAATTCCCGCAGGAGTTGCAAGCGGAAATTATCTCAAATTGCGTGGCGAAGGCAACGCAAGCGCGTATGGCGGCGCAACTGGCTCACTCATTGTCCATATAGAAGAAAAGAGCGATGATTTTTTTGTTCGTGACGGGCAGAATCTCTTTTGCAAAATTCCAGTTCCAGTTTATCGCCTCGCTTTGGGTGGCGAACAGAGAGTTCCAACTCTGTATGGAGAAGTGAAGGTGAAAATTTCCGCAGGTCTGCAACCTGGAACACAGTTAAGGGTTCGCGGTCAGGGTTTGCCCGGCTACAACTCCGATTACAAAGGTGACCTTTTCGTGGAAATTCAGGCTCATATCCCAGAGAATTTATCCAGCAAGGAAAAATCTCTTTATGAAGAACTCAGCTCCCTTGGGCAAGACCGTGACGAAAAACGTGAACGTGGCTTGCTCGACAGGATAAAGGAATTTTTTAAATAGCTGGTGAAGCATCCTCAGAGATAGCTTCGGAAATCGCATCGGAAATATCTTGAGAAGTAGTACGAGCACCAGCAGTTTCACCCAACTTTGCTTCTCTGATTTCAATATCTTTTCTTTCCCATAAATTTATCTGTATG
>Ga0268262_10004233_pt1 | contig 14926 bp, 14 predicted proteins | sample TergutNc150P3_FD_190354 | JGI IMG/M metagenome (GOLD analysis project Ga0268262, IMG submission 190354) | Nasutitermes corniger P3 segment gut microbial community from laboratory colony in Florida, USA - Nc150 P3 (SPAdes) (version 2) | ecosystem: Host-associated > Arthropoda: Insects >... | reverse complement strand
AGGACAAGGGCATGCACCCTCCGACAATGTATTTCCCGCTTATCGTGCACGAAGCCCTGATGGTGGAACCCACGGAAACCGAATCAAAGGAAACGCTGGACGCCGCCGCCGACGCGTTTATCGCTCTTTATGAAAAGGCAACTAAGGAACCGGGCGCTTTCAGCGCGGCGCCGGAAACAACGGTTATCGGAAGACCCGACGATGTAAAGGCGGCGCGGCAGCCGGTACTCTGTTACTGCATAGATTAATTTTTATTTATGTGGTAAAATAATTATATCAATTTACACAATAGGAGTTTTTAATGAGTGTAAGAGCAACTGAACGGCTAGTAGGCGATGTGGTAATAGCGACGGGGCTTCCCAACAGCTCTCAGATGGTCGTTCAATCCGTCGATGAATCTACCAAGATGGTTAATACCATCTGGTTCTCGGACAGCCATGAATGTCAGCAAGGCCATTTCCCCGCAAGTTCCCTTGACAGGTATGAGGCCAAGGCTGGGTCCAAGACCGCTTCCAAGGCTGCGTCCAAGACGAAGAAAACCGCCGCCAAGGGCAAGAAAAAGGGAAAGTAACCAGTAATTCTGATTCCGGGAAGCACTTACAGAAACAGAAATGAACGCCCTTGTCAGGGTAGTTCTAATCGTAATTCCTTATAGCATAAGGAATTAGCATTTGCCACCTCGGAGAATTGAACTCCAGACACGCAGATTTTCAGTCTGCTGCTCTACCAACTGAGCTAAGGTGGCTTTAACTCAAAAAGTACTTTCCGGTTAAACCTTAACTTATCTTATATTTTTCACGCTTTTTTGTCAATGGCATACGGGGAGACTTATCGGGAATTCCTCAAAAATGACTTCCCACGTATACCCTGCCCGGTAAATACCCATATTTTTTGGAAATTTGTTGCTTTGGGCGGAGAATTAAGGCGGCTTCATCTGTCCCGCCCGGAAGTGGCTAAAAGACCGGAAAGGGTGTATCCTAAAATCGGAGGACTTTAAGCATTATCTATGGCAGAAATTGAGAAAACCAATTCGGAAATAGAAGAAGAAGATACATCGTCTGATGAAGGGATCATTATTCATCCATTCAAACCCAACGAAATTGAGATTGATACGCCTGCATTTTCAGTGGGTTATTTAATGGATAAAATTGAGCATGAAGAAATAAATATGAATACAGATTTTCAGCGAGGCGGAAATTTGTGGTCCCCGGAAAAACAAAGCCGTTTGATCGAATCAATCCTTTTGGGCTTGCCTTTGCCAGCTTTTTATTTTGATACTTATTCAGCTAAATGGGACATTATAGATGGGTTACAGCGCTGCTGTTCAATACAGAATTTTTGCGTAGATAAAAAATTGAAGCTAATCGGGTTGGAATATCTGGAAAAAATGAATGGATTGGGTTTTGATGATTTGGACAGAACATTGCAGCGCAGTATAATCATGCGTCCGATTACCGTTAATCTTCTGAAAAAATCTCCCCGCAATGTCAGATACATTTTATTTAAGCGGCTTAATACAGGCGGGTTAGTACTTACTCCGTATGAAATTCGAAACGCAATCTATCAGGGTAAAGCGACAGAAACAATAAATGAATTATCAGGAATACCGGAATTCTTAAATGCGACAGAAAGAAAAATCCCCACAAACAGAATGCAAGACAAGGATTTTGTATGCCGTTTTGTCGCATTTTATTTGACAGACTATACTAAATATGTACCTGATCTGGATAGTTTTTTAAATAGGGGGATGGAATTACTGGAAAAAATGGATACTGAGCCTGTAAAACAAGATTTTAGAAGAGCAATGCAATTAGCGATTGATATATTCGGAAACGACGCTTTTAGGAAGAGAATAGATAAAAACGCTTCCCGCCGGCCAATAAATAAGGCATACTTCGAGGTTATCACTGCCAATTTTTCCAAATTAAATAATAGAGATGAAGAAAAACTGCGGCTGAACAGTGAATTGTTTAAAAACAACTTAATTATACTAATGAATTACCAACGTTATAGTGACTCGTTATCGCGTGGTACCGGTAATAAGGATAGTGTAAATATCCGTTTCTCTTTTTTTCAGGATGTAATTGAAAAAAGTATTAAAGGAGACATTTATAAAACAGAATTGAAAGAAAGCATTTAAAATTTTAGGAGAATTAATTATGATAACAAGACTAAAACTATCAAACTTTAAATCCCATTCAAATACAGAGTTGGATATGGGAGCATTAACGGTTTTAACCGGTATAAACAGCTCCGGCAAATCAAGTGTATTACAAGCATTGCTTTTACTTCGCCAAAGTTACAAAAAAGGCAGATTAAAAGCCGGCCTGGACCTGAACAAACCGTTATGCGATATAGGAAAAGGAGATGACGCGCTTTCACGCTTCGCCCGAAATGACATAATTACTTTTGCGCTGGATGCCGATGAAAAATATGAGTGGAATTTTGATACTAAAGATAAATTCACGGATACATTTATTCCATTTGTGGAAAAAACATCATTCGTGCCGGAGACTTTCCGGAAATTGCCGTTGTTTACAAATGATTTCCAATATCTTAGCGCGTCACGATGGGCAAATCGAAGTTTGTACCCCATAGATACATACGCGGTTGAAACCGAAAAACAGTTATCACATGAGTATGGGCAAGGTGAACTGGTCGCTCATTTTTTGTATTATTATGGAAATTATAAAGGGTTAGATATTGAGCCGGAAAATATACTGCATCCTAATTGCCCAAGTAAAAAATTCCTGGATCAAACTATTGCATGGGAAAGCGAGATAAGTCCTCGTGTTACCATGACGGTTGAAAAAAGGGCGGAAAATGTAACCATAGAGTATGGTTATGAAAAAACGGAAAATAATTCTCCAATTAAAGGGTTAAGGGCGGAAAATGTAGGTTTTGGGCTTTCTTATTCACTTCCTGTCATTGTTGCTTTACTTTCGTCACCTCCGGGCTCGCTGGCTATCATTGAAAATCCTGAAGCCCATTTGCACCCTCGCGGCCAATCTAAATTGGCAGAGCTTATTGCTTTGGCGGCGCAGTGTGGAGTTCAAGTTATTATAGAAACACACAGCGATCATATTTTTAATGGCTTACGCAAATCGGTTGCAGCTCAAAAAATAGATAAAAACAACGTCAAAATACATTTTTTTGAATTAAATGAAGATAACGTTTCTGAAAGTACAGAGATTCAATTATCAGAAAAGGGCCGGATTTTAAATTTTAAAAAGGGATTGTTTGATCAATTTGATGAGGACATGGATATTTTGTTGGAACTGTAGTTATGGAAATACTTATTAATGAACTTTCGTTGAGTGGGCAATTTGATTCTGTTGACCATTTTATAAAATCAGGATTACGACCATTCATAAAAGCGCTTAATGATATAGATTTTCAATCTAATTTGCTTTATAAAAAATATGATTTTTATTCAGCAAAAATCACTTTGCAACATTCAATACATGACATCTTAACCGGAGTAATTTCCCGACAGTATGACGAAATAAGAAAACTAAAATTACAATTTGTAAAATTATTCGATCAACCTTATTGGGAAGATAAAACCAGACATTCCGCGAATAGCGTTTATTTATTTAACGGAAAGAATATATACGGTTTTTCATTAGCCGAAGCGTGTGAGAGAGATAAAACAGTAATTTCTTTTAACCATGACGATTTTATATCCGTACAGCTTTTTATATCCAAAGACGACAAAAATATTAAGCTTGATAATTTATTTGAATTCGGACATTATACGCAGACAGCTTATCAGCGCAATCTTATTACTTTTGAGGAATATTGCCGTAAAATGTTTTTAAAGTCAAAGTTAAACTTTTCTAAAATTGACGCAAAACAGGGATTTTCTTTAGTTAAAAAAGATGAAGAAAAATTGTTCTACAAAGGGCTTAAAAAGTTTTCGGAATTATCATGGACACAAATAGGCGATGATATGGGTTTGTATTAGAAAGAATATAAAGGCGGTTTCAAGAATATAAGCGAAAAAATATACGAATTTAGATTTTCAGAAAAATATCGTTGTTTTGGATACAAAAAAGATGATTATTTTTTTGTTCTCAGGTTTGAATTAGAACATAAATTGGGTAATTAGTAAAGTACTTGTTTGAATCGGGGGAATCGAATGGGATGGTTTCCTTAAGATCACTTTTTGACGGTACTGTTGGTGAGGATAGCTGTCATTCTTCCCTGACAATTGAGGGATTGGCCTTTGCTATGATCCATGGCGGATGGCCGGCTTCTATCGGGCAAAAGGAGCCTGTAGCTTTGAGGCAAGTGTATAATTATTATCCGCTCTCCGGGGCGGCAGAATTATTTGCCGATGAAGCGAGGGCGGAAGCAAATTCCACTTCGGCGATGCTGATTCCCAGGCGGGTGGCAATTGCCGCTTCGGAAAAGCCTGAACGCAGCAGGGAGCGGATTTGTTCGCCCATAGACGGCGCGCCGGCTTGAGGCAAGGGGGAAGCTTCTTTCTTTAAATTAAAATCGGGGAGCGGATACGCGGCGCCGGCTTCAGGGGTTTTTTGCGTTTCCGCTTTTTTTTCCGCCTGTGGAGCCGGACGCCTGTTCATCCTGTAGCGGTTTTTGCCAAGTTCCTGATACGCTTCTTCAGCTTTCCTGGCGCTGTCCATTTCCCGTAAATATGTTTTCATACGCTTGTCAATTTCTTCCAGAAGTCTTTTTAAATCTTTTTCCCGCTCCTCGATAAGCGTTATATCCCTTACTGTGATCTCGTTGATTGATTTCAATATTAAGTTTACTTCTTCCTGCAGATCGGATAAAAGGCGCTCCTGGCTTGTTCTGCGCTTGAGATATGACTTAAAGTAAAAAAAAGAAAATACGCTTATTATTAATGCCGCTACGGAAAACAAAAAAAACAGGGTAACTGTATTGGGATTCACCAGGCTACCCGGAAATATCAATGTTGCGGCCCAATGCCGGATCCCTGATTAAATCCTGTTTTTCTTCAGCCTCGCCCGATTCATCGTCTTGCGGGCGCTTTTCCCTGGCTCCGCTTTTATTCTCGCGCCCGCCCTGCCTTTTATCATCTTTTATTATTCCGGCTTCTTCGCCCATATCCTGAGCCTGATTCACGGACTGGATATTCTGCTCGTTTCTCCTCTGGATTTGTATCTGCTGGATTGATTCCTGTATCTGCTGCCCTTCCCGCATCATTATCTGGCTTTTTGCGACTTTATCCATCTGGGAAAAGAGAGCCTGAAGATCAATCGGCTGTATAGCCATCCGGCGCCTTCTTTACTTCCTCATCGGGTTCCTCATACTTGATCACACGAACAAGGTTGTTTTCCAGAACGAATGTAACCGCCTTGTACTCGGTGCGTATTTCGTTAACCGCGTCTTTGATGATTATCTTTACCCCGGGATACACTTTGGCCGAGGCTGAAACCCTGCCCCTTGTTTTGATAGTATCAAGGAACTCCTCAATTTTCGTGGTTTCTTCTTTATTCCTGGCCAGATCGGAAGTAAGCGCCTGGCGTTTATCCATCAATTCGCCCAAAAAGACTTCTTTCTCTTCCGGCAGGGATTTTCTCTGCTTTTTAATATTGATAAGGGTCTGGATGTTCAGCTGAACATCCTCAAGCTGCTTTTCCATTTCCGTTTTCTTGGCTACCAGAGTTTCAAGCTGTATCTTGCTTTTAGGATCTATTCCCACTTCGCAGAGAGTCTCGGTCCCGCTTGTAGGGCTGCCCAGAATTTTAGCGTTTATTTCTTCTGTGGCGCGGAGCCTTCCGCCTACTATATGCGCGCGTTTGCCGCGGCAGATAATGCGCTTAAAGGCGTCTACCTGGGAATTTATGATCCCGTCGGAAACTACCACCATATTACCGGCTTCAACAATCGTATTTTCTATAAATCTGGCCCAGATGGAATTTCCCGCCCTTACTACACCGGAATTTTTTCCGGTTACGCCCTGATGAACAATTATGTCCCCTTCAGCGTCTAGCTCCGCCCTTTCAACAGTGCCGTTCACCTCAATATTCCCGGCGGCTTTTACGGAAAATCCGTCTTCAACATTTCCGTTAATGACAACTGTCCCCAAAAATATAATATTGCCGGTTTTAAGGTTTACGTCGCCCTGTACGGTATATATCGGCTCTACGTTAATTTTTCCGCCCACAAGCACTACCTGGCCGTTGATATCGGCAAGTATGGTAACCCCGTCATCAGCGACGTGTACATTTTTGCCCAGCGGTAAAGCTATGTCCTTGCCGTCTCTTGCCGGAAGAAATTTGCCGGTTACTGTCCTTCCCAGCACTCCCTTTTCGGGGAGAATTTTTTTTGCCAGAGGTTGTTTTTCAACAACATTTTTAATGATATTTATATCCTTAAAATCGATCCTTCCGTTGCTTCCCTCGCGCAATCTGATTTTATTCTGATCGGTTTCAAAGTTATACTGGATGTAAGCGTGCCGGCCGTCTTCGGGCCTTAACCCCTCGGCTACAACTATCTTTTCCTTGTAAACCGGCTTGTCGGCGAATTCCTTAAGGAAATCCTGATTTATCCCGTAAACAACCCTGTTGTTTCTGAGGAAACTTACATAAGTTTCAACGGAAATGTCACATCCGCCGGTACCGGGCGGCGTTACGTATATATAAGCCTTTAACTCGGCGTCGGTTATATCCACCGTAACCATGCTGTCGTTTACCGGCCTGTGTTCAAAATCGCCTACTTTTACATATTCGCCCGCGGCTTCTTTAACAATGGATGATACCAGAGACTGGTCAAATTGCCTTACACTTCTGGAATGAAGAAGCCTGAACGCATCAGAATCAGCGGCGTTACGGCCCCTGCCTTTTGGCGGCATTACTTTTAAAAATGCCCCGTCCACACTGAGGTGGATAAAAATTTCCCCGTCGGCGTCTTCGTTTACAGCGGCATCTGTATCTTCTTCATTCCCGTCATCAAGGCCGTCAAGCTCCGCCTTCATTGCCACCAGACGTTCGTAAGCCTTTATCGCCCAGGGCTTTTTGCCCTGACCAAAAAACCCCTTGTTCCCTTTTTCGGTAATTTCGTATTCAATTTTTTTTAAGGGAAGATCCAGCAAAACAGAAGCCTCGGCAACCGCGTCTTCCAGAGTGGCTCCTGAGGCGGTAACAATGCGATTATTTCGATCCTGCTCCAACCTGTCCTTCATTATCTGCTGAAGCCGGACAAAATCAACCATTTTTACACAATCCCCTTGGGACCGTTTCTAAGTTTAAACCTGAGCCGCATGATTGCCTTGGTATGGAGCTGGGAAACGCGCGATTCCGTAACTTCCAGAACCTGGCCTATTTCCTTAAGGGTAAGATCTTCAAAATAGTATAATACCAGTATTTTTTTTTCTTTATCCGGCAGTTCGTTGATTGCCTCAACAATAACGCGCCTTATCTCGTCCCTTTCCGCAATAATTTCGGGATTAAGGCTCGCGGGGGACTCAATGCTGTCCCCGATTGAAACCCTGTCGTTATCGTCCCCGGAATACCAGACCTCATTAATGGAAAGCATGGAAGTCCCGGAAATCTTCTGTAAAGTCTTAAGGTATTCCTCTTCGCTTACGCCCATCGCACCGGCAATTTCCTGATCGGTAGCGGTCCTTCCCAGCCTTGCTTCCAGCGAGCCGATGGTATCCTCTACTTCCCTTGTCTTCTGCCTGACAGAACGCGGAACCCAGTCTATTGAGCGCAGTTCATCGAATATCGCGCCGCGTATCCTTGTAACCGCGTAGGTTTTAAATTTTACATTTTTTTCGGGGTCGAATTTATCAATGGCGTCCAAAAGGCCAAAGACGCCAAACTGCACAAGATCATCGAACTCCACATTGTGGGGCATCCCCACGGCGACTTTACCTGCCACATATTTTACAAGGGGAGCGTACTGCTTGATAAACGCTTCCCGGATTTTTAGATCCCGGCTTTTACGGTACTGAAACCAGAGCTCATCTTCTTTTTGCTGTTCCATTGAATAAGTATCCGGGCTCGAAGAGCCGGCTTGCGTATTATTCCCGGGAACTTTTCCCATACCTCAGCCCTCTTTATCCTTTTTCAATACCGATCTGATCCCCATGGCAATTTCCTTCCCGCTAAAATCTTCAGTCCACTTTGGTGTTTTGTCGGACGACGATTTTTTTGGAGAAACCGGCCCGGAATACTCGCTCGCATCCGATCCATGATCCGAAGACTCCGACATAAAAGCTTCCGCCATACTGTCCAAATCGGGCAGAGAATCATCCGAACCGGAAGAACTCTCTTTTTTCGCGCCGGCTTTTGTACCTGCCCCCACATTCGCGCCTGTACCTGCGGTCATTTCCTGGCTGCTTGCGGAGGGCGCCGTGCCGAACATACTGCTAAAATCCGGTTCGACAGAATCGCCCGAGGCTCCCTTATCAGTATACCCTTCTTTCGCGTTCTGATCTATACCTGAAAGACTTTCCCCGGCATCAGCAGAGAAACCGATTCTTCCGGATAATTCCGAGATATCGCCCAGATCGTCTTCCGAATCGTCCGGCTTTGCGCCCGATGCCTGGCCCAAAGCCCCGGAAATAAAGCCCTCGGCCAGTGCCGACGAATCGGAGGAGGTATCCTCCTCCAGAATGTTGATTCTGGACCCGGGCGTAAAACCGCCCTCATCCGAAGCGCCGTCGCCCAGAAGCTCCGGCAAAAACCGGCTTATGAGGATTTTGATAAGGGCGGAAAGAGCGAAAAAAATCACCGCGAAAATCAGGGGGCGGATAATCAGCAGGGGCATAGTTGACCGGCTTATAAGGCCTATAAAAAAAGAGAAGATAAACGCTACCGCGGCAAATATGCCGCTGTACTTCAGATCAAACACAATCCCTTCCTGCCGGACAAATTATTTCTTTTTGAAAAGACGCATGAACATGGAAGTGAAACCTCCTGAGTCCCGGAGATCGCTTTTTTCCATTTTGCCTACAATATGCTGGACGCAGATACTGGCCTTGCATTTGGGATCGAGGACCATAAAAGGCCTTTGCCGCAAAACCGCCTGAGAAACAATCGGGTCATCGTAAATAAAACCCAGGTAATCTACCTTTAAATTCAAAAATTGTCCGGCAATATTGGTCATTCTGTCGGAAACTTTTTTGGCTTCCGCCGCGCTTTTTACCCGGTTAACAACCAGCTTAAGCTCCATGTCAAGGTTATCGTACTCCGTCGCGATGATCTTGATGATCCCGTACGCATCGGTAATGGCCGTCGGTTCCGGTGTCGTAATGATCACGGCGTCATCCGCGGCCGCGATAAAATCAAGCACGTTGCTGGAAACGCCCGCGCTGGTATCAATAATGATAATATCCGCGAACGAGAGCGTATTTAGTTCTTCAATGAAGTTCTGCCTTTCTTCGTCGCTGAGATTGGCAATTTGGGAAATCCCCAGCGCCCCAGCCACAATTGAAATGCCGTAATCGGTTTCTACCATAATTTCCTTCATGGTTTTGCCCTTTCGGATCATGTCGTAAAGGTTAAAGCGCGGAACCATATTGAGCATGATGTTTACGTTGGCAAGCCCCAGGTCGGCGTCCATGACCACGACTTTTTTCCCGAGGCGGGCGTAAGCCAGGGCCATGTTCACCGAAACATTTGTTTTTCCGACTCCGCCCTTCCCGCTTGTAATGGTTATTATCCTTGTCTTGCTGCTTTTCTTTGTAAGCAAACCGGCCTGGCTCTTGTTCTTATCGCCTTCTTTGGCGCTTTCCGGTTTCTTTCGCATTATCTCCCGCAGTTTTTCAGCCTGATCTTCCATATTTACACCCACTCCTGCATTTGTCCCTTTCCTTTATCCGGGAATTTTTCTTCCAGTTTTGTTCTGTTCACCTTGAAACCTTCAAGGTTTACTAAAAATTTAATTACCGAAGCTTCTTTAATTTCGGCAGGTACCTTTTGTCCGTTAGTAATATAAGCGATAGATTTATTTTTTTCCGACAAGACGCCTATCACATTGCCGGAACGTATGGTTTCGTCCATTTTGGTAATGATCACCGAGCGGTAATTAAACGATTCAAACTGCTGAAGTATCTCCCTAAGGTCGCTTGATTTCGTGGTGGCAGCCGCCACAAGGTAGACCTCCGCCAGCGTCCCGCAGGCGTCAAGGAGCTTTTTCATTTTTCCCAGTTCTTCCATGTCTCTGGGATTTTTCCCGATGGTATCAATCAAAATAAGGTCTGTCCCTTCGGAATTGGTGGCGATGATCGTTTTAAGCTCATCGTAATCTACAGTGGAAAAACAGGGAAACTGCATATACTCGCTGTATTTCTCTATCTGCTCCTTGGCCCCGATCCTGTAAGCGTCAATGGTAATAAGCACGACCTTGCGTTTATGGTTACGCTTCCTGCTGTCAATGCCGAAGTTTGCCGCCAGTTTCGCCACGGTCGTGGTCTTGCCCACTCCGGTAGGGCCAACCAGGATCATAATCCGGGGGCGGATGTTGAATTTTCCGGCTTCGTATATTTTAATGCTTTCTCCTATCCATTCCAGTACCTTGTCCTGAACCGCCTGGTAATTATTCAGCCCGTCAAGTGAAATTTCTTTTCGTATTCTTTCCAGCAGGGCTTTACGGTAAGAAGAGGGAAAATCGTTCAGAATAAGAATATCGTCGATCCGGTTAAGGGTTGGGTGCTCTTCTTTGGAGCCGGCCAAATCGGAGTTTTCAAGTTTTTCTTTGATTATCCTGACTTCGGCGTTTTGCGCGGTCAATAACGCCAAAACTTCTTTCATTGCGCTGTCTTTACCGGCGTTGTTCGCGGCGGCGAGGACTTTCTCTTTCTCTTCGGCAAAATCAATGGGAGCCTGGCGCGGTATTTCTTTAGCCGGAGGCTGTTCTTTATAAAGCTGGGCGCTTTTTCGAAACGAGCTGATGTTCGCCGGGATAATGCCGGTGAGCTTTACGCCTTCCCTGGAAAAGAGGTTCAAAAACCCTCCCGGTATTTTTACAGACTCATGCATGAGAATTGTTACATTGTCTCCGTACTTTTCACGGGCTTTTCTTTCCGCCTCAACGTAGCTGCCTGCCTGTTCAATAAAGTACTGCTGCATATTTTCCCCTTATTGCTCCTGCTCCAACGCTATGACTCCAATGGACTCAACTTTGTAATCCTGGGCAATTTCCGCTACCGAAAGCACCGCCACTTCAGGAAGCTCCCTTTCAAGGGCGGTCTTCACAAGGTAACGCGCCTGGTAAGAAGATAAAATCACAGGGAAGAAACCGTGGTCGTGTACCGAACGCACGGACTTTCCAAGGGTCTTTATCCATGCGCTGTGCAGAGCGGGCTCAAGGGCGGAAAAAATCTCACCGGAGCTGTTCTGGGCTTTGCTTTCGACAATTTTCTGTTCAAGAGACGGCTCCAAAGTCAGCACATGAAGAACGCGATCCTCATCCGCGTATTGGTGGCAGATCTGGCTTGAGAGGGCCTGCCTGGCCTTTTCAACCAAAAACCGCGTATCGGTAGTAAGCGGGGCAAAATCGGCAATTGACTCCAGAATGGTTACCATGTTCCTTATTGAAACCTGCTCTTTTAAAAGCCCCTGGAGCACCTTCTGTATGTTCCCCATGGTAAGACCCTTTCCGTCCCGGCCCATTAGCACTTCATCAACCACCGCCGGGTAGTCCTTCCTAAGCCCGTCAATAATAGCCTGGGTTTCCTGCCGGCCCAAAAGTTCCGCCGCGTGGCGCTTGATAATTTCGGTAAGGTGGGTGGCTATTATCGAAGGCGGATCCACAACGGTATATCCGGCCCGTTCAGCCTCGTCCCGCTTGTCTTCGCCAATCCAGAGAGCGGGAAGCCCGAACGCGGGATCCGTAGTCTTTTCCCCGGCCAGCTCCTCTTTAACGGCTCCCGGGTTAATGCAAAGGTAGTTGCCCATCCTGATTGTGCTCTTGCCCACATCCACCCCGCGGATCTTAAAGCAGTATTCCGAGGAGCCAAGGAGCATATTATCGATAATCCTGATTTTTGGGATTACGATCCCCATGTCTAAACCAATCTGGCGGCGCATCAGCCTCATACGCTCCAGAAGCTCCGCGCCCTTGTCCTTGTCAACAAGGGGAATCAGACCGAAACCAAGCTCGAGCGAAAGCGGGTCTGGCGGTTCCATTTGCGGAACGTCTCCCCTGTCGTCCCTCTGCTTTTTGGCGGCTTCCCCGGTCTTTGCCATCATTTCATTGGCGCTTGCCTGCTTCGTTTGAACCTGACCGATAAGGAAGGCGCAGAAGCCTATGAGGCCGGACATGGGGATAAGCACGTATTTTGGGAAGCCGGGAAGCCATGCCATACCAAAAAGAACCACCGACGAAACCCAGTAAGCCCTGGCGTTCCTTGAAAACTGTATTGATACCTGTTCGCCAAGATCGCCGGGAGCGGCAGCGCGGGTTACCACAATGCCCATTGCGGCGGAGATGAGCAGCGCGGGAAGCTGCGAAAGAAGGCCGTCGCCTATGGAAAGCGAAGTATAGGTCGCAAGGGCCGCCGTCAAAGATTCGCCCTGAAGGAAGGCCCCGATGATGAAGCCGCCCAAAACATCAACCACGATAATAAAGATCGAGAACGTGACGTTTCCCGATATAAATTTGCTCGCTCCGTCCATCGCCCCGTAAAAATCGGATTCCTTTTGAAGCGCGTCTTTTTTTGAAGCGGCTTCTTTTTGATCAATCGCGCCTGAACTGTACTCGGCGTCAATGGCCATCTGCTTGCCCGGCAGACTGTCCAGCATAAACCGGGCGGCGACTTCGGAGATCCTGGTGGCTCCCTTGGTGATAACCATTTTCTGAACCGCGATGATCGCGATGAAAATTACAAAACCGGACACAAGGCCGACTGTGCCGCTGGAACCTACAACGAAGGTAGCGAACGCCTTGATCATGCGGCCGTCAAAACGCGTCCCCTGGGTAAGGATAAGCCTGGTGGAAGATATGTTCAGCGCCAGGCCGAAAATTGTTACCACAAGAAGGATTGTGGGAAACAGGCTAAAATCCGTGGGACGCCTGTTGTCAAGGACTATCAAAAGCACCAAAAGCGAGATAACCAGATTCATGGCCATAAGCGCGTCCAGGATCACAGTAGGCAGGGGAATTATCAACATTCCCAGTACTACGACAACAGCCAGCCCCATTAAACTCCCGTTTAAGCTGCCGCTGGGATCGACCTTGAGGAGGTTATTCAGGCTCCACCTTCTTTGGGCAACGCCTTGCGCGTTTACGTCGGCTCTGGCGGCGTCAGCCATTTTTAACCTCTTTTATTAATTCATTAACGCGCATAGCCCTAAGCCCCCATCCTGCCAGTTTCGCCGGCGGCAGCTGCGCGGCGGGCCTGTTTTTGCTCATAGCTGAAAAATTTCCCGACCACCAGGGCTACGACATTCCAGTACCTGATAGGTATCTGATCCCCAACTTCCGTTTCCTGATACAGGGTTCTGGTTAACGGCGGATGGGAAACTACGGGGACGTTGTTCTCTTTGGCGACTTCCCTTATCTTCATGGCAAGCTCGTCTTCCCCTTTTGCCACCACTGTGGGCGCGTCCATTCGCGCCGCGTCGAATTCCAGGGCTACCGAATAGTGGGTCGGGTTTGTAATAACCACGTCCGCGTTTGGTACGGCGCTTATCATATTGCGCGAAAGCATTTCCCGGTAGCGGTTCCTCAGCCTGTGCCGCATATCCTGGTCGCCTTCATCCTGCTTTAACTCCTCCTTTCTCGCTTCCCGGGTCATCTTTAACGATTCCTTAAACTGCCATCGCTGGAAAATGATGTCCGGGATCGAAATAAAAAGGAGGAGCAGCGCCGTAATAACGAGCAATTGCGCCGTAAGGGTAGCGACAAGGGTTACCCCCGCCCATAATCCCGCCGTCTGGAGATTGGCCAGCTCATTGAATTTTGAACTGATAATGAAATAAGCGACAGCGCCAATAACCCCCATTTTGGCAATTGACTTCATAAAGTTAACAAGCCCCTCAACGGAGAAAAGGGTACGCTGAAAATAACGCCCGAACTTTGGCAGAACTTTGGATAAATCAAACTCCAGGGGCTTAGTACTGAAAAAAAGACCTACCTGTACAAAATTGGAAAAAACAGCCGCCGCGATACCCACAAAGAGAACCGGCAAAGCCAAACGCAGGTAATAATTAAAAAATATCCCTACGGTAAATCTGTCAAACGGATCCATTTCATTGATCCTGGTAAAGAAAAACTTAAGCATCTCAACGCAGTTCCTGAACATCCATGGCGCCAGAAAAATAATCGCGAGGGCAGGCAGCAGCAGCCCCAAAGCCGAAATAAGCTCCTGGCTCTTCGCTACCCTGCCTTCCTCGCGCGCCCTTCTGTAGGTTGCCTCGGTTGGGTCAAAGATGCGGCCTTCGTCCTCCGCAGCGAACCACTGCAGGTGCATATTCTGTGCGGCGCTATACATTTCCTCGGAATTCATCAAGTACAAAAGGGAATGGCGTTTCACAGCGCTCCCCCTTCGGTTATGCGCTGGCCTATTTGGATATACAAAGCCTGAAGGGTCTGGAAGCCGGAACCGATGACCCTGCTGAACGCTTCGGTCATAAAAGGAAGGGCGGCGTAAATGAGGATAAAGGCCACGGTTATCGAAATGGGAAAGCCCTCGGAAAGTATGTTGATCTGCGGGGCCGCTTTTGAGATGAGGCCGGTTGACAGGGAAACCAAAAACAGCGAGCCAAGGATCGGCATACTGATAACAATGGCGTCCAAAAAAAGCCGGGAAAGCCCCGCAAGCACCATGGAAACAATGCTTTCCCTGCCCGCCACGAGGCTCATCACGTTTATGGACTGGAGCGAACGCCAAAAACCGCCCAGAAAAAGATCGCGAAAGCCGTCGACGGTAACGAATATCAGCATGGCGACGGTGTTGAGGTATTGGCCCATAAGGGGATTTTCT
>Ga0268262_10004232_pt1 | contig 14928 bp, 14 predicted proteins | sample TergutNc150P3_FD_190354 | JGI IMG/M metagenome (GOLD analysis project Ga0268262, IMG submission 190354) | Nasutitermes corniger P3 segment gut microbial community from laboratory colony in Florida, USA - Nc150 P3 (SPAdes) (version 2) | ecosystem: Host-associated > Arthropoda: Insects >... | reverse complement strand
GCCAGTCGGGGCTTGCGCCCCTTTGTGGCGTTTTGCTCCGCCACATTTTTTTGCGCCCGTAAAAACGCTGCGCGTTTTTCCTTATCGGGCGCAAAAAAACGTCAGTTACCAACGGAATAATCACACATAACACAACCCATCTGATTAAATAATAGCATTAAATGTAATATTTGTCAACAAAAAAAGTAAAAAAGTTTATTTTTTTTCAAATTATTAGTGACCATTAAAAATGGTATGGAATTTAAATAAAGAAAAAAAATAATAAAAAATATTGACAAAAACAAAGGAAAGAAATATATTGTTATGTGTAACGGAGAAACGATGGATAATACGAATGAAAGACAGAACAGATACAGAAGTCGTATGTATAAAGCTGGTTTTAAGGAAAAACGGGCATGGATAAAGCGCAAGGAAGTCAAAATCCTTAAGAGACCAGGCATTAATGAATTTATCAGGGCGTTAAAGCATGAAATATCCGGGCTGAGTAAAAATGAGCTTGAACTGCTGTTAAACTTGTTAATAAAAATAGCAAATGGAAAAAAAGAGGAGGTAAAACTGAGAAAAAAGAAATAATTATGGGAGGGGAATCTTTGGAGGGGAAATAAACCACGGAGGACCATCATGCAAGAAGAAAAAAAACCGCAAATTTTAAATGCGAAACAAGTGTCGCTTATATTGAATATCAGCGAACAAACAGTTAAAAAATTGGCAAAAGAAAAAGAATTACCTGGTTTTTACATAAACCGCAGGCCTCAATTTAATTGGAACGAAATAATTAACCATTTTCAAAAGATGGAAGGAGGCGCAGCATGAGCGTATTGGCTGAAACAATTTTACAGGTAAGGGAGAAAAAACTGCAACGAAGCTGGAATATTGAATCTATGCAACTTTTTATGATGAATAATTTTCCTGACACCATAAAAGCATTGAGACAAATAGATTTTGAATATACGCGGCCAAAGAGAAGAAAAGGCTTTAACTTGGTGATTATGGAAAACAAGAAAAAAGGACGCAGGATATACGCGAGGCTTTCATACGACGGAAAAACGCTTCCGACGAAATTCAATACGTATACAGATAATGAAAAAGAAGCAGAATTATACGTTCTGAAAAATAAAGAACGTCTCATAGAAGGGTATTTGTCCAGGAAAGACGGAAGGATGTATAAGACGCTTGAATGTTTTTATGAACACGAACAGGATAATTTGTCCGACAGATGCAGGAAAGAATACCGGACGGTAATAAATAACAAATTCATTCCTTTTCTTAAGCAGGAAAAAATATATGAATTCGGGCAAATAACAAAAAACGTTTTGAATAAGTTTCAGGACACTTTATTGAACGCCGGAATAACTGAAGGCAAAAAGAAATATAAACCCATGAGGCCGCAGAGCGTAAACAACAATATGAAGGCGGTAAGAAAAATATTTGAGACCCTGACAAGGCAGAACAAAATGGAAAATAACCCATGTGTTCTTGTGAGGGATTTAACGGTAAAGGGAGAAAACAAGAAACCGCGCGGATGTTATGAATTGGAAAGAATAAAAGACGTTTTCAGCAGAAAATGGAAAGACGAGCTCTCGTATTTATTATGCATGTTGATTTACACGACGGGAATACGAAACAGCGAGATAAAAAGAATAAAAATTAACGACATACAATTTATAGACGGCTGCTGTTTCATTAAAATCAATCAAAGCAAAACCGCGAACGGAATACGTTTGATACCTTTGCACAAATCCTTATATGAAAAAATAAAAACATGGGGGATAAAAAACAAGGCGGGAGAAAATCAGCTTTTTAACGTTCACAGTGAAAAGTTTAACCATGCGAACAACGAATTGGCCAAGCGGTTGAAAGTGAGTGATGAGGAGTTAGAAAAAGAAAATATTACTTTTTACAGCGGCAGACATTATTGGAAGACGCTGATGAGCGCAGAAGGATTAGGGGAAGATATTGAAGAAATTTGGATGGGGCATAAAGTTTCCGGAAATGTAACAAAGTTATATAATCACAAGGACAAGCAGGGTAAAAACAGAATGGTAAAGAAGGCAAGGCAGGTTTATTCAATACTGGACCGATGTATTTTTAAAACAAAGCCGTGAGGGCTAGCCCTCATGGCCGCGGGGGCGGTGGGGGCGCAGTCCCCGCAATACAACATTTTAAGTTGCGCCTGATTTTCTGGGGTTTTAAGGAAGTTGTTGACGAGACTTAAAGCGGCAATGCGGTTTTCATGATTTTTAGCGGCGTCATAGTCGGGATGTTTCTCAAGGAGAATACATGGTTTCGCGTAACAGATGTTAAGTGCCATGCCCAAGATAGATATGCGAGATAACATACCTAATATATATGAATTAGGGGAATTAAAGGTTTAAGAATGCGCCTACGGCGCAGTAAGGAATATGGTTTATTGGCTTTTTAATAACTTTATTATTTTGGGGCTTGTGTGAGGAAAGCCCACCAGCCCAATAGGGGCTGGCATTTCCCTCTACTTGCAAATTTCATTCAAAAATGAAATATTATTAATATGAAAGGAGATTAGTATGAAAACAAACAAAAAACTTTTGACCGTTCTTACCGCATTGGTCATTATCAGCACATTTTCAAGTTGCTCAAAAAAGAAGGACGATTCGCAATCGTCGGGAATCGCCGAGCTTGCCAAGCAACTAACAGTACAAAATCAAAGAAACGTTTTTAGTTTGAGTGGTGTAATGAGTCCCATTGTCGGTGTTGTTGTTGGCGATAAAATTCAGTTTTATCAAATAGAAGACAATGAATGGACAATATTACCTGATACCGATATGAAATTACCCAATGGAAACAAGGACGTTTTTAGTTTGGGTGGTGTAATGAGTCCCATTGTCGGTGTTGTTGTTGGCGATAAAATTCAGTTTTATCAAATAGAAGACAATGAATGGACAATATTACCTGATACCGATATGAAATTACCCAATGGAAACAAGGGCGTTTTTAGTTTGAGTGGTGTAATGAGTCCCATTGTCGGTGTTGTTGTTGGCGATAAAATTCAGTTTTATCAAATAGAAGACAATGAATGGACAATATTACCTGATACCGATATGAAATTAAAGTAATAATGGCTTTTTACTAATGCATGAAAATTACTCAGCAAACGCAAAGGTATCAGACATGGATAAAGGAAATCATATTACCATAAATTGTGGAATAAAAAAATTCCACAAATTGCATAACCGGGGGAAAATCGGGGTTCCAGGATCCGTCATAATCATACATTTTTCTTATCCTCAGATACATTTAAAGACAGATCAATTAATTTAAAAACAACATTTTTTCCGTCTTCACGACAGTTGGCTGTGCAAAGAATACTGGTATTATGACACTGTTGATTAAAAAAACAATCAAGGCAAGCAGTACAATCAGTTTTATTTGTTTCAACAGGTGTTATTGCTTTCCCTATCCCTATAAAGAAACCGTTAATATAACTCATTTTTTATCCTCAAAGCGGAATTCGACTTTACCGTTGACAAGCTCAAATTTCGCGGAGAATTCTTTGCCTGTTTTTTGGCTGACGCATTTTTTTACTTTTGTTTGCTTGCCGGCAAGCAGGGCTTGTAAATCGGCATGGGTAACGGTCGCTTGGCAAATGGTTTTCCAAATTACGAATTTACATGGGGGTTTAGCGTTATAATTAATGCAGTAAAAATTATTTTTACTTTCGTATATGTCTCCTTTGCAAAGAGGACATTTACCAAGAGATTTTTTTACGTGATTATAGGTTTCCATGACGGTGTTTTTTACCGCGCCGCGTAAAAAGTCCTTAATGCCCTCGATGAAGGCGGCTGTATTGTCGTGGAGCTGCTCTTCCCAGCGGGTGGTTTCCGGAACGGAAATAAACGCTGCCAAATCGTAATTTTTTAAAACATTTTCGATAAGGAAATTTCCGTCATCGGAAATAAGTATGTTCTTTCCTTTCAAGGCGACGTACTTGCGGTCAACCAGTTTCTGAAGTATCGCGCCGCGAGTTGCCGGTGTTCCAAGCCCAGTGAGGTGTTTGCCGTCATCGCCGCGGGGATTTTCCATAAGCTGTAACAGGGACGCGAAAGTATAATGCTTTTTTGGTTCTGTTTTTTTCTCAAGCGATTCTATAGAATTAACTTTATATTCTTTTCCTTGCACAAGTCCGGAATAATCTTCCAGAAAGCCTTCGTCTTCATAATCACTATCGTTTAATTTCCATCCCTGATTAATTACTTCCGCGCCATTTCCTATAAATCTGTGTCCGGATATATCGACATCGATGGCAATGGAGTTATAAACATAAGGCGGTTTAAGGACTGTAAAAAAACTTTTAAAAACAAGCAAATAAATATTTAATTCTTCTTCAGAAGTCTCTTTTGGAAGAGGCGCAAGAGGAATAAGAGCATGATGATCTTGTAATTTCGCGGAATTGAACAAGCGTTTGTTATCAGCGGATATAAAAACAGGATCAGAATTCGAAATCGCTTCTTTGAAACATGAAATAAATCTACCAGAAAAAGCTTCTGAATAAAATTCATTAAGAATTATATAAATTCCCTTAAACAGTTTTACATTATCATCACCCATGACACGCGAAGGTGTACGAGGGTATGAGAGTACTTTATATTTTTCATATAATGACTGCGCGATATCAAGTGTCTGTTCCGGGGCGTATCCGAATTGTTTATGCGCTTCTTTTTGAAGGGCTGTAAGATTGAATAATTGTGGCGGCTGTACTGTTTTTTTATCTTTTTTAAGTTCTGTAATAATACCTTTTTCTGCGTTGCAGACATAATTAAGCTTATCACCGGCCGATTGTTCTGAAAATCGAGTAGGATATTCTTCATTGTCCGGATTAATCATCTTTACCGAAAATGAGGATTCGTTGTCTTCCATGATCGCCTGTATTTCGTAATACGGTTCTGGAATAAATTTTGAAATAGATTTTTCGCGTTCGTAAACAGCGCCCAGGACGGCCGTCTGAACGCGCCCGAAATGCAGCAGTTTGTCAGACTTCAGCGTGACAAGGCGAGTGAGGTTCATGCCGACAAGCCAATCGGCAAACTGCCGGGCAAATCCTTGCTCTCGGTAGGGTTTATATTCGTCAAGCGGTTTGGCGTTTTCAATACCTTTTTTTATTACTTCAGGCGTGAGCGCCTCCGATACCCAGAAGCGTTTTGCTCCGGCATAATTATTAAAGCCGACAAAATCGAGGATTTCGGCGCCGATGAGCTCGCCTTCGCGTTCCGCATCCGTGGCGAGCAAAAACGGATCGTTTTTACGCCGGGCAAAGCAGCTTTTTACAACGGACAGCTGGGCTTTTGTTTTTTCAACCGCTTTAAATTTGACTTGTTCCGGAATAATGGGAAGGGACTCTATATCCCATTTCATCAGGGCGGGATCGTAATCTTCCGGAGAATAATTTTCCAGAAGGTGTCCCAGGGCGTTGACGATACAATGTTCTTCATTTTCGTAAAAATTTTCTTTGCGCGTAACGCCAAGAGCGTCCGCGAAGGCCTTCGCTACTGAAGGTTTTTCGGTGAGAATAAGCATAAAAACTCCTTAAAATAATTTGATTTGATTTTGAACGGAAGAATTTTCCGCAAGTTTACTGAGAGCAGGGTAATTAATTTTTCCGCGCTGTTCGAGTATGTAAGAGAGCCGTATATAAAACCCGTCATCATGGGCGAAAGCGCCGGCGGAGTGTTTGTTTAGCCAAACGGCGGCGCGTTTTAGTTTATCAACGCGGGAAGCGCGCGCGCGGAATAATACTTTAACTTCTTTTGATAATCCCGGAAGCGCAACATCGCCGTTGTTTTCTTGTACACGGATAACGCAAGCCTCGCGGTAAGTAACGTAGGTGTAATACAAAAAAACTACAGAGCCGGGCGCGTAATAAAGCAGGGTGTGTTTTTCTTGCCGGTCGTAGGTTTTATACGCGTGGTTGCCGTCGGCGTAGAGCGTGTAGTATAAATTATGGTCAGGAACGGTAACACAAAGATGGTTCTTCATTCTTTACCCCAATGCCGTATTCTTTGTCGAGGGCGTTAATCATTTTTTCTCTTTTTTCGACTTCCGAAAGATTGAACATGTCAAAAGGTTTATAAATATCATCAAATTTTTGTAAATATTCATTTCGTTTGTCCGGCGGTAAAACTTGTAATTTTTTAAACAGTTTTATATCTCCGGAAGACGAGTCTTTTGGAAGAGAACAAAGAGGGCATTTATCAAGCTCTTTGTCATGGGCTGTGCCGCAGACCGGGCATTTAATTTCAGTTGGCGGCGGCGGTTTTGCATTTTGCTGGGATATTTTAAATTTTTCGACCATGTTTTCTGCAAAAAAGAGTGTGAAAAAAAGACCGTCGAAGTTATTAGGCTCCCGTAATTCGACTTGTTTGAATAGCCAAGCCAAATAGCTTTTGTCGAGATAATGCAGTTTCATAAAAGCGGCAGCTCTGGAATAAAAGTCGGATTTAAGCAAGAGAGAACGGTCAAGGGCTAATATGGCTTGTTTTATATCTTCGGGTGATAAATTGACCGCCGCCGCTGTTGCGCCCTCTGGCGGGGGTTTCTCGCTTGAATTGGGATGTTCTGTAGTAGTAGTATGATTATATATATTACTACCAGTAATATGGGGTGAAGTTTTTTCACCACCTACCGGTGAAGTTTTTTCATCACCATTGGGAAATATCTTCACCACCGGTGAAGTTTTTTCATCACCCTCAGTAGGAAATAATTTCATCACCGGTGAAGTTTTTTCACCACCCTTATTTTTGTCATTTTCCGATAAAAATTCAAGGGAAACCGCGTAATCGCAAAATTTAAGGTTTCTTTCGAATCTTTCAAATTTTTTGATATAACCTTTTTTTACAAGGTTATCAAGGATGGTAAAAACCTGTCTTTTTGTAATTCCCAGGGAATCTGCAATATATTTTCCGGAACCCTCGTATTTGTCTTCTTCGTCCTGTGAAAAGCCATAAATCATGGCGTAAACCATGAGCTCGTTCCCGGACAATCCCAGTTTGTTTACCATCCAGCCAAGAATGGTGATGTAATTGTGATCTTTCAAAAAAATACTCCCCCTCCCAAATTAAAGCGTTACACATAACGTCACACATAACGATATACATGTACACAAAAGATGTATACAAAAACGCTTCTATTAATAGTAATAAGAAGAAATAAATGAATAAAAAAAAAGACCGTCTCCGGGGAAGCCGGAAACGGTCTTGAAAGTAAAAAATAGGAGCGAGAACTCCCTATAATTAAGAATTAATAGATTTTACGAATGATGACGGAACCAGCCGCACCGCTTCCGGCGCCTCCGCCTTTTGTGGAGTTACGGTTGTTTCCACCGTGGGAACCACCCTGTCCGGGTCTCGGGAGGCCAATTGTCAGAGTGAGGTCTGTATTTGCAGGTTTATAGGGTGGTCTATCATAGGTTCCGGTAATAAAAATATTAATAAGCGGCAGAGGAGACGCGCCGGATCCACCGGCAGAATTTGAATCAAGCCAGACCTGAGGACCCATAGAAAAAGTTAAGGTGGCGGCGTTTCCTCCAGACCCACTGTTACCAGAGAAAGTGAAATTTGTCCTCACGGAGAGGGCCTTATTATCACTGACAGCATATGGAGGAGTAGAAGTGTAAGGTTTACCCGATTCTGATAAAGGATAACACGCGAAAGAAACATATGGCATTATATTAAAATCAGAGGACGTGTAAGAAGGTACACCGGATCCGCCTAAAGTAAAGGTATTTGAAGACAAAAAAGATAAAGAGTCGCCGCCATTACCTGAGACGGCTGTTGAGATTACGCCTCCGATTCCGCCTCCGAAACCACCGCCCTGGCCTCCAGGACCGCCGGGAGAACTAAAATTGCCATTACCAACATCACTGGTTTGTGAAAAGGAACCTGACCTTCCACCGCCCGCGCCTGGGCCGAATGATCCTCCGGCGCCGCCGGCGCCGCCCGGAGTGAGATATGAACCTCCTGAGCCTCCGCCCCCACCACCCGCGAGGAGGAGATAATTGCCGTTAGAGCCTGAGGAATAAAGGAAAGAACCAGATCCCCCCCCACCACCTCCGCCCCCTGACATGGAGGAGTTAGTGTTATTAATGGTCATGGAGTTTACCACCTCATTAGAAGACACATATTTAAGGTCAGAAACATACGTACCATTGCCCATACTGCCGGCATTGAGCCGATAATCATATGCATTAATGGTAGTGACAATATTAAACGTGCCGGAAGTGGAGACGGCCGGTGCGGCGCCTCCGCCTGAGCCCGTAAAGGCAGTAAAGGAAGTTGTCGAGTTAAGCGTAAAAATTTCCCTTATAAATCCGCCAGTACCGCCTATAGAAGTACTAATGTAAGAACGTCCCGCGCCTCCGCCCGCGCCTTTGAGCTCAACGACGTAAACACCGGGATCGAGAGTAAAAGAGTCTGCGGCGGGATTACCGGCGCCGTCGATAGATTTAACAACAAGTTTCGCGGCAGTAAGCTGGGAATAATCAGAATCGGATAAGACGGATTTATTAAATTGCGGAAAACTATCATTGACATAAGTTTTAAATAGAAACTCTGAAGGATTTGAGTTATATAAGAAAATCATTTTCCAAAGGGCGCGTCTTTTCCCATTATACCAACCTTTGTATTTGGAATTATAAACAGGGACAGTAGAGGAAAATTCATAAAAAAATTCGTTGTCCGCGTAATAAACATAAAGGAACAAAAGACAGGAAGAAGAAGGAGTCAAAGCGTTTACGAAAGTATCGTTTTTAACAATGCATCTATTACCGTTAACGTCGAAAGAGGAACCTGCTTTAATAATAGGTTTATCGGAATTATTCATGTTAGTTAAAACCGCGTCAAAGAAACCATAGAAAGAATTTATATCAAATTCAGCGGAACCATTAATGAAGGAAACGATCAGGTTATCATCACGCGAATAGACAATTTGAGTGTCAATGTCGATATTAAAAGTAAAAGTAATTACGAATCTGCCTGAATCCAGGAAAAAACCGCCGTCTGAATAAGAGAGAGGAACCAGGAAAGTTAAAAGATCATATTCTTTAACGACGATAATATCCTTATATTCGGCGCATTCTGCGACGGATCGAGCAAGATTGTAAACATTAACGTTTGAAATTTGTTTTTTTGTGGCGTTTAAAGGCAAGCCTTTAATGGAAAGATAAGGAATAGGGTTATTAGGGACATTATTAATATCCAGAAACCCATTCCCGTTAATGAAAGTAACTTTAACTTTATCGTCAGGAAAAATCGTGAAACGGGTTTCAGCGTCAATGTTAATGTCAAAGGAAACATAAAAGACGCCGTTACCGTTAAAGATTTGATTAATAGAATTATAAAACAAAGGAATTTGAGCTGTAACGCTTTTTTCAACAGTTGACAATACGATTTGGGAATAATCAGCGCATCTTGCGACAACGCCGGACTGATTAAGTATATAAACGCCTTCAAAATTATAAATGGAAACGGAGAGAGGAAGGTTAGAAATAGTCAAGTAATGAGGTTCATCAATTACAAGGGCTTTAGAAGGCAGATTGCTAACATCGGCCTGGCCGCGTCCGTCAGAATAAGAGACAAGGAAACGGTCGTTAAGATTAACGATAAATTTAGTAACGGCGTCGACATGGATGGTGAAGGCAGTAAAAAAAGAACCTGTTTCCAAGAAGTCATTGTCATTATCATAGACAAGCGGGAGGTATAAAGAGCATGAGTTATTTTCCCTGAAAATCATAACCGGTTTATTTTTATTAAGATTGGCGACGGCAGAAGAAGAATTAGCGACTGACACGGAAAAAACATTCATAGCTTGAGTGTTAAGCGGTAAATTGATAAGTTTAAGGTAATGGCCAGTTTTTTCAATTTCATCTCGTTCAATTTCGGTTAGTTCAATATTAACAGAAGGTGATGGAGGAACGGCAGAATTTGAATCAGTAGAGAGGTTATTAACATCGGCTTGGCCGCGTCCGTAAACAAAATAAACGAGAAAACGATCTGAAATATCGACAATATATTTAGTGACGGCATCGATATGGATTATAAAAGAAACAAAAAAGAAACCAGTTTCTAAGAAATCATTATTGTCATTGTAAACAAGCGGAAGATAAACTGTACAAGTATCGGTTTCCTTGTAAATAAAAATAGCCGAATTATTAAGTTTGGCGATGGAAGAAGAAGAATTGGCGATGGAAACTGAAAAAAAGTTAGGCGCTTGGGTATTGAGAGGCATGTTAACAAGTTTTAAATAATGACCTGTTCTTTCCAGTCTATCTTTTTCGATTTCCGTAATTTCTATACCGGAATTTGAATTAAGAGAAACGTCATCAGGGTTTATTTTAACATATTTTTTTATATCAAATTCAGCAGAACCGTTAGTAAAGGAAAGAAAAAGATTATCAGCGCGGGTAAAAATAATTTGAGTGTCAATATCGACATTAATCTCAAATGAAACCAAGAATTTTCCTGAATCCTGAAAATAACCGCCATCTGAAACATAAGACAAAGGTATTAAAAAGGATGAAAATTCCATGTCTTTGACGACAAAAATAAATTTATAGTCAGGACAATCCGCGACCGGGCCGGACGAATTATAAACGTTGATTTTTGAGATATGGTGTTTTGCAGCGTTTAAAGGCAGGCCTTTAATGGTAAGGTAAGAAACCGGATTATCCGGGATATTTTGAATATCAATGTATCCGCTACCGTTAATAAAAGTAACTTTAACCTTATCGTCAGAAGTGAGTGTAAACCTGGTTTCAACGTCAACATTAATGTCGAAAGACACATAAAAAACACCTGTTTCGGAAAAATTTTGATTTAAAGAATTGTAATGTAAAGGAATTTTAGCGGACACCCTATTGTCTGAGATTGACAAGAAAATTTGGGAATAGTCCGAGCAGTATGCGACGGGGCCAGTTTGACTATGTACAAGTACATTAGAAAAATTATAGATGGAAACTGATGTCGGAAGGTTATAAACGGTCAGGCATGGTCTATTCTCAATATTTACAGTCGTGGAAGGAAGATTATTAACATCGGCCTGACCGCGACCGTCCATAAAATGAACGACGAAAAACTCGGACGCATCGACTATATATTTAGTGAGAGCATCGACATGGATTGAAAAAGACGTATAAAAAAAACCGGTCTCTAAGAACTCCTTATTGTCATTATAAACGAGGGGAATATAAATTGAACAAGTATCGGTTTCCCTATAAAGCATAACAGATTTATCTCTATCAAACCTGGCGACGGCAGTTAAAGAATTTGCGACGGACACGGAATAAACATTAGAAATTTGGGTATATAGCGGCAAATTGACAAGTTTAAGGTAATGGCCTGTTTTTTCCAGCTTATCACGTTCGCTTTCAGTAAGTACAATGCCGCCAGAATTCTGATCCGAGGGTGAAATTTTTATCATGTCGCAGGCGGAAAAAAGAATCGTCGACAAAATAATCAAGCAAAGAAACAAATTTTGGTTTTTTCTTTTCATAAGATAACTCCTAAAAATTAATTTATTTTTATTGAAAGCATTATAATTAAGCTTTCAAAATGAAACCCTGTTTCAAGGGACAGTCCGAACCAACCGAAGAAGTGCCTTACTCCGACGCGGAAATCATAAAAAAAATTATCGACCGGAGAGTCATTGTATTCAATTAGAATGTCGTTCCGAAGATACCCTAATTCATATTGATAAACAAAATAAAAATCCGTGTAAGAATCAAGAATATCAAAATGATAAGCAGCGCGAAGTCCGAAACTTTTAAAATTAGGATTCGGAGTTTTTAAGAAGAATCCAAAAGCGAAGGGAAGCGGTATAGGTGGAAAATATTCAAATCGAAATTCAATAGGAATAAAATTAAAATGAAAATCAGAAAACAAAACAGGAGCGATGGCCATGTCAATAAAGACGGAATTTTTATCCGCGATTTCTGAGTGTCTCCAAACATTAATTAAATCCAAGGATTGAGAAGACAGGAATGGAGCGGATAAGAGGAAAGAAAAGAAAAAGATTGAAAACAATAGATTTTTCATTTTTCTACCGTAACTAAGGCAATATTTTTAACTCCGTCGTTAGTGACGGTCTGCATTAAAGTGACGCCTTCAGATATAGCAAATATTTCAATTCCCAAACCTGTATTAGTGACGGAAATAATTTGCGGATCAAAGAGCGCATTAATAAGGAAATTGGACTGTTTTTGATCGGAAAAAATTATGGAATATTGGAGTAGAGCTTTTTGTCCAGGCATTAATGATAATTCCAAATTATCGAAAGAGACTTTTCCATTTTTAGGGAAATTAACGACGCAAGCCGCGGTAATAGAATTTTTGTCAGTAAAAAAACAAGAGATTCTTGTATTTTTTGAGAAGGAAGAGAGAACCATAAGGGAAATGAAAATGAAATTAAAAAGCACAGACAGACCCAAAAAAAGAAATTTAAAATTAAAATTAATTTTCATAAGTTTACTCCAGAATATATTTTTGAGAGACAGGATAAGGAGGAATCGGGGGCAGATAAAGAGTCTTATTCAACATGACGTTCACAGTCGTTCCGTTATCAACAGTTAAGGTAGGTTGTATGTTCATGGCGCGGCCAATAAAGTTACCGCCGACCTGATTTACAAAGGCGGAATTGGATTCAACGATATTAGACGCGGCTGCATCCGATGCGAATTGAGCGGATGTTTCCGCCATCTTCGCGTCTGCGACAGAGAAGAGGGTAATGATACCGGCGGCTTTAAGGTACTCAAACCAATTTTCGTGATATTTGGCGGCTTGGCCGCTCATACCTTCTTTATCAACGCCATTAGCGCCGCCAAGATCAATCTGTAACCCGTCCGGACGGATCATGGTGTCCCAAACAATTTGAACTCTATGTTGTGCGTAAGAAATGGAACTGTTGTATCTGGCAAGAAGCAAAGTACCCTGGGGAATAAGGATGTTACGGCCAGTTTTAGAATCGTAAATATTTTGAGTAACGCGAGCTGTGATGTTTCCAGGCAGGTCTGTGTTGATTGCGGTTTCAAGAACGCCCGGAATAATGGTCCCAATCCATATGGAATTTTCCCCATGGAAAAAACCAGATCCTGATGAGGAGCCTGAAGAATCATAAAAAGACAATTTATTTTGCTGGTCGTTTTGGGCGGTGTAATCTGAAACGCCATAGGGATATAAACGATTTACGGTGGAAAGATCGGGAGCCGTCGCTCCACCGCCGGCCTGCTGGGTGTATTGTCCTTGAGAAAAGAGACGTCCTTCGACGGTTGGAATTAGTGAGGATTTAAAATGAGTAGATGACGGCTGATTTTGTTCTGAAGGAGATTGTTGAGAAGAAGAAGCTGCGGCCGGAGGATGTGAGACCGGAGGCGGCTGACGAACTGGAACCGGATCAACAGTACGGGGTGTAAAGGAAGCCTGCGGAAGCAAAGCTTCAGGTTTAGTTTCAGTACTTGAATCAGATTCAAAGGTTTGCGACTGAGTTTCATTAACGGCGTTCCTCCTGTTGTTAAGAGCGCGGGTTTGGAGTGCGTCAAGAAAGTCCTTGGAAGAAGAATTAGACGCATAAAGGTTATTTTCAGAATTAACATTATTACTTTTTTGTTTAAAGGTATTAAACAGAAGTCCTCCGCAGACGAACAACGCGAAAAAAACACAAATATAAATTAAAATTCTTTTACGATTTATGACGCTTGGTTTGCCTCCGTCAAGACCTGTGGCCTCTTCCGGGGACAATTCAAATTTTTCTTCTTCTTCAATAGGAGAAGAAACGTTAACATTAGTATTATCAACCATAATTAACCTCTTTTTTTTGTGACGGTAATTTCTTTGCGTCCAATTTTTATAGTTATGCTTTCTATAAGTTTGTCTATAACGATAATATTTCCCATAACGCGATAATTTATAACATCTTTTCTATTTTCAAAAACAGTCGGCAGCTCCCTTTGAAGAACTTGGTCAGGAAAGGTTATGTAGGTTTTAGAGCCGTCATCGAAAATGAGTTTGGGAAGCCAGACCGGTTTGGAAGAAAGTTTGTAGGTCATACGATAATTGAAAGAAAGGAAACGGGGATCGACTCCGGGAAAGGGATTGATTTGTTCTGAAGCGACATCGGCCTGAACTGAAGACAAATTGACCGTACTTGAATTATCCAGCCCAGAAGACAAATAATTTTGCGGCAGGCCTGAGTGATAACGCCAACGGACAAGAGGCATAAATGTATTGGCGTAGCTGCGAAGAATAATGTGATAGACGCGTCTGTCAGTATTGATGATTAATGACGCTTCTTGATTTGCGGCGGCCGGCTTGACATAGATGTGTTGAATAGAAGCGCTGTTTTCAAGGCTAATGCCTGCGCCGAGGTTCCATCGTTCGCTGTCGGAAATAAACGGAACGTCCAAAGCGCGTTCTCCCGGTTCGAGACGGATGTCGCATACCCTTAAAGGCATAGCGTAAATTTCGTAAACCCAGTCCGGATTGTAATCGTATACAATTGCGGCATGGGAATAATCAGAAGGTTTTATGATGCCGGCGAGATTTGAACTTTTTACCGCGTCAAGACCGGAAGGAGGGATACGCGCGGCCTCTTTTTCCGGAACAAAGACAGGGCGTTCAACTACAATGACGTCAGGAATTGGAACGGTATCAGACTCTTGGTTTTCATTTGCTTTAGCACCTTTAGGCTGCGCGACGGAAGTTTTGTTTTTAACAACAGATTTATCAAAGTCGACAGAAGCGCAGGAAAAAGCGAAAAGGGTTAAAAGAAAGATGATTAAATTTTTATAGATTTTTTTCATAACTCCGCCATTTCAAAATTTTCGATATAGATACCCAACGGGTTTCTTTTTATGGTAGCATCGGTAGGGTTTATAAGACGAATCGTGACAACCGCACGATATTTTGTTTA
>Ga0268262_10004231_pt1 | contig 14932 bp, 12 predicted proteins | sample TergutNc150P3_FD_190354 | JGI IMG/M metagenome (GOLD analysis project Ga0268262, IMG submission 190354) | Nasutitermes corniger P3 segment gut microbial community from laboratory colony in Florida, USA - Nc150 P3 (SPAdes) (version 2) | ecosystem: Host-associated > Arthropoda: Insects >... | reverse complement strand
ACGGCAACCCATCACAAAACAACGCGCATAAAAGACTAAAACGCGAAAGGCGGGGACAATAAAGGCGGATAGGAACTCCGAGCATTGGATGCCTGACTTACAAAGGCTTAGTGCATAGTTCCCCCCCCAAAAAAATAAAAAAAACTTGACTTTCAGCCTGCGCGCAATGTATCTTATATATATAGGTATAGCATGTAAAAACGTAAGAAGCTCTAGCATACTAATGTAGTTAATATATAGGAGGGGGACAGACCATGGAAAATTCGCTCAAATTCAACGGGTTTGACGCTGGACAGACCCTGCGGATGGCGCGTTTTATGAACTTTGATAGTTCAGAAAAAAGGATGCGTTAAATATGAATTGGCTGATATACATACTTTATTGCGTGGGGATATTAGTTATGTTTTGGGTAGGAGCGTACTTAGCTCAATTGATATTTAAATAGCCGTTGTAAGCGGCGTTGGGCCTCGATTTCAAAACATGGAGGGTTAAACATGGCTGGAAATGGTAAGACGTATCAAATTACGGTACAGGGTACGCGTAATATCGAGCCTATGGTAATTCAAGAATACCGTATTATCGAGGCGGAAAGTCAAGAAGCGGCCGAAACGCATGCCAGGGATGCATACTATAAGGAATACCCCGATATTGATAGAAATACGATAGACGTATCCTTAAAGGGTAAGTGGAATATCATGGCGGTAGTTTGTTTGGCGATACCGTGCCTTTTGAGCCTTGTGCCTTGGTATGGGGCTAACGGGAATGTTTTATCTTTAGCTCCAGGTCTGACATCTTCGTTAATGGCGATCGCCTTATATTCGGCGTATATCATAAGACTTAAAGGGCTGCGAAACTCATTCAGCAACACTCCGGACATAGTTCTTATATGCCTGACAATTTTTTTCTGCGCTTCATTCCTTACACTATTCTTGGGTGACGTGCCGATCAATTATCCTTTTTCTAAGAAAGTCGCGTTTATCATTAATGGGAAGTTGTTAGTATGCCTCGCCGTCATATTTTCATGGCTATGTATGTCGGCAGTAGCCGGTGTGGTTTGGATACTCGTTTTCTTATTTGCCCTTACACGTATGTTTGCGGTTGACAACGCTATGAAATTTTGGGGGGTTGTATACGTCATCTCCGCATTTTTGGGTATTATCTCTATGCTCAAACAAGAAAGTCCGTATCTTTTGAAATCATTGCGTAGCGATATATTGGGCATAGGTACTCATTCCGCCAAACGTATTAGACGGGATATAAACGCGTCTGCGGATACCGTGAAAAGTGTCGCTGGTTCAATTCTTTAAATGTCATCACTGTCATAAACAATTAAAGCAGGAGACGTATTTATGATTTTTTCTAGAAAGAATGGTACCGTGATGTTGTTTTTTGTTACGCTCATGCTTCTCCTTGACTCTTCATGTTCTAAGGAAAACAAACAAAGCGACGGGGTTTTAACAAATTCTAAGGAAAATAAACAAAACGGCGGATTTTGGGACAAAATAAAGAATCCATTTGATCCTAATAAAAAAGGGCCTATTGACCCTGATACAAAAAAGAGAATCATCGCAATCGTTAATCAAACCGGGTGCGATATTAAATACTTTCGCGTCAGCGTTGCTGGCGGCGAACTGATATTTGCTGAAAACAAATTTCAGCTTGACGATGAAAATGGTACCGTTAAACGCGAAATACAACCTGCTTATCGAAACCACCCTGAGCTTGAAGTACGATTAGTAGATAAATACGATAGAATTTACGCGAAAAACTTTCAGGTACCATTAAGCGGCAAAACCCCTACCCCAATTAAAAACAGCGATAGGGTAAGCGAAGGCTTTTTTGTTGATAAAAAGAAAGATTTCTTTGCGTTTATGAACGGAGGATGCCAATAAAAAAATCTATTATGGTTACCGTATCTTTCATACCAGATTTTTAAACATAACAATAATAAACGATTGGAGAGTCAAAAATGGAAACTTTCTTTACTTTTTGGTATAAATTGGTTGTTTTTCTTAACTACTCGATACCTACATGGCTGGTATTCGTTGGTTGTTTACTTTTTATCTGTGGTATAGTATATCTCTCAATTTCCAAATTAAAGGAAAATCATCCAACTATCGCCATTTTATTCTCGACTCTTTTCTGCTGTCTTTTAACTGTACCTATTGTATCCTCTCTTAATCATTTGGCAGATTCAATGGTGAAGGAAAGGAAAGCCACTGCCAACAGCAGTATGAATATTCCGGGTATATTTGCGGACAGGAATCCGACTGTAACAGATAGTTTACCGAATATTGATACTACCTTGGCGACTGGGAATGAGAGCAACGAAAACGATACGCAGACAACCATGCCGACAGATACTCAGTACGTGAGCGATATTGATGGTGACAGCGTTGAGTGGGGGGCTAACATTACATCTGTTGACGGTGTTTTAGATATTGTCAGCGGTCAGATTGAGGCCAAGAGCGTCGCGAGTGCTGACATATTCGGAAAAGGTGGTTTTGCCGCCGACATTGACTCTATCCTCTCCGGCGTAGGCGGTCTGAAGTCGGGCGGCGACGGCGGCGTAGGCCGCAAGGGCGTGGCCGGCATAGGTTACGGTTCGGGTTACGGCTCCGGCTTCGGCGGGGGCGGCGGAGGAGTCGACGACCTGCTCGGCGGCCTGATGGGCGGCGGAGGCGGCGGTCTCGAACTCAAGAAGAAGGGGGAACTGAAGCAAACATCGCCAGACTTTTTAAAGGGGGGAGCCCTGGTAGGCGGTCGTAGTCGCGCAAGTATCCAAAGCATAATAATGAAAAACATGGCCGCTCTGCGCTATGCCTATGCCAAACGTCTTCGCGAAAAACCTGATATGACCGGTAAAATCGTAGTTAAGTTCGCCATAGACGAATTCGGCAAGGTAATCTTCGCCTACTTGGTAGAATCGACTATGTCCGATTCTGAACTCGAATCGACAATACTCTCTCGTTTGAAGAGTTGGGACTTTGGGAGGATAGACAAACCCGGTGACGTAACAGAGATCACATATCCATTTGTCTTTACGTTGGATACTAACAACCCCAAAAAAGAACGTCCCAAAAAATTCCTTTGGTGGTAATATATCTATTCACTAATAAATGATTGGAGAATCAAAAATGGAAAACTCTCTGGGTTTTTTGCGTAAACTATTTTCAACCATCTTGTGCTGTTTCTTAATAGTGCTTGCCGTCTCTTCTTGCGATATGTGGGCTAATAGAGCGGAGATACTATCACAGAAAGAATTGCTTGGAAAATTACAGGAAGATATACAAAAAAAGAAATCCGAACTAGAAGAGACTGAGAATCAATTTACTTACGTAAGCAACCAAATTACTTTCATAAATAACCAAACTAAACTATTGGAAAACGCAAAGATCAGGATCGAAAATACGCTAAGGCAGCCGTTGTTGCAAACAAACATAAAATATCCTTTAGTAAGAAAAGACTCTCTTGGCGAACCGACAAAAAGAACGGTCTTCGGTGAGAAAACGCCGCAGGGGAAAAAAGATTCATCCGACGGATGGTTCCAAAAGAAGTCAGCGGAGCTTTATGATCAGTTGAAAACTCTCGAACCCGATTGGGGTAGCTATAATGACGATGTGCTTATAGTGGTAAACTACGATATTGACGCTAAATTCCGCGTTGATCCTTATGATATAAAATTGTCTAAAATAGATGGAAACATTGTGGTTTCGGGAATCCATCCTAAATACGAAATATCAGTAGAAAAAACTCCCTTGGTACGCGAAATTCGGCGCCGTATATATATAAGTGGGGTTTTATCCTCCACAAACATAAAGCATGACAAAGATTGGATCACAAAAGCTCGTGACAACGCGGATAAATATGAGGAAAGATTTCAGCAAGGATTACTTGCCGGAACGGAACTTCCATTTATGGAAGCCTCCGTTACCGAAATAGCCAAAACGTTTATAAAAGCCTCACTTGCGCCGATTTACAGAGATATCAAATTTGACAATGTTGAAAGGCCCGATTCTTTGTCTATCGTTGAGTTTTTGCAAAGAGAATTAACCGACTATAATGACCGAAAGAACAAATTACAGGACGGTAACCGAAACACTGCCTCAAAGAATGAGACACCTGACGAAAAGATCGAACAAAATTGAGGAAGACTCAGGTCGTCAGGACATGGGACGATACAAAGAAAACTGAATTACAACCTAGTGCACTTTAGGAGAAAGCCAACACAATGACGACACCATCAAACGATTCAATTTCAAGCTGCGAGCCACCGAAATTGAGCAGCACCGAAGAGTACATCGCACGAGGCGATGCGTATGAAAACGCCGGCGATATTGATTCGGCCATAGCCGATTATACCGAGGCGATACGGCTTGACCCCAATTGCATGCTTGCGTATAACAACCGCGGCAGAGCGTACGGAAGAAAGAATGATGCTGATAACGCAATAGCGGACAAGAACGAGGCGATTAGGCTTGACCCAAATTTCGCGAAAGCATATTGCGGCCGCGGTAACGCATATATATTACTCAATGACTATGATTCAGCCATAAAGGATTACACCGAGGCGATTCGGCTTGATCCGAATTATGCGATAGCGTATGCCAGACGCGGTGACGCATATTCATACAAGAACGATTTTGATTTGGCTATAACGGATTGTTCCGAGGCGATTAGGCTCGACCCGAATTTTGCTGAAGCGTATTCATGCCGCGGTAACGCGTATGTATGTAAGAATGAATTTGATTTGGTCATAGCGGATTGTTCCGAGGCGATTAGGCTCAACCCGAATTTTGTGAGGGCATATTTAAGCCGTGCTTATGCGTATTTACGCAAGAATGAATTGGATTTGGTCATTGTGGATTGTTCTGAGATAATTAGACGTCACCCGAACCTGGCCTTCGCGTATCGATGTCGCGGCGTTGCGTATCACAGAAATGGCGACATTGATTCGGCCATAGCGGATTATACGGAAGCGATTAAGTTTGAACCTGATTTCGCGGAAACGTATCACAACCGGGGTATGGCGTATATAGCCAAGGGCGACTTTGATTCGGCTGTCGCGGATTGCACAGAGGCGATTAGACTTGACCCGAACTCGGCGAATACTTATAATTTACGCGGCCACGCGTATTTAAAGAAAGGTGATTTCAATAATGCCATAGCGAATTATACCAAAGCTATTCGATTAGCCCCTAATGCAAACGGCGCGTATTTCTATCGCGGTGTCGCGTATCTCAAAAACGGCGACTTTGATTCGGCCATCGCGGATTATACGGAAGCGATTAAGTTTGAACCTGATTTCGCGGAAACGTATCACAACCGGGGTATGGCGTATATAGCCAAGGGCGACTTTGATTCGGCTGTCGCGGATTGCACAGAGGCGATTAGACTTGACCCGAACTCGGCGAATACTTATAATTTACGCGGCCACGCGTATTTAAAGAAAGGTGATTTCAATAATGCCATAGCGAATTATACCAAAGCGATTTGGCTTGACCCTAATGACGCAGAAGCGTATTTTGACCGCGGCTTTACCCATGAAATAAAGGGTGATTTAGATAATGCCATAGCGGATTATTCCGAGGCGGCGCGGCTTGACCCCAATTACGCTATAGTGTATTTAAATCGCGGTTCCGCGTATGGTAAAAAGGGCGATATTGATAAAGCCATAGCGGATTATTCCGAGGCGATTAGGCTTGATTCCGATTTGGCCGGAGCATATTTCGACCGAGGCAACGCGTACAAAGAAAAGGGCGCCTTTGATTTGGCCGTCGCTGACTATACCGAGACGCTCAGATTTGTCCCAAATTACGCCAAAGTCTATTTCCTCCGCAGCAACGCGTACAGAGACATGGGCAAATCCGACTTAGCCATGGCGGATTACTCCGAGGCGATTAGGCTTGACCCTAATTATGAGGATACACGGACGGTTATGACGTTGCTTAACAACAAGTAAGCCCTTCAAAATCAAAAACTCGACTTACAGTCTCTACCCATGATGTACCTTATTAGATACCGCAATTAAATATTTCGCTTCCCCAACCGTAATAATTATGCCGCTTCAACGCGTATCAATGATACATATTGACACTTTAACCTAAACCCTTAGAAACAATATCCGACAATAAATGAAAAAGATAAAACCGATACTCTGCGTTTCGGCCGCCGCCCTGCTCCTCGCCGCGACGTTATCGGCTAAGACTCGGGTTGTACACGGCGGCGATAACCCGTCTTCCGGTTCGCCGTCAGGCGGGATCGACGCGAATAACGCGATCTACGCGGCCGACCTTGAGGCTCGGCTGCGCCCCCTTCTCGAAGAGCGGGCTGATTTCAGGCGCGGCGGAAACGGCGGCTTGAAGGCGGCCTCCGCTCCCCGGCCCGACCGCAACCCGTCAATCGATCAACGCGACTTGTTCGCCATAGCTAAAGTTTGGGACGCTCTGTCGCCCGATTTTCGCGCGCTCTACGAGAAAGCGGCCGCCATTCCCAAAGACTTTGACCATTATATGTCTCCGGGCGGCAACTTCAAAATTTTTTACACTACCGCCGGCCGCGACAGCGTGAGAAGCCTTGACACCATAGGCTACGGAGCGGCCGGACAGCCTGATAAGTGGCGGGAGAGACGCTCCGTGGCGAACGGCATTCCTGACTATGTCGATGAGGCGGCGTTCGCGCTCGACAGCGCCTGGTCTATGGAGGTCGAGCGCTTCGGCTTCCCCAAACCCAAAGCCGCTCCCGACCCGAGCGGATCGACCGCCCGATACAGCGTCGCGATCGTCAAATCAGGCAACTACGGGACCACATACCCTGTAGCCAAATCTTCCGCCTCCGCGCAAGCCGGATTTGCGAGTTACATAGAGGTGAATGGCAATTGGTCGGGGCCCGAGTGGGCGGGCACGGTCTACAATAAGCGCCCCTACGACGCGCTGCGCGTGACCTGTTCGCACGAATTCTTCCACTCCATACAATATTCCATGGCCTGGACCGCTAACTTGGACAATCTCACTCTCGGCTGGCTCGAAGGTTCGGCCGTCCTCATGGAGGAAGCCGCGTTCCCGGATATAAACGACTATCTTCAGTACATAGGCGGCTACTTCTCAAATCCGAGGGTGTCGCTCCTCAGCGACGACGGCAATTACGCGTACATGAACTCGATCCTCTTCAAGTACCTTTACGAAAAGGGAATTAGCGGCGGGGAGAACATCGGCATCGTCAAGGCCGTGCATGACAACAATTTGGCAAATCGGAACATAGCGTTCCATCAAAACCTGACGAAGTCGGTCTCAGACCAAACCGGGCGGAATTGGGCGGAAGTACTGAACGGTTTCCACGCGGAGAGCTACTTCACCGGCGCGAGGGCGCGCCCGTGGGCGTTCGTCTCAGACGCCAAACGAATGAGTACCTGGAAGATTCCGGCGGAGTCGGAGGCCGACGCCTCAGCCGACATACCCGCGTACTCCATGGGCTTATTCTTGTATAAACCGCAGCCCGGTCAAGGCGACACGCTGGTTCTGTCCATAAGCGGTCAGAGCGACGCGTCGGCGGGCGGCGCGACGTGGGGGGCGAGCGCCGTTGTGACGGAGGGCGTCGGCGACAGCGCGACTATCGTACCCGTAAATATCGACGCCGAAGGATGCGGGCGTTTAACGCTCGCGGGCTGGAGCGGCAAAGGTTTATGTCTGCTTGCCGCAACCAACGCCGGACAGTCCGAGAGACGGATCACGGTGAAAATCGGGAACTCGGATCACGACGGGACGCTGAAAATCTCTCACGATAATATAAATATGCGTAAATCGAATCCGATACGCATAGTAGGCGGCGGCATATCGGAGGCGGCGGTCGTGGCGCTCAACGGGAAAGTCATAGACCGCTGGAGCGCTTCGGGCAAGGCGGGGAACGGCGGGAGCGCGTTCAGAACGAACTCTAACGGGAGCCTCGAATGGTCGCCGGCCATGCTGAGGAAACGGACGGCTCCAGGAGTTTACTTTATAACCGCGTCGTCCGCAAACCCCCATACCGGCCGAAAAAACACGCTGCGCCGCAAGATCACGTTACTGCCTTAGAACGGCCGCCGGTTGCTGTTCCAATAATACGCCGCGCCAAATGCTCTTTTCCTACTTTTCAACGGAGCAGAGCACGTTCTGCTGCCGCGTCACCCAAATCTGCGCCCGCTTCCTCGCGTTGTCGGCGGCGGATTCCGGCGATGTGTAGTAGTATCTTCTGTTGGAGCGGCCGGCGAAAATATTTCCTTCGCCTGGATCGGACTCGAAAGGCGCGGTCTCTTTCATTATAGTTCTCACTTCCTCCCGCGTAACCGGAGTTGAGGCGTCCGCAGAGTTCTGCGTGATAATGATGAGCACCTTCTGCCTGACTTTGTAGCTTATCTGAACGGAAGCCGTGTAAACCTTAACGTGGTCGTTCTTTCCGGCCTCGCCGTTTATCTCCTTCAAATACTCCGTGTTCGCTTTAACGTCCGGCTCCAAGTCTTTAATGGACGGGAGGGCCACAATGCACTCTTCAAGCAGTTTCTCCGTGACATTCGACTTCCCGTCCACACCCGCAACGTCCTGCAATACCACAAGCTTGCCGCTTTTAGTTTGGGCAAACGCCGCGGCCGCCGCAAACGCCGCGCAAAAAAAAGCCGCCGCCAAAAATCTGTTCTTCATAATCACTTTCCCTTTGTTTACAGACAATGCCGAACCTAATAACTTTAGAATCCGCTTACGTGGTTTTTGTTACAGTTTTTTTGCAATCCCGCCGAATCACCGCTTCGCCGCGACGGAATCCTTCGGTTCGGCGCTCTTGGTTTTGCCGCCGTCCGCTTCGCCCGCGTCTTCAAGCTCGACCGCCGCGCCGTCCCCTCCGGCCGCCGTCCGCCGCCGTTTGCGCGCCTCTATGGAATCGCGGGCCGCGGCCAAGCGCGGGGCGGCGGCGGTTTTGCAGTACGCCGATCCAGGGTACTTGGCGCACAGTTCCTCGTACAGGGTCATAGCCGCCCTGTTTTTATGCAGTCTGTTGTCGGTGTACCACGCGGCGGCGTAGAGGCTTTTGGGGGCTATGTCTATGTCCGGGTACCGGCTGTACACGCCGTAAAACGCCTTCACGCCCTCCACCGCGTCGCTCTCCATGAGCGTCTCGGCCGCCCTATAGTCGCGCTCCGCCGTCTCCCGCCGCGTCACTACAGTGACCTCCTCGTCAAGCTCTATCTGCGCCCGCCTCGCGTACTCCGTGCCGCCGTACTCGGCGGCGACGATTTTCAGGAGGCTGTCGGCGGCCGCCTCGTTTTGAAGCCCGTCCCTCGCCGCGAAAGCCGCCGCTAAGAGGGATCGCGGGCGGTAGGTCGAATCGGCGGACGAATCGGCCGCGAGTTCCAAAAAGTATATGTACGCCGAATCCGGCGCTTCGAGCTCGAAGCGGAATATCTCCGCCGCCGAGTAGCGGGCGGAGACCGGGATTTTGCCGGAGGAATCCGGCTTGCGCAGCTCCCGCAGCTTCTTGAGCGCGGCGAACCGCGCGGACGCGAGGCTTCCGGCCGCCGCGCCGCCGAACTTGGACGCCTCCTCGAACTCCGCCTCCGCCAAGTCGAGGTCGCCCATGCTCTGGTATATGAGCGCGAGCTCGTAGGAAGCGCGGCCGCAGAGACTCATGGTGTCGGTCTTCTTGCCCGCGTCCTTATCGGCGGCGGCGGAACACATCTCGTTGATCTCCTCCAGCAGAGCTATCGCCTCGTCGAGACGACCCAAACGGCGCAGAGCGCGGGCGGTGTAGTAGACGATCTCGTACTTCTGCTTGGCGTACATGCGGTTCTTCCTCATAGCGGTCAAGTGGCCCAGGGCGGCGTCCAGCGCGTCCGTCGCGTCAAGGCAGAAGTAGATCGAACGGTCTACCCGGAACATCAAATAGGGATGCCTCCTGCTGCGCGGCGCGCCCCGCAGAAGGGCGAGCGCCTTATCGTACTGCCTGAGCTCGTAGTTCAAATCGGCCATCTTCAGTATTATGTCGAGCCGCTTCTCTATAGGGAGCGACGCCGCCCCGCCGATCCCCTCAAGCAGTCCGAGCGCCTGAGAATGCCCGCCGCGCCGCAGCGCGATCTCCACAAGAAGCAGCGTTATCTCCTGATTCCGGTCCAACTCCGGATTGCTCTTCAAGAGCTCTAAAAGTATCTCCTCGGCGAGGGTGAGGTTGTCCATCATTATATGCGCCTTGGCCGTGAAAATCCGCGACTCCGGCACAAGACGGCTGTCGGGATAGAGCGTCTGCAAATCGTGCATGCGCCCTACCGCCACCGGGAAATCTTTTTTGTAGAATGCGGCCTTGCCCATAAGAAAATGCGCCCTGTCCTGGTGCTTTTTGTCCCTCGGATACACCTCCATCATCTTGAGCGACTTCTCAACAGCCCGGTTGTAGTTGGCCGTGATCTTCTCGGTGGGCGTCACGACCAAGCTGTCGGGAAAGACCCGCATCAGCCTCTTATGGTCGCGCCAAGCGACCGTGTAGGCCTCCTCGGCGTTGTAAAAGGTATTGTAGTATGGATGGCAGCCGATACCCCATACTATTACCGCCAAAGCGGGCAATAACAAAAGCGCCGGGCCGGACGCCAAAAATTTTGATTTGCTTTTCATCGATTCCGCGCCTAATTCAGATTCATCCGATTCAACAGCCGTTTAGCACTATGTTATGGAATATATATTATTCCCCATAGGAAACGCAACTCGGATTCAAAATCTTTGAAAGGTTTGACTTCGCCCCGCCCTTAATATATATTAATTTTATCTAACCCGCGTCCCGCCGGCCGGGCGCGAAATCAAAACAAAAGGACGTCTCATGCGCAAAGGCAGAACCGCTCTATACGTAATCGCCCTCTCCGCCCTGTCCGCCGCCTTAGGCTGCGGGGGCGGGCCGCAAAACAGGCTGGAATCCGCCAAAGCCGCCGAAGGCGGCGGCAAGTACCGCGAAGCCTCCGCCCTCTACGCCGCGCTCGCCCTCGAAGCCGCGCCGGCGCACAAACTCCCCGACGCGCAAAAAGGCAAGATCGTGCAGCCCCCGCTGTGGCAGGGCGAAATCGAAAAGTACACGGCGTGGCTGACCGACCCCGCCGCCCCGTCCGGCGACATGCTCAAAACCGCGCTCGACGGCCTCGAACGCTGCGCCGCCCGCTTCGAATCCGACAACACCGCGCAAACCGCGCAACCCAAACCGCTCGACTCCCTGACCGCCTTCGCCGCCCGCTGGAACGAAGCCTTCAACCCCCCGCCGCCCAACTCCATAGACTGGGACGCCATAGTCAAAAACGCCTTCAACAAAAATTTCTCCATGCTCCAACTCTCGGCCCCTATAACTTACACATACGACGTCAACATAGTAAGCCGCAAAACCTCCAGACGTATAAACTTCACCCTCTACCCCGCCACGCCGGACACAAAAAGCCGAATCATCGCGCCGCTGCCGGAGGGCGAATACACGCTGATAATAAAAAGCTCGGTAGACTTCCAAAAAGGCCAGCACTGGACGTCGGAATACACCGCCTTTCCAATCACCGTAGGGGCGTCGCCGACGCTTATAGGGATGGATTTGAAAACTAAGGTGAACAGGAAGCAGGATTAGGGGTCGGGAAAGAATGTCTGAATTAGGATGATAGGATTAAAAAGAATAAAAGCATTATAGGATTCCTAATATGACGGTGTTTTTAATCCTATAATCTGTTTTTATAATCCTATAATCCTAATTCGGACAACGGCGAGATAAGCAGGATTAGGGAAGGAGAAGTCTCAACGTTCCAAGGCACTGTCGTAGAAGAGCAGAAGAATTACTACATCGTCTCCGTCAAGCAAGACGGACAGCCTATGCGGCTGCGCTGCACCGTTAAGGGGACGCTGCTCAATAAGAAAAAATTCCGCATATCGGCGGGCGACTCCGTGCGCGTTCAAATCATCAATCGGGACAGCGCGGAAGGGGTGATCTGCGAGGCGGCGGAGCGCGTCAGCTTCCTTCCCAGACCGCCGCTCGCCAATCTGTCGCAGGTCGTGTTCGTCAACTGCTTCAAACATCCGAACCTCGACACAGAAGCGATCGACAGATTTCTCTTTTCGAGCGCGGTCTACGGGATAGACGCCGTCATCGTCTTCAACAAAACGGATCTGCTTAACGACGCCGAAACGACGGAACTGGCGGAAACGGAACGCCGCTACAAGGACGTCGGCTACAAGATTTTGCGCACATCCGTACCCGCAAGACAAGGCGTCGCGGAACTCATAGACCTCTGCCGAAACAAAACAAGCGCGTTCACGGGGCTCTCCGGCGTTGGGAAATCGAGCCTGCTCTCGCTCATTTTCCCGGACTCCGAATTCAAAACAAACGACGTCTCCGGCGCGCGCGGCAGGGGGACGCACACCACAACGCATATCGAATTGCTGACGTTGGACGAAAACTCCTTCATAGCGGACACCCCCGGATTCGCATTTGTGGACGTGCCGGCCGTAGACGAAGATTCGGTCGCCGAATATTTCCCGGAGATCAAAAACATCGTCGGACAGTGCCGGTTCAACAACTGCGTCCACGACGCGGAACCGGGGTGCAAAGTAGTTGAATTGATTGACAAAGGAGAAATAGCGGATTGGCGGCGCGAACATTATTTGAAGATTTATCGGGAGACGGTAAAACGCAGAAAGATGTATTGATTACGGCATATTGTTCTTCTTCACCACAAGCGCCGTGCCGCCCTCGAAGTACGGGCCTATGAAATCCACCAGCTTCTCGCGCTCTTCCGTGATCGTCACGCTGCCGCCGACCATGTCCACCCGACCTGACAATAAAGCCGGAAACAGGTCGCGGAAGGGCATCGCCGTCACCTCCACTTTCATATTCATCTCGTAGGCTATCCTATAAAGAATATCTATGTCGAAGCCGAGCGGTTTGCCGTCGGACGAGGCGTAGCTCATGGGGAACAATGTGTTTTCGCAGGCGAATCTTATCGTGCCCGCCGACCCGTTGAAGCCGGGGCGGTGGTCGAGCTGCGGCATCGTCTTCTCCTTGCCGTCGTCGGCGGCGAACCAGTACAGCTCCGCGTCGTCTATCGTCCCGCTCTCTTTGAGACTCCGCAGAACATCGTTGGCCTCCTCGCAAAGCTCCGACCCCTTGGGGACGGCGAAGCCGTAATTGTCCACCGAGACCACGTACGGAAAGACCGCGAACTCCTTGTTGTGCGCTGCCAAAAAGAGCGCGACCGGCATATCGAGAGCCACGGCGTCCACCGCGTCCGTGTGAAGAGCGGCCACTATGTCGTCGAATGTGAGGTAGTGCCTGTGCTCAACGTTCGGGATCACGCGGTCTATGAATTGGGTGAACACGGAGCCGGATTCGCTGCCGATCTTCTTACCGCTGAAGTCGGCCAGCGACGCGAAGACGCGCGGAGCCCCGGAACCGCCGCCTTTAGAACAGGAAACCGATAGGGCGGCGGCGACGGCAATGACGATCATCGCTAATGATCTATGCATTGTTCGAATCCCTTATTATTTAGCGCCCTCCCGGCACTGATTGATCAACCCGCCGGCGAGGATCATTCCCTTTTCCCTCTCCGTCAACTCAACCTTCAGATTGATCGACAGGCCGTCGCTCTTTCTGACCGCAGTCAGCCGGCCGTCATTATTTATACGGTTACGGACGTCGGATATTGTCAGCCCGTCGTCTCGATTCAGCTTGGCGTAGTCGGCGGGATCCTCGAACGACGCCGGAATTATTCCGAAATTCACCAAGTTCGCCCTGTGTATGCGCTCCATCGATATCGTTATCACCATCTTCACGCCCAAGTACATAGGGCATATCGCGGCGTGCTCCCTCGACGAACCCTGACCGTAAGACTCTCCGCCCACTATGATGTTATGAATACCCTTTTCCTTGTTGTCAAGGGCGCGTTTCGCGAACTCCGGGTCTTCGCGCTCGAAAACGAACTCGGCGTATTTTTGGATGTTCGAGCGGTACTTCAAACGGCTTCCGGCGGGCATTACGTGGTCGGTTGTGATTTTGTCGCCCACCTTTATGGTCACGCAGCCGTTTATCGCGTCGGGACAGGCCTCGTTCGCGGGGGGCGCGCCGATGTTGGGGCCTCGGTAGACGACGACTTTAGACGGGTCGGCGGCGGGCTTCAGTATCATGCTGTCGTCTATGACGAATTTGCTCGGAACGGCTATCTTCGGGTATTTTTTATCCGCGAAAAATTCCGCCGGGTCGCGCATCTCGCCGGAGAGGGCGGCGGCGGCGGCGGCTTCGGGCGACGTTAGATAGACCTGCGCAGACGGAGTGCCGCTCCGTCCGAAGAAGTTGCGGTTCGACGTGCGCACCGAGACGGCGTCCGTACGCGGGGCGGCCGAGTTGCCTATGCAGAAGCCGCACGCGCTCTCCAGAATTCTCGCGCCGGCGGAGACTATGTCGGCGAGAGCGCCGTTCCTGCTCACCGTCTCCAGCACCTGGCGCGAACCCGCCGCCACGCCGAGAGAAACCGTTGGAGAAACCTTGCGGCCCTTCAGCATGGCCGCCGTGAGCATGATGTCGCGGTAAGAGGCGTTCGTGCACGAACCTATAAGCACCTGATCGACCTTAGTCCCGCTCAGCTCCGAGAGCTTTTTTACGTTGCCCGGCGAGTGCGGACAGGCGGCGCGGGCTTCGAGCGTCGATAAGTCTATCTCTATCACCCTGTCGTACCGAGCGTCGGCGTCCGCCGACACCGCCGTAAAATCCTTCTCGCGGCCCTGCGCTTTGAGAAACAGGCGCGTCTTATCGTCGGACGGGAAAACGGATGTGATAACTCCGAGCTCCGCGCCCATATTCGTCATGGTGGCCCGTTCGGGAACGCTGAGCGACGCAACGGCCGGGCCGCCGTACTCCACTATGGAATCGGAGTTGCCCTTAGTGCCGAGAATTTCGAGAAGCT
>Ga0268262_10004230_pt1 | contig 14934 bp, 14 predicted proteins | sample TergutNc150P3_FD_190354 | JGI IMG/M metagenome (GOLD analysis project Ga0268262, IMG submission 190354) | Nasutitermes corniger P3 segment gut microbial community from laboratory colony in Florida, USA - Nc150 P3 (SPAdes) (version 2) | ecosystem: Host-associated > Arthropoda: Insects >... | reverse complement strand
AGTTTAATTTGTTTATCTATCTCTGCTATAACATTGTCAATATTTTTTATTCGATAGCGATACCCATCATTTAAGTAACAAAATTTACATTTTCGCCAATGACAACCTCGACTTTTTTCAATAGGTATTCTAAGTTTTAAAAATAAATTTTGGCGTTGAATTTGTTCAAAAAAATCAGAATAATCCGGCAATATGTTACTATTCAAATCAAAAAAGGATTTCTGCACATTGGAAGATACATATAAAGTGTCTTCTACTCTATGAATTAAAAAGGGAATCTCTTTAATTTTTTCTGTATCATTTATACTTTGCAATAAAGCAAGCAAAGGATATTCCCCCTCGCCCCATATTGCATAATCATAAAATGTAAAATTTCTCATAATTGCCAAAGCCTCCTCTTTGGTTCCTATGCCACCTATAACAATTTTTATTTCAGGATTGACGGTTTTAACAATTTCAGATAATACATTTGCCGGAATAAACTGGAATAATGTTGCGGAAACCCCAAATAATTTACAATCTTTAATTGATAATTTTTCTAATTCTGTAATAATTATTTTTTCTAAAGTCCGAACATTCTCTTTAAGATAATTATCAAAAGAAAAATTCTCAACGTTTATCAAATGAGGGAACTTGGATTGATAGGTATATTTCAATTTTTCAAAAGTTTCCTTATCATCATATTTTAGAGCAATATAACTTAAAAAAGGGCTAATACAAGAAGTATCATCCGTTAAAAATTTAGAATCTGATCTTAAAAACTTATTTATATAATAAAATAAAGAAATATTCCAATAGTGTATCTTTACATTAAACCCTTTCGACTGTAGAAATCCTTTCAAAATGGATAAAGCAGGAGAAGGAGAATAAAAATCAACAGGCGGAAGCCAATTTAATAATAATTCATTCATATACCCTATTAAATAATTACGTTTTTACTTATCAATTCTTCCAAAGTACTGCTTTCAATTTTATTTATAACAATGTTAATGATTTCTTCTTTTGTCATGGAATAAAACAATTTTTGCAAATGAATAAGAAATGGTTTTTGCAGGGGAAGCCTGTTTCGTATTTTTTTTGATTAAAATCCGTATTTTTTTTGATATTTTGAAATGAGGCTGTTTCAGAAGGGATTTTAACCACAAAGGACACAAAGAATACACAAAGGACGCTACTTCTGTTCAATATTCTTACGCTTTTTGTTCAATATTTTTACGGTTGGTTTTCTATTTTTTTGTATTGTTTTGTTGAAAAATCACCGAAAGAGTTTTATCATTTGGGTTTTTAAGAAGTAATTGCAAAGCATTAGAATTTAGCGTACATCCATCTATCATATTAAGAGATAAAACAATCGTCATTTGAGAAAGATACGCCTTTGCTATGAAATTAAACCGTAGCGCATTGGAAATGTAAATCAATTTTTTTAGGGTTAAACTTTTACTTTTATAAATATAAATCACCATACTTGGCGAGCATTACAACAGTTTTGCCATCTCCCGCACGTTCCATTTATTATCTTCAGCCACTTCTTTAATATATGTACCTATATATGTATGCTTTAAAAAATCGCAATTATTCAATGTATCATAAATCATAACCTCTTTCTTTTCCAAATTAAACTTCATTAAACGCGAGGGAGCGCTTACATAGTCCGGATTTGGAAGATGAGACAGATACTTTTGAACAATGAAATCCAAAATGTTATATTCCAATAGATACGAAATGTTTACTATGTCTTCAACATTCATGTCGTTCGTATGGAATATCTTATCGGCATTATTTTTATCATGATTAATAATATCTGCTATTTGCTTGGAAGAAATACCCTTTTGTCGGGCTATCTCTTTGATAATTTTTCCAATATGGAGGTCTTTTAAAAAGTCATCGTTTTTTTCATTGCATTTCATTTTAATTTTGACAATAAAAAAGCGTGAACAAAACTCTGCTTAATTTGTTTTTTTACAAGGCTCGCGACAACCTTTAGAGCTCAAATCAAGGAATAATGCCCACGCCGTAACGTGAACATTCTTGAGCTCTAAATCTCCCAAAATGAGAGAAATCCTTTTTTAGAATTTGTCGCGAATTCGTAAAAAAACAAGAATATAAGCAAAAAGTGCTTTTTTATAAATATCAGGTCATAATAACTTTTTTTGGGTTAATACATGCCGCGAAAATATAGATAATTATTTGTACAAAATAAAATTCCTCAATAAGATTAATTTTTCGCCGAAAACTGTTACTTCGCCGCACAGTTTAACTAAAGTAAAAATATTATAAAAAAAGTAGTTAAACAATAAAAATCTATATCAGCGTTTGTAAAATATAAAGTGGTAATTTTTTAGACGTTTTTAAAAATATTATGAATAATAGTGTCATTCAATGGGATAGCGGAAAATGCAAAACTTGCTATTCTTGTATTAGAGCCTGTAAAGTAAAGGCTATTCATGTAAAAAACAACAGCGTATTCCCTTATTTTGAAGAAGACCAGTGTATCCACTGCGGGCATTGCATTGCGGCATGCGCTTACCATGCCATTTCGTATCAAGACTCTAAAGAGATGGTGAAAGCCATGCTTAACTCCGGCAATAAAGTGGCTGCCGTTTGCGCCCCCTCCATTGCCGGCGAGTTTGTAGATATTGCCGATTACCGGAAATTTGTAAAAATGATCCGCTATTTAGGTTTTACGTACGTGAATGAGATGTCTTTCGGCGTGGATATTGTGGCTGCTAAATATAGAGAATTGACCACGTTAAGCGACAAATATTACATTTCGAGCCACTGTCCGTGTGTGGTGGAACTGATTGAAAAATCGTTTCCGGAATTAATACCCAGTTTGGTTCCCGTAGTATCACCTGCATCTGCTATGGCGGTTATTTTAAGAAAGTTACATGGAAAAAATCTTAAAATTGTGCAAATAACTCCTTGCGTGGCTGCAAAAAATGGGATTGAAAGATACAAAGGAATGAATAAAATTGACGCTATTATCACTTTTAAAGAATTGCGCGACCTTTTTGAAGAGTTTAAAATTAAAGAGGCATTTACAGAATCTTCCGAATTTGACACGCCTTTTGGATATAAAGGTGGTTTATATCCTGTTGCACAAGGTTTTGTAGAGGCTACCAATTTGGATATTACCATTCTCAAAGGAAATACGCAAACCGTAGAAGGCAGTCACAACGCCATTGACGCGATTAAACAATTTAAAGAATATCATGATACCATTCGCAGTAATATGAATATTTTTTATTGTGAAGGCTGTATCTCCGGACCCGGTATGTCTCAAAGCGGAAATAAATATTTAAAACAAACATTTACAAAAGATTATGTAAAAAAACGTTTGCTGAATTTTGAATTGGACAGATGGCACGGCGAAATCATGCAACATGTGAGGTATAAAGAGTTGGACGCTACATTTACCGATAAACAATACACGTTAGGAGATGGTGATGATGTGCAAGTGCTTGTAATGAAACGTATTTTGCAAAAAATTACCGAGCCTAAAAAAGGGATTGAGCTAAATTGCGGCGCTTGCGGCTATGAAACGTGTCGTGGATTGGCAACGGCAGTGGCAAAAGGTATTGCCATTCCTGAAATGTGTGTGCCAAACTCGCAACTCGGCTCAAGAGAGGCTGTGATTAATATGCGAAGAAATACGGAAGACCTCGAAAAAGCCAAAGAACGACTGAAAGAATTTGAAAAAGAAACTAATCTTATCACTGCTAAGGCTAATTCTCTGAGATCAGCATTCACCATCTTTATTAGAAACTTGAATACAGGCATTGTAATCACCAACCCTGAACTGAAAGTGGTGGATTCCAATCAGGGATTTGTAGATATTCTGGGTGAAGATGCCCTTGACGTACATGATGTTATTCCGTTCTTAATCGGCGCAGACATCAAAACATTAATCCCGTCAAATCTGGTATCGCAACTCAATTATTTGATGCAACACGATGAAGATAAGTTTGTGAAAGATGTTGAAATTAACGGTAAACTTACCAATTGCACATTATTTCAACTCATTCCCAACCAATTGTATGGAATTATTATGCGCAACTTGCATTCCAAAGAGGAGCGCCCCGAAGAGATTATGAGTCGTATTAACGACGTTATTGAAGAAAACCTGCGTCAGGTACAGCAAATCGGGTTTATTTTGGGCGAAGGCGCCGCCAAAACCGAAAAGATGTTGCACACGATTATTGAGACGTACAAGTAATGAATAACAACCTCATATCCCAAATTACCGATACCGAATATCAATACGGTTTTGTTTCCAATATTGATGTGGAAGAGTTTCCAAGAGGGTTGAATGAAGATATTATTCGTTTAATTTCCAAACGAAAAAATGAGCCGGAATGGCTGCTCAATTTCCGCTTAAAAGCATTTGCAAAGTGGCAAACAATGACTGAGCCCGAATGGGCACATCTTACCTATAAAAAAACAAATTATCAGGAAATCACCTATTTGGCTATTCCGAAAGAGAAAAATATTGATGCGGAAAAAGGAGAAATTAATACTGCATTAGTAGATACATTTGATAAATTGGGAATTTCATTAGATGACAAACAACATGTATCGGAAGTGGCTGTAGATGCGGTAATTGACTCTGTTTCAGTTAAAACTACGTTTTCAGAACAATTGGAAAAAGAGGGCATAATTTTTTGCTCTTTCGGAGAAGCCGTGCACAAATGTCCGGAATTGGTAAAACAATATCTAGGCTCTGTTGTTCCGGTAGGCGATAACTTTTTTGCCGCGCTTAATTCGGCAGTTTTCAGCGAAGGCTCTTTTTGCTACATTCCTAAGGGAGTGCGCTGTCCTATGGAACTTTCTACCTACTTTAGAATTAATGCTGCCGGCACCGGACAGTTTGAGCGCACTTTGCTCATTGCAGACGAAGGAGCGTATGTAAGTTACATGGAGGGGTGTACTGCCCCGCAACGCGATGAAAATCAACTGCATGCCGCAGTGGTAGAAATTGTAGCGCTAAAAGATGCCGAAGTGAAATACTCAACCGTACAAAACTGGTATCCGGGAGATAAAAACGGTAACGGCGGAATTTATAACTTCGTTACCAAACGCGGCATCTGCAAAGGTGCAAATTCTAAAATTTCGTGGACACAAGTAGAAACAGGCTCCGCCGTTACCTGGAAATATCCAAGTTGTGTGTTGCAAGGAGATAATTCGGTCGGCGAGTTTTACTCTGTAGCATTAACAAACAATTTTCAACAGGCAGATACCGGGACTAAAATGATTCATTTGGGCAAAAATACGCGCAGTTTGATTGTTTCTAAAGGTATTTCCGCAGGGAAAAGTCAAAACAGTTATCGAGGTTTGGTACACGTTTCTAAAAAAGCCGAAAACGCACGCAACTTCTCACAATGCGACTCGCTGCTTATGGGAGATAAATGTGGCGCACACACATGGCCTCACATAGATTGTCACAACAAAAATGCCGTATTAGAACACGAAGCCACTACATCCAAAATCTCAGACGAACAACTTTTTTACTGCCAGCAGCGCGGCATTGATAAAGAATCTGCCATTAGTCTGATTGTAAATGGTTACGCCAAAGATGTACTCAATAAACTTCCGATGGAGTTTGCTGCGGAAGCGCAGAAACTACTGTCAATCAGTTTGGAGGGAAAAGTAGGGTAATGATTTTCTTTTGAATGTTTGTTGGTTAATTCTTTTTTTGAGGTGCTATTTTTTAGACCAGCACGATTATTTTATATTTTTGCAAATCATTTCAAAAAAACAGAAAAACTATGTCAAAAGTTAATGAATCGTGGGGCAGCAGTATCGGTTTGGTGCTCGCAATGGCTGGAAATGCCGTTGGGTTTGGTAATTTTTTGCGCTTTCCGGTGCAGGCTATCAGCAACGGTGGCGGCGCTTTTATTATTCCTTATTTGGTCTGTTTTGTAATTTTAGGACTGCCGCTTATGTTCATTGAATGGACAATGGGACGCTGGGGCGGACAGCACGGCGACCACTCTACCCCGTTTATTATGGAAAGAATGGGCAAGAAAACGGTGTGGCGTTTTGTAGGCATTTTCGGTATCTTTTCCAGCATCGCTGTGGCTGCCTACTACTGCTACATGGAAAGTTGGACGTTGTCGTATATGTATCACTCTGTTATCGGAACATTTAAAGGAATGTCGCAGGGCGAAGTTGCCGCCTTCTTTACAGAGTATCATAATATGTACTCTACCCATTCAGGGCTTCCTTACGAAAATATTGCGGCTTTTCTTTTATGTTTGGCATTGAATGTTTGGATTTTAAGCAGAGGGCTGCAACAAGGCATTGAAAAAGTTGCGAAATATGGCGTTCCTCTATTAGTGCTATTGGGAATTTTCTTGGCAATTAAAGGATTAACTATCAAAGCGGGGGTAGATGGCGCAGTGGCATCGGGAATATCCGGTTTAAACTTTTTGTGGCAACCGCAATACGATTCGCTGTTAGACCCCAAAGTGTGGTTAGCCGCCGCCGGACAAATCTTCTTTACCCTTTCGCTCGGTATGGGCTGCGTGCACTGTTACGCCTCCTATTTAAAAAGAAAAGACGACATCGCTTTAAGTTCATTAACCACCGGATTTGTAAACGAATTTGTAGAAATTGTATTGGGCGGAACGATATTGCTATCTATCACCGTTGGCTTCTTCGGAATCTCTACTGTTCAGCAAATTATTGCACAGGAGGGTGGGCTCGGTATGGCGTTTCAATCTATGCCATTCCTGTTTCAAAAATGGGGACCCTTGCTGGGAGTTTTAGCCGGCGTTTCATTTTTTGGATTGTTGTTTATTGCCGGCATTACATCCTCGCTTGCTATGGGGTCGCCACTCGTTAGTTTTTTGCAAGATGAATTTCATTTCAAGAAAAAAAACGCAGCGCTTACTTTCGGATTGGTGATTTTATGTTGCGGATTACCCTGCGTACTATTCTATCAACAGGGCGTTTTCGATGAATATGACTACTGGGCAGGAACTTTCTCACTCTTCTTTTTCGCTATGTGCGAAGCCGTGCTTTTCTCGTGGGTTTTCGGCATTCACAAAGGATGGAAAGAGTTTACCCACGCCGCTAAAATAAAAGTACCTGTTTTCTTCAAATATATCCTCCTCTATATCACCCCTACCCTATTAATTATCATATTTCTATCCGCATTGATAAAACCGGTGGGCGATGACTGGTCGTCATTGAGTTTCAAAGGATGGAAATTGGATAATGAAAGTATTATCGGCAGAATGAAAGGAAAAAGCGGTGTTAATGAAAAATGGTTTGCCGACACACTTTACAGCGAAATAAATGGATATATTCACGATATTGAAATTTATCAGGGAGAACGCTATGTGGTGGCAGAAACCGAAAGCGTTGCAGGGGAATATGGATATGTGAAAAAATTTCTTGCTAAAAATACTTATGAAATTTTAGTAAATGCAGGAGACAAAATTGAAACAGGGACGCCTCTTTTCAAAGGAAAATTCATCAACGACTCGTTTTATGTTGCCTGCGCAAGAATATTTCTCATCGTAATTTTTTGCACAGGTTGCATCATGGTAATCATTGTCGCCAAAAAACGAAAAAAAGCAAATATATCTGTAAAAGATTAAAATATAATTAATTATGACAACACCGGCGCTTATACTTATGAGCCTTGCGGTAACCACAGTTACTATACTAATGGTTTATTTTCTTGTAAAATTGGTGAAAAAGAAATAGGGATTAAACTATTCTGCGGTAATAAGCCAATTACCTGAACAGCCTTACCACATCCAGCCCATTAGCATATAACAACAAGATAATGAGAATGATAAAACCCACTGTGTTCGCATATCCGATGAATTTGTCACTGGGTTTTCGTCGTGTAATCATCTCAACAAGAATAAACAAAATATACCCGCCGTCTAATGCAGGGATGGGCAAAAAGTTCATAAACGCCAAAATTACACACAGAAAAGCGGTCATACTCCAAAAGCGCTCCCAATCCCATGTTTTTGGAAAAATGCTTCCAATGGTTATAAACCCGCCCATTTTCGTTGCGCCCTCTTTTGTAAAAATACGTTTTAATTGACGCACATATAAAGAGAGTTGATCTACTCCTTCCTTCATACCTTCCGGAATAGATTCAATAAAACTGAAATGTTCTGTTACTGTTTTGAAATACTTGACAGGATCTACCACCACAACCCCAATTTTTCCTTCATCAGTTATCACTAACGAGGAAGAAAGTAAACTGTCTCCCCTATAAAAATGTAACGTAACCTCCTTGTTTTTGGCATCTCTAAATTCCTCCTCAAAGTCTGAATAGAGTGAAGTTTTCAAATCATTTACTCCCACCAAACTATCTCCTGTCATCAATCCTGCCATATCTGCCGGATATCCAGACATCACTTCATTAATTACAAAAGGAAAATTTAATTTACAAAATTGGTCACCCAGCAATCTTTTCCAATTATCTTCCTTCAAGTGTAGCGTATCTAACTCGTTATTACGCAACACTACTACATCCTTAGGGTTGTCTAATAACAGCTGTTTCACAAAATCTATGAGTGTATAAGGGGCATTTCCATCAACAGAAACAATTTTATCGCCGTTTTGAAATCCTGCACATTGAGCAGCATCGGAAAACCAAAGCCCATAGTGTGCATTTTCAAGCGGGATATATTGTTTTCCCCATGTAAACATTATGGCGATGTAAACCACAATAGCCATAATAAAATTCATCATAATACCTCCAAAAATGATAAAGAAGCGTTGCCACGCCGGTTTTGAACGAAATTCCCAAGGTTGCGGTTCTTGTTCCAAATCTTTTACCGACTTCGTTTCGTCCACCATACCTGCAATTGAGCAGTAGCCTCCTAAGGGCAGCCACCCTACCCCCCATTCAGTAGAATCTTTATGCGCTGCCCACTCCTCAGGCGACTTGGCAGATAAAAAACTATACCGACGTTTTCCATCTATCTTCTTCATTCTTATCAATGAAAATCCCGGATTGAAGAACAGATAAAACTTTTCTACTCGTGTTTTAAAAATGCGGGCAAACATATAATGCCCTAACTCATGTACAAAAACTAATAACGATAAACTGAGGATAAACCCCAAAACTTGCATAGAAATACCCATAGTATAAAATTAATTTAATAAAACGAAGGGTGCGGGTTCTTATTTTGTGGCGGCAAAATATTCTTCCAATAATTTTTGGACATATTTACCCAAAACATCAAATTCAATATTTACAATTGTTCCTTTTTTAAAGTTATGGAAATTTGTAACATCTTGGGTATAGGGAATTATTGCCACAGAAAATCTGCCTTTTTCGGAATCTACTACGGTTAAGCTTACGCCATTTACACAAATAGAGCCTTTGGGAACGGTGAAGTTGTTTTTTTCTGTATCGTAAGTAAAATAGTAGCGCCAACTGCCGTTTTCGTCAATCACTTTTTCGCATTCGGCGGTTTGGTCCACGTGTCCCTGTACGATATGTCCGTCAAAACGTGCATCTAATTTCATGCTGCGTTCCAAATTTACCTCATAGCCCACGTGCCACATTTTGAGGTTGGTTTTCAGCATAGTTTCATCCATAGCGGTTACCACGTATTGACGTTTTTCCTTATCTAACTTCACAACAGTTAAGCAACAGCCGTCGTGCGCCATACTTTGGTCAATTTTCAATTCGTCTGCAAAATCCACTTCAATAGTGAAATGGTAATTTGTTTTATCCTGTTCGATGTGAACAATTTTTCCTGTTTTTTCTACGATTCCGGTGAACATATTACTATTAAATCATTTATTGACAACGGCATATATTTCATTTTTCAGTTCTTGTTCAGTTGGCAAATATAACATATATTTTGAAGCAAAAATCTGCTTATTGTCTTCTGCAAGTGTGTAACGGACAATTGCTTCGCTCTTATCGGCACAAAGAACAATGCCAATGGGCGGGTTGTCGCCGTCATTCATCATTTCACGGGTATAATAATTTACATACATTTGCATTTGCCCTAAATCCTGATGCGTTAAATCGTCTATTTTAAAGTCAATAAGTACAAAACATTTTAAAATGTAATGGTAAAAAACCAAATCAATATAAAAATCTCTACCGTCAAACGAAATTCGTTTTTGTCTGGCAACCAACGAAAATCCTCTGCCCATTTCCAATAAAAACGATTGCAAATGAGTGATAATTGCCGTTTCCAAATCCTTTTCATAAAGTTCGGGCGAAGGTTTGAGGTCTAAAAATTCCAAAACGACAGGATTTTTGATAAAATCTCTGGGTTGAAGAGGGGCTGCGGTTTTCTGTATTTCGGCAGCAACGGCTTCCTTGTTTTGGCTTGACAATAACCTTTCGTAGAAATGCGTATTGATTTGCCTTTCAAGTTGGCGGGTACTCCAATTTGATTTTATGCACTCGTCAATGTAAAATTCTCGAGCCGAATTATTTTGTATTTTCATTATTTTTCTGTAATGCGACCAACTCAATTCGTGACGCAGTGTGTCACGAATTTCAAATGCTAAATAAAACTGCCTGATTAGTCGTAAATTACTTTCATCAAACCCTTTTCCGAAATCCTGTGTCAGTTGTTGCGAAAGATATTTGAGTAATTGCGTTCCGTATTCGGCTCGCTCGTTTCCTGCCTGCGCCTCAACAATCTGTTTCCCAATAAGCCAATACGCTTCTACCATAGCGAAATTGACAGCAGAATACGCTTTCGCTCTTGCAGAAGTCAAAATTTCTTTTATCTGACCGTAAACTACTCCTTCGTTATTCATTGATAATGTATTATTTTCGCTCCCGCTATTGCTTACTACTTACCCATTTCTGCGATTTTTGCTTTTAGCAACTTGTTTTCGTCTATAAGATTTTGAATTTCAGTAATAATTGTTTCAGGGTAATGATTGGTTACGGTAAAATTTTCACAACTTATCTCACAACTTACTTGCCCGCTGTTTTCTTTAATATTGTTATTAACAACATTATCGTTTGCGAAATAAGAAAAGTCTTTATCAAAAATATTGCATACTTTATCCATCAACAAAAAATCAATTTTCTGCGGATTACCTGTTTCAATATTATGTAAAGTTGTTTGCGAAATGCCCAATTGTAACGCCAATTCATTTTGAGACATTTTTTTGTTTTCTCTTAACTTTCTGATTTTAGTACCAATATCCATAATTTTTATTTAAGAAGTATTTGTGCGCAAAAATAATTTTTTTGTTTACTAAATCTAAAAGTTATTCATTTTTGAATTAAGATTATTCATTTTCAAATAGATATGTATTTTTAATAAAGTATTTTTGTTGTGAAAAAGGATATGTTAATATTTTCCTTATAACGTATATACTCATGTTATAAAAAATGGCGGACAAAAACCTCACAATCTATCAATTATGCAAGACAAACTTAGCCTGAGTTGCCGCCGCTTTTTATAGAAAAGTTAAAGCGGCGGCAAAAAGAGTTACTATTAACCAAAAAAAATACAAAAAATATTAACCAAAAAAATACAAAAAATGAAAAAATCTAAAATTTTAAAATTGACATCATTATTTATTATGATGTTTGTATTGGTTGCATCTGCTTATGCAACTAAAATCACAGTAACCGTTTACGGTAAAGGCGGAGCGTCAGGAGGCACTGGTGGTGGAGGTACTGTAACCGTATGTCCTCAATCATCCTCTGATGTTTGTGCTAAAATAGAAGTTGATGTTCCAGCAAAGAGTATTGGACATGGTGAAGACAATATCCTAATAAATTCTAACGTTATAATTCATAGCATTCAGGATGGTAAACGCTTTAATGCTACAATTATTTCTGCTGATATAATGTCAATAGACTATGAAAAAGGAACAGGTGTATTCTCTAATGTGATTGTGCGATGAAAAATTTTGTATTCTTATTAACGCTTTTAGGATGTTGCCTTGTTGCTTATCCTTTAAAAGTACCGGTTTATGGAAAATCAGGAGTAGTAGTTAATCCTGATGGCACTTACAAAATATGCCCCGGTTGGGCTTTACATAAATGTGCAACTATTGAAATCCATTTTAAATCTATTCCTTCTGAATCTATTTCTTCAGAATCAACAGACGCAGGCATTCCTATCACTATAGAACTATATGACGAACAAGAGAGAGTCATACAATATATTGAGGCAAAAGTATATGGAGCCTATTCTGAAGCAGACTTGAATGCTAATTTAGATAACGTAATTATTAAATAACTTATGGGACTGTCTCAAAACTCTTTGAATACCTTTCTATTGATGTTTCTTTTGACTTTTGAGACAGGCTCTTTCTATAATTCTCACAGTATCATAATATGAAATGTTTAACCTTAAAAAAATAAACCAATGAAACGCCTAACAATCCTTTATTTTACCTTTCTTTTTATCTTTTTTGGTACAAGTAATCTTTATTCACAAGACGCCTTGTACTATATCCATCAAAAAAGTAACACGGAACTTATTTTAAAACAATATATTAAACAAATAATACAACAAAAAGGAGTTTCTAATGATGCGTTAAAGGAAGTTTATGTAAACTTTATTCCTCCAATGGGTTGTCCCAGATGTGAGGGGATTGTTACTCAATACAATCACTATCTGAATGAACTTTCACTCAATAAGGCATTTATAATTAATGTTTTATTGTATAAAAAAGAGAATGCTTTATCGGGCTATATCCGCCGACAGAATTTTCCGGGCAATATTCTATATGTTGACTCAACAGATAAGTTTGTAGAGATTTTTCATATAAATAACAACAAGGCGATAGTGCCTTATCTTACAAAGATTTCTATAACAGATGGGCGACTGATTGAGGGAATAGCATCATTAGGTATCTATCTTGACGAAACGCTCGTTGAACAAATCATTCAAAAACACTCATTTTTGGCAGTAACCGATATGAAAGATGAGGTAATGCAAAAAGAACAACCTGTTTCAATTAAATTAAGTGTTGATAAATTTGATTGGGACAAAATCTGTAATTCTGTATTTCCCAAACGTCCTATAGATTCATGTTTTATTGCAAAAGCGGATTCGCTACCTATTGTTACCTGGTTTTCGGTAAACGGAAAAGATAATAAACTGTTAATTAACAATTATGTAGAAAATTCTTTCTTCCTGTTTACTAAAAAATCCGGAAAATGGGACAATCCCATATCGCTATCTCCCACTGACGAAGAGGGGAAAATGTATATTGATTCAACTATTGATGCTTTGATTTATCAATACTGTAAAGAAAATAACATTTTAGTTTCCATGTATTTAACTGCTGATTTTTGCAGTAAGGGAATTTATATTATGGCGTCATTGCCAAGTTTAGTATTAGAGATAAATGATTCGGAAGATGCTGATGTGGGCTATTACAATGCTGCTGTTTGTTTAGTAAAGGATTATAATGGAAAAACAATTAAACATGTACGTTTTAATGAAGAACTAATAGATGTAGATAACGGGCAATACACATTTTCACATGCTGACGCGACTTTTTTTGCAGAAAATCAGTTGTTTGTATTTTCTCTGCAAAAAGGCTGGCCGGCAGTTGGAACTTCGGCGCTCCCCAACGAAGATAATACGCCTTTTACCAATGATTTTTACGACAATTCAAATACACTGCTGTTTTATAATGTTGCTAATGAGACATTAACAACTTCCGCTCCTTTGGATTTGTTGTATAAAAAATATAAACTCGGATACTATTATGCTAAACCCATGATAAAGAAATGTAATCAAGATTATTACTGGTTAGATAAACAGATAGGTAAAGTTTATAAACTGTCTAAAGATTTCAAACATTCAACTTTGGTTTGCGATTTATTTACTATGGATACCGTGTTACATCAAAAGCCTTATTCCGAAACACTTGCTTATCTGGATTCGTATGAACCTTATTTTTATAGAAGAGTTGTAGATTTTGAAGTCTATACAGACAATACATGCAAGGCAATAATTTATGATGGCACAAATTATTATTTTTACGAAACCATAAACAAAGAAGTAAAAAATATTACTTTGTTTCCTCAATCAATCAATACATTACAACTTACAGGCTTAAAATTTGGCAATTCAGAACAAGGCGCTAAAATGATATATGGTCTGTATCAAAACAATCAAGCCATTGTTACATATTTATTTGATACAAAATAATAGAAACTACCATTGCATTAACAATAGATGTTTTAGACATAAAATTTAGAATTTAGAGAAGTGTAAAAGTCGTCTTTTTTTTTAATTTATTATTTCATAATTGTTTTTTTCTTACTCTCCCCCTTGACAAACGCCTTTTTAGGTTGTATATTTGCCTCCTCAAAAAACGATACTATGGATATACTCAAATTCAACTCAGTAGAGGAAAAAATTATCACAGTCAGAGGCATTTCCGTTATTTTGGATAGCGATGTTGCCGCACTTTATGGCGTGGAAACCAGAGAAATTAATCAGATGAAGAACTTTTGAAATATGGAGACAACTATAGTACTACCCAAACAAGAAAATATTATTGAAATGTCAATAATTCAACGGATACACGAAATAAGAGGCTTCAAAGTCATTTTAGATTTTGACTTGGCTTATATGTATGAAGTAGAAACAAGAGTTCTAAATCAGACAGTTAAACGAAATATTAAAAGATTTCCGCCTGACTTTATGTTTCAACTTACAAAAGATGAATGGGAAAACATGTCATCACAAATTGTGATGACATCACATATCAAGCGCCCAAAATCATCTATCCCTTATGCCTTTACAGAACAGGGGATTGCCATGTTGTCCGGTTTGCTTAATAGCGATATTGCCATAAATACGAACATTGGCATCATGCGAGCCTTTGTTATGATTCGCCAATACGCCTTGAATTACGCAGAACTTAACCAAAAAATTGAAAAATATATACAGGAAACTAATGTAAAGTTCGAGAATAACGATACGAAAACTAATGAGATTT
>Ga0268262_10004229_pt1 | contig 14936 bp, 14 predicted proteins | sample TergutNc150P3_FD_190354 | JGI IMG/M metagenome (GOLD analysis project Ga0268262, IMG submission 190354) | Nasutitermes corniger P3 segment gut microbial community from laboratory colony in Florida, USA - Nc150 P3 (SPAdes) (version 2) | ecosystem: Host-associated > Arthropoda: Insects >... | reverse complement strand
TGCTCTTTTCTCGTTTGATATTGGCTTTGCCATTTTTAACCTCCTCCTCATGATTACATTAGACTATAACTGACTACTAATAGTTGATTTGCTATATCAGCTCCCAGAGTCTGTCGGATATGTCGTGCCGTCTGTGTTCTCCTGCCATGTGATCTCCTTTTGTCTCACATCAGGATATATAGCAGTTTTAGTTTTCGTAGTCCAAAATGTGCAATACATTCATGCGAAACATATTGATAAAATTGGATTCAGAAGTCATGAGAATGGACTACGCCATCTAAAATTACTATATGACAGAGATACGAAAAACGATACTATTGACGGCATGGCCTAGCAACTTCAAAAAATAAAAATTTTGCGGCGCCGTACCGCCTTTCGTCAACAGCAATCAAGCCTTGTGCTTCCGGCAGATCCAAAATTTTCGGACACTCCCACACAAGAACGCCGTCAGGCGACAAGGAAGCTCCCAGGCGCTCCGCCATGATTTCCCACATATTCAGCGAATCATCGTAAGGAGGGTCGGCAAAAATGACTGAAATATCAGTGAAATACCCGGTGTTAATATTACGGGCATCCTTGTGAACAACATTTAAATTAGTACCGATCCCATTTGTCCGAATCAACTCTATGGCCCTTTTGTCCCGTTCAACGCACCAAACCGGTAAATAGCCCCTTGAAACCGCCTCCAGCGCGACAGCGCCTGTACCGGAAAAAACATCTAAAAAAGCGCCTTTTGGCCAACGCCCCAGGATACTGAACAGCGCCTCCCTTGCCATATCCGATGTAGGGCGCAAATTTTGGTATTTTGAACCCGGTGCCGCAAGCGGTTTGCCTTTATGTATGCCCGCAATTATGCGCATCGTCAAATCTTTTGGTATTTCTTTAGCTCGCTATGCCGGAAACCATATGCGAAGTAAATGACAACACCTATTCCAAGCCAGGTGAAGAGTCTCCACCAGTTTTCAACCGGAAGCGAGAACATAAGCATAAGGCATGTGATTACACCCAATATAGGGATTACAGCCCCCCAGGGACACTTAAATGGGCGTTTTGCGTCAGGATGGGTATAACGCATGACAGGCACGGCGGCGCATACGATCACGAAAGCCAGCAATGTCCCCATATTGGTCAAGTGCAAAAGAAAATCAATTGGCCCGAATGACGCCAAAAGAAGAATAAAAAAACCAATCAATATTGAGGATTTCCATGGAGTCTGAAATTTAGGATGCACCGCGCCAAAAAGACCCTTGGGTACCAAGCCATCCCGCGCCATAGCCAAAAATATCCTTGGTCCGCTGAGCATCATCACCAATAGTACTGAGGTGATGCCGGCGACGCCGGCGGCTGAAATAATCATTTCGGCCCAGCCCAGCCCATGTTGTCTGAAGGCTATAGCCACAGGCGCGTTCAAATCCAGTTCATTGTAATTGACCATGCCAGTAAGCACAGCCGTCATGCCGACATATAGGACAGTACAAATGAGCAATGAGAGCACTATGCCGATAGGCACATCACGCCGCGGATTTTTAGCCTCTTCAGTACAGGTAGAAACCGAGTCAAATCCGATATATGCAAAAAATATAATCGCAGCCCCCGCCAACATGCCAGTTGGCGCCCCGCCTTGCCCGGCATGACCGGCTACATTGTGTCCAAAGAAGCTGACCCCCGTCCAGCCAAAGGGCGCGAAAGGTTTCCAGTTGGCGCTATTTACCAGGAAAATCCCAACAGCGATGACAAAAAGTATCGCGGCTAGTTTTATGCAGACCATGATCACATTAAAAGCGGCGCTTTCGGTTATCCCCTTAATCAAAATGGCCGTGATAATAATAATGATCAAGGCGGCTGGCAGATTTATGATTGAGCCGGTATTGACAAATTGCCCCAATTCGGTGTTATAGCGCCAGGGAGATTCGGAAATCACTTGAGGTATATTCATCCCTATCGTTTCCACGATGCTTTTAAAATACGACGACCAGCCCACAGCCACTGCGGCGCTTGCTACTCCGTATTCAAGCAGCAAGTCCCATCCAATGATCCACGCAAAAAATTCCCCCATGGTCGCATAGGCATAAGTATAGGCCGAGCCTGCCACAGGCACCATTGATGCAAATTCCGCATAGCAGAGCGCGGCAAAGATACAAGTAATACCGGCGACGACGTATGAAATCATTAGAGACGGGCCAGCCACGCTGTTGGCGGCACTGCCAGTAGCAACAAAAATACCAACGCCGATCACGGCCCCCAGACCAAGTGCAATCAACTGAAAAGGCCCCAGCGCGCGTTTCAGCTTGCTGTCGGTCTGAGCTTCTGTCAACAATATGTCCAAAGGCTTCCGGGCAAAGAGGGCGGCAAACTTGTTGAATTGTTTTGACATGGTTGGCCTCCAGGGAAAAAATTATATAGTAATTTATGCTATACTTTTGTATAATTGATTATTTGAAGGTGTATCATGTACAGAATCAATCTGCGAAAGCTTGTTGCTTCGCTCATGTTGACTATACATCCTGTTTTTCTTGACTGAGTGTGCCTACAAGTAATAGGGGCAGGATTTTGCCCGTTGTAAAGCGAGCAATAAAAGCGAAAATACTATATTGCTTACATTTAGGGTCGGCGCAAACTTATAAAGCGCACCACAAGCAGTCCCAGACGAGATACTCGCCAAAGTCGTTGTGTTCTTTGAATTATGCCAAGTCGTGTTTAAATAGCGTCCGCTGTTTTGCACTCCCGTGCCAGTATAGTCACATGGTCGGGGCCTATTTCCGCGAAACCGCCGGAGATGTCCAAAATTGTCCTTTTGCCGTTTGACATACAGTCGATCTGACCATCGCCCAGCGGCGTCAAAACTGGCGTGTGGTCGGGCAATATACCGTAGTAGCCCTGATAGGCTGACGGGAATTGAATCTCCTGAACATTGGAAGAAAAGACCTTGCCTTCCATTGTCAATACTTCAAGTCTGAGGTAGCTGTTCATGTCGCCTCCTTAGGCTTCCACGCCCAGGGTCTTGGCTTTTTCCACCGCTGACTCAATGGTGCCGACCATAAAGAACGCCTGTTCAGGCAGGTGATCCCATTTACCATCGCAGATTTCAGCGAAGCCTCGAATGGTGTCTTCCAAACTCACATATACGCCAGGCATACCAGAGAAACTCTCGGCCACATTGAATGGCTGTGACAGGAATCGTTGTATCTTGCGGGCGCGCATGACTATCTTTTTGTCATCGTCAGAAAGTTCTTCCATGCCCAGAATGGCGATGATGTCCTGTAGTTCTTTGTACTTCTGCAAAATACCCTTAACTTTGTTGGCGGTATTGTAGTGGCTTTCACCCAAAACGCGGGGATCCATCAGACGGCTGGTGGATGTAAGAGGATCAACAGCGGGGTAAATTCCCAGCGCCGTCAGCTCACGGCTCAGATTTGTCGTGGCATCCAAGTGGGCAAAAGTGGTGGCCGGCGCGGGGTCAGTATAGTCATCCGCCGGAACATAAACAGCCTGAATAGATGTCACAGAACCCTTTTTGGTGGATGTAATGCGCTCCTGGAGTTCACCCATTTCGGTGGCGAGCGTCGGTTGATAGCCGACAGCGGAGGGCATACGTCCCAGCAATGCGGAAACTTCCGATCCCGCCTGGGTGAAACGGAAAATGTTGTCAATGAACAAAAGCACGTCACGCCCTTCCTCATCGCGGAAGTATTCGGAAACTGTCAAACCAGTAAGGCCGACACGGGCGCGGGCGCCTGGGGGTTCAGTCATCTGGCCGTAAATCAGGGCGACCTTTGATTCAACGAGATTTTCCTTGTTGATAACGCCGGACTCCATCATTTCATTCCAGAGGTCATTGCCCTCGCGCGTGCGCTCGCCAACACCCGCAAAAACAGAGAATCCTCCGCGAGCTTTGGCGATGTTATTAATGAGTTCCATAATCAACACTGTCTTGCCAACGCCAGCGCCGCCGAACAAGCCGATTTTTCCGCCCTTCATAAAGGGTTGAAGCAGATCAATCACCTTGATGCCCGTTTCCAACACTTCCTTACCTGTCGAGAGATCCTCGTAAGAAGGGGCCTCGCGGTGAATAGGCAGATATTTGTCAGTGATAATGGGACCGCGCTCATCCACAGGGTGACCAACCACATTCATGATTCGTCCCAATGTAGCTGGCCCGACAGGGACTTTAATGGGGCCAGAGGAGTCTGTGACAGTTTGACCGCGCACCATGCCGTCAGTTGGCTGCATGGAAACACAGCGCACGCGCCCTTCGCCCAAGTGTTGCTGCACTTCAAGCGTGACGTGCAAAGTGTTGCCCTGCGCGTCAACTATGTCTGTCAATAGCGCATTGTATATGTCAGGCAGGTAGTTGTTTTCAAATTCCACATCAACTGCCGGTCCTACGATTGCTATCACGTGGCCTTGGAACTTTTCTTCGGACATTTGGGACCTCTTAAACAAATGGACTTTAGGAAGCGGCGGCGCCAGATACAACCTCTATGATCTGGTTGGTAATCGCGGCCTGTCTGACTTTGTTCATATGCAAAGTCAATTTATCAATCATTTCATTGGCATTGCTGGTGGCTTTATCCATAGCGGCCATGCGGGCGGCATGTTCACTCGCGGAACTCTCCAGCATGGCGCGGTAAATTTCTGTTTCTACATAGTAGGGTAGCAGAGACAGCAAAACTGTTTCCGGATCAGGTTCCAGAAGGTGTTCAGACCCAACCGCCTCCAGCTTTCCATCAGGCGGGAAAACTCTCACCTCTTTAGGGGTCTGGGAAACGGCGGAGTTAAAATGGTTGTAAATCAAATACAGAGCGTCAATTTCGCCTCTCGCGTACCCTTGGATTGCCCTTTCGGCAATGCTGCGCGCCGTTTTAGGAAAATCATTAGGAGTGAGTGACATGGCTTCAAATGAAACCTGAATACCTGATTTTTTGGCCCACTCCGCGGTGCGTCTGCCCACGGCGTCAAATTTGATTGCTTTGTCAGGATGTTCTTTTAAGAACAATTCAACGGCTTTTAACAAGTTTGTGTTGAAACCGCCACAAAGACCTTTATCGCTGGCAATAGCGACAAGGAAAATCCTTTTTTCTTCTCTGGGAGAGAAAAACGCCTGAGCCAGTGGGTCGTTAGTGATTTTTGAGTCAGACCCAATACGGGCCGTGACTTGTCCGACGACTTCATGCAGCGCGGATACGAAAGGTCTGGTGGATAACAGATGCTCCTGTGTTTTCCGCAATTTTACAGCGGAAATCATCTTCATGGCCTTTGTCACCTGCTGGGTGTTTTTTACCGAGCGGATACGGCGGCGAATATCCTGAAGAGAGGCCATAAGTTAGGCTCCTGTTGCGTTAGACAGGGTCGTTTTGAATTGATCCTTGAACACCGAAACATTTGTCCTGAGGGCTTCTTCCGAATCCTTGGGCAGTTGGCCCGTGTTCTTGATGTCACGGAGAACCTCAGGAGCGTTTATGTCGAGATAGCTGAAAAACTCACTTTCAAAGCGGTGCAGTTCATCAACGGGAATATCGTCCAGATGACCCTTGGAAGCAGTCCAAATAATCGCCACCTGTTTTTCCACAGGCATCGGATGATATTGGGGTTGTTTCAGTATTTCCACCAACCTCTGACCGCGGTTGAGTTGGGCGAGCGTTACCTTATCAAGGTCGGAGCCAAACTGGCTGAAAGCTGCCAGCTCACGATATTGAGCTAGATCAAGTTTCAGCGAGCCGGCGACTTGTTTCATGGCTTTTAACTGAGCCGCGCCGCCGACACGGCTGACAGAAATGCCGACGTTAATGGCCGGACGAACATTACTGTTGAATAGATCGGATTCAAGGAACAACTGGCCGTCGGTAATGGAAATGACATTGGTCGGAATATAGGCCGAAATATCCCCGGCCTGCGTCTCAATCACGGGCAGGGCCGTAAGCGAGCCACCGCCGCGTTCATCACTCAATTTGGCGGCGCGTTCAAGCAGGCGGCTGTGGAGGTAAAACACATCGCCCGGATACGCCTCACGTCCTGGCGGACGCCGCATGAGCAGGGAAATTTCACGATAAGCGGCGGCCTGTTTTGAGAGGTCATCATAAATGCAAAGTGCATGCTGGCCAGGGTTGCCATTTCCAGCGGGTTTCCCATCGGCCCCGTACCACATGAAGTATTCGCCGAACGCCGCGCCGGCAAATGGCGCCAGATAGAGCATAGGCGCCGCTTCCGAAGCGGTGGCGCTTACGATTATGGTGTGGTTCAAAGCGCCGTTTTCTTCCAGCGCCTTGACGACCTGCATCACCGTTGATCTCTTTTGACCAATGGCCACATATATGCAGATAATGCCCGAATCTTTCTGATTGATGATGGCGTCGAGAGCAACCGCGGTTTTACCCGTCTGACGGTCGCCGATGATCAACTCGCGTTGTCCGCGCCCAATGGGAATGAGTGAATCAATGGCTTTCAGACCAGTCTGCACAGGCTGGTTGACGCTCTTGCGTTCAACAATACTCGGCGCGATGCGCTCAATGGGGAAATACGTGGCCGCCTCAATGGGGCCTTTGCCATCAAGCGGCTGACCCAGCGGGTTGACAACTCTGCCGATGAATTTTGGGCCGACAGGCACACTCATAATGCGGCCTGTGCGTTTGACCGTGTCACCTTCCTTGATCAGATGGGCCTCACCGAGAAGAATGATGCCGACATTGTCTTCCTCAAGGTTAAAAGTCAGTCCCATCACATTATGAGGCAGTTCCAGCAATTCGCCGGCCATGGCTTTTTCCAAGCCGTGGGCGCGGGCGATGCCATCCCCAACACTAATAATAGTGCCGATCTCACTGACGTCCATGTGGGCGTCAAAGTTTTCAATCTGGTTGCGGATGATACGGGATATTTCTTCCGCACGAATGTCCATTCATACCTCCAATAACATGATCAAGCTGAAAGCAGTTTCTCTTTGAGCATACGCAGACGGCCCTGAAGAGAAGCATCGTATATTGTGGAACCCACCTGTATTTTTAACCCGCCCAGCAGCGTGGGATCATGCTGGGTGGCAAATCGGATTGTCTTGCCTGTGCGATTGGAAAAAGAACTAAAGAGAGTCTGCACCTGCGCTTCCGTAAGCGGTTGGGCGCAGGTGACTTTGGCGGAAATCACGCCCTTGTGTTTGTCAACCAGATCACGAAAAGCAATCGCCAGTTCATAAATCAGGTTCAATCTGGCCGCCTGGGCCACCACTACAAAAAAACGTCGGATTGTCTCGCTTGCGCCGGCTTTTTTTAATATCTCGTCAAAGACAGTCGCCTTTCGAGCGGGAGGGATTAAAGGATGCAGGCAAAGCCTTTCCATATCCGGTTGAGATATAACCAAGTCAACAACGGAGTTCAGCTCCTGATGCAACCCGGAGACATTGTTCTGCTTTACAGCTATTTGCATAAGCGCTTTTGCATAGCGATGCGCAATCAACAGGTTGCTCATTTTGCGCCCCCGATTTGCTGTATGGCGTGATTCATAATCCTGACGGCTGATTCGCCCTGAACCTGGGTTTTAATGTGCGACTCGGCGCATTCAACGGCCAACTTGGCGACAAGTCCGCGTAGTTCCAGTTCAGCCAAACGCTTTTGATACTCAATTTCAGATTGAACTTGCGCGAGAATTTGATCCGCTTCCGCTCTCGCCACATCCAAAATTCTTTGTTTTTCAGCCTCAGCGTCCGACTTGGCTTTCTCCATAATCCCATCAAGTTCCTGTTCCAATCCGGCCATCTTGACATCCAGCTCACGCAGTTGGGCATCACTTTCCAGCCTGTCTCTCTCACTTTTAAGCAGTTTCATCTCAATATCATTTGCCCTGGCTCTAAACGCGGAAGAAAGAGTGCCTTTCAATACCCAGAACAACAAACCAGCAAAGATCAGAAAATTGATCAGCTTCAAAGAGAACTGCCCAATGTCACCAAGTTCCATACCAAAGAGATATACGGGTTCCCCATGGTGGGCTCCCTCACCGGCGTGGCCAGCCGTAGCATGAGATTTTTCGGAATGCCCATGCGTGTCCTGACCAGGGTTTTCAGCGATTTGTTGCGGGACGGAAGCGTTTTGCTGGGCTGCGAGCGGAGGCGAAAAACGGCACACGCAAGCCAGGGCCGTCAGCATGAACAAGAGGTTTTTGTACTTTTTCAACATCATTCAGGCCTGTTTCAGTAAATGTTGAACCATTTTTTCAGCCAGCGCGTCAACTTGGGCGACCAGTTCAGACGTGGCGGATACGCGCTGTTCAGCAAGTTTGTCCGCCGCATCCTTTCGCATGGAAGCGGCATCATGGTGGACTTTATCAAGAAACGCGGCCTTTTCAGCCGTCGCCGCTTGCGCGAGTTCCCTGCGGTATTCAAAAGCCTTGGCGCGAAGTTCTTTTAATCTTGCGGCGTATTCCTCCTGACGCGATTCAATAGTCTTGGCCGCCTCAGCTTTTGCCGATGTGCCGGCCAGAATCTCAGCTTCGCGGTCATCCATGAGAGTGCCAAGCGGGCCGAAAAACTTGCGCTTCAGAAAATGGTGAAGCAATACCAATAACACAATAATGAAGCCAACCTCAAAGAAAGTCGGTTTCATCGGATCAGGCAGCGAGTCAATAAAACCACCGCCATCCCCGGCTAGCAAGAGCATCGATGAAAGGTTGACCATCATGCTTGGCACCATGTACCTCCGCCTCATGGCTATCTGGTGTGAGGAACTCAGGCGATCGGGATACGGGTGCATCGGATTACCTGCATAACTATTTTAACCCCATAAAAAAATGTTTGGCAAAATTTGTTTTCAATTTAGGTAATTTCAAAACAAAGTTTTCTTCTGAATTCAGAATGATGCAGTCTGGAATGATCTATTTCTATTGAATAACAAGGCCGAAGTTTTGTATTTGGTTATATTTTAATTATTTATTTTCAAAAACAGCACTTGACAGATGTATTTTTTCAATGAGAGGATTAAAATCCTGCAATGCGGGCGATTAGCTCAGCCGGTAGAGCGGTTGCTTTACACGCAACATGTCGGCGGTTCGAGTCCGTCATCGCCCACCATGCTTTGCCGGTTGCTGTTTGTTCTTTGAAAACTTGGGGTTGTAGCTCAGTCGGTTAGAGTGACGGCCTGTCACGCCGTAGGTCGCGGGTTCGAGCCCCGTCAGCCCCGCCAAAACGAAAATCGCCCTTTTGGAGTCATCTGAGGGCGATTTTTGTTTTTGGAATCAGATTTCTTCTTCCGGGTTTTGTTTTATCCTGGTTCTGCCCGGATTACGGACAATTTGTCTAAGGGCCTCCGGAGGTGGCGGCAGAGCCAGCAAGTTCAGCTCTGTCATCCGATCCCCCAACACTCCCCAGGCCCGCGATTGTTTAGGCAAACGCTCAACCTGCATGACCTCCCACCCTTGGGCGTAAGAAACAAACGGAGGCATTATCAAGGCAAAACCGGTGTAAAGAAACGCCGGATAACGCAGCCAGTCCTCATTGTTCTGCGGGTTTGGAGTGGGCACGGCGAAAAGCGGATGCACGCCCCCATTGATCCAAAATCCGGCGGAAACCTCATGTCTCGGATACACAAAAATCTTGCGGCGGTGCATGAGCGTATATATGCCGACCATATGGTTTTCAACAGGCTTGATTCCCGCCGATTCCATCACCGGCCCGGCGGTGCGTTCCATCTGATTGACAATTTGGTTGACAACGCGTCCATTGGCTCCCAGCTTGCGGAAGAGAGTCAGCAGTTCTTCAGCTTCGTCATATTCCAGACTGCCCTGGCCGGGTTTGATATCCCCCAGCATGGCCACGGATTTGGGCTTATAGTCGTCCAAAAGACCGAACAATCGTTCCCATATTTCATTATTCTGGCTATTCGGCAGCACATCAGTTTTTTTCCGGCGCGCGGCTCCAAGACCCAAAAACAGGTCGGAAATGATTAGAGTTTCCTGCTCAACAGCGAAAATCGCTCGCCGCGAATCCAAAATCAGACCATCAAAACGAACATACATGTAGCCATAATAGCAAAGAATTGTCCGAGGTTTTGATGTTGGATACATTGCCAAGTATTTTTGGCGGAATACTCACCGGTTCTGCGGGAGGACTTTTATCCGGCCTTTTCGGGGTTGGCGGCGGATTTGTGATGATCCCACTTCTGTCAATATTGCTGGGTTTGGATCAGCATCGCGCCCAGGGGACCACGCTGGCAATAATGATGATGCCGGTTGGTTTGCCGGGGATTTTTCAGTACAGGAAACAAGGAATCAACTGGAATCCCAAAATTGTCGGCCTGGTAGTCTCAGGTTTCATGTGCGGCGTAGCCATAGGGTCAATCATCGCCAACCAGATTCCACAGTTGCCACTGCGCGTCGCATTTACAGTATTTTTGGTATTGATTGCCGCATACGGCTGGTTTCGGCATGAAAGCGCGGGAGCCGAGACCTTCGAACCCCGTTCACAGTCGCCAGTCCTGCCCGGGCTTGTTATAGGCGCAATTGGCGGCATTACATCCGGCCTGACCGGCCTGGGAGGAGCAGTGGTTATTATTCCATTGTTAATCTATTGGTTCCGAATGACCCAGCACCAAGCCCAAATGACAAGTTTATTGATTCTCCTACCCCCAATCGGCCTGCCGGGCGTATTGATTTACACAAAAGCACAGGGAGGTCTGCCATGGTTTGTCATTTTAGGAGCCGTGCTTGGTTTTGATTTAGGGTCATATTTAGGCGCGAAGATAGCCACAAGGATGTCGGGAGTCAAATTGAAACGTTTTCATTCCTTTGTATTACTGATTATGGTCGTAATGATGATCTGGAAGATTGCGCTGGAATAAATTAACATCTGAAAAATCCTAAAAAAAACTTTAAGTTTTCAAATAATACCGATAAAATAACTGCATAGCAGTTCAAGAATCCAAAATTGAGCCGCTATAAAGTAGGCTTTGCTTGCGAATCACGGCCACGTAATGTTTGCAGGCGTGTTCACTCCATCATTCACAAGCGGTACAAATGAAAAATGCCAAACAGTTGTGGGGAATTTGTTATGCCGATGACAGGAATTGACTCTATCCCTGTAAACATCAGTACAATGGCAGTAATCCTTGCCGGCGGACGCGGGACTCGGCTCATGGATCTGACATTGGATTTTGCCAAACCCGGATTGGATTTCGGCGGAAAATACAAGATCATAGACTTCACCTTGTCCAATTGTGTGAACTCAGGTTTTCGGCGTATTGCCATCATCACCCAGTACAACAGCCATTCCTTGCTTCAGCACTTGCAGTACGGCTGGACTTTTCTGCCCGGGACAATGGGCGAATTCGTCCACGTCTATCCGGCCCAGCAAAACGAGATCAGAGAAGCCTGGTACGCTGGAACTGCCGACGCGATTTATCAGAACCTTGATAATATTCAAGCAGTTCAGCCAAAAGTAGTGTTGGTTTTAGCGGGGGATCATATTTATAAAATGAACTACCGCATCTTTCTGCAGGATCACCTGGAAGCCAAAGCGGATTTGACCATCGCCTGTTTACAGGTTCACAAAAGCCTGGCCCACCAATTTGGCGTTGTCCAGATTGATTCCGAAAACAGAATAATAGGTTTTGTAGAAAAGCCGGTCGATCCGCCCACAATTCCAGGCAATCCAGACACCTGCCTGGTGAGCATGGGCATCTATATTTTCAATTCAGATTTTTTGTTCAAGCAACTAATCGCGGATGCCGCGGATCCGGATTCAAGCCACGATTTTGGCAAGGACATCATCCCGAAAGCCATTGAAAAATTTCGTGTATATGCCCACAGCTTTAATAAGAGCACCGTTCAGGAAGCATCCAAGCCCGAACCCTACTGGAGAGACGTCGGCACAATTGACGCCTACTGGGAAGCCAACCTGGATTTAACCTACATTGAGCCAACCCTGAATATTTACGATGAATCATGGCCGATAATCACACATCAGGAACAATTGCCAGCAGCCAAGTTCGTGCATAGCGATCCTGGCCGTCAAGGCATGGCCATAGCCAGCCTTGTCTCAGCCGGATGCATCATATCCGGGGCCTACATACGGCAGAGCCTAATATCGAATCGCGTCGTGGTTCACAGCCACGCATTTCTGGAAGAATGCGTTGTCCTTCCGGAAGCCGACGTCGGGCGACAGGCATTTCTCAAAAAATGTGTCATTGCCCGCGGATGCCGCATACCGGAAGGTCTTGTCGTAGGCCAGGAGGCCGATGACGACGCCAGGCGTTTTTTCCGGACACCGGATGGCGTAACATTAATATCGCAGAGAATGCTGGAACGTTTGTCGGAGAATGAATGATAGTACTACATGCCGCTGCGGAGCTGTTTCCGCACGTCAAAGTGGGCGGACTTGCGGATGTCATGGGCGCGTTGCCACTGGCATTGTCAAAAGAAGGCATTTACGTCCGCCTGGTGTTGCCAGCCTATCCATCATTGATGGAAGTCGCCCAGATTTACGGAACAGTGGCGACATATCCTGACATCATGGGGAGCGGCCCCGCGAGGCTCCTATTAGCCGACGTGCCGGGGAGCGTACCCCTTTATCTCTTTGACGCCCCGGGCTTTTTTGCGCGGGAAGGCGGCCCCTACGACGAACGCGGCGACAACCACAGACGCTTTGCCGCCATCTCCTGGGTGGCAGCCCATCTTGCCCTAAACGGCGACACCGAAGGATTCAGGCCCGACATAGTTCATCTCCACGATTGGCAACTAGCCCTTGCCGCCGTTTACATGGCCATGTCAGGAAAAGAGAACCGCCCCAAAACCGTCTTGGCCGTACACAACCTGGCTTACCAAGGCGTTTTCCCCCGAACTATCATGAACGAAATTTGGCTGCCCCGCGAAGCCTATCACATGCACGGCGCCGAGTATTTCGGACAAATCAACTTTTTAAAAGCCGGTTTGGCTTACTCCGACAAAATTACAACAGTCAGTCCCACCTATGCCAAGGAAATACTGACCAAAGACGGCGGCTGCAACCTCGAAGGCATATTGCAGCGCCGATCTGACGATATAGTCGGGATTCTCAACGGCGTTGACGAACTAATCTGGAACCCCGCCAAAGACCCGCACCTGCGTACAGCCTTTAACACAAAGAACCTGAAGTTGAACAAAGGTTACAACAAAAAAGTATTTCAGCAGGAAATGCTGCTTAACGAAGACCCGAAAGCCCCATTGTTTGGCATTGTGAGCAGATTTGACAAAATCAAAGGTCTTGATTTAGTGATATCCAACTTGGACTATCTGGTTTCCCTAGGCGCCCAGTTAGCCGTGATAGGCAGGGGTGACCCCGGTCTGGAATCAGCATTCAACTGGGCCTCCAACCGCTATCAGGGTTCCGTCGCCCTGTATGTCGGACACGACGAAGGCAAAGCCCATCGCCTGATGGCCGCATCCGACATGTTACTGGTACCAAGCAGGTCCGAACCATGCGGCCTTACCCAGTTATACGCCATGCGTTACGCCGTACTGCCGATTGTTCGTAAAACAGGCGGATTAGCCGACACAGTGGTGGATGTTACACCCGAAACGATAAAGGCCGGGACAGCCACAGGATTTTCATTTTTCGATCCCGACCCATGGTATCTCGGAGAAGCCATTACCCGAGCAGTCACAATGTACAGAACCGAGCCTATCTTATGGGAAAAAATCCAACGCAACGCCATGGCCCAACACTTTACATGGACTCGAAGCGCACAGCAGTACGCGGCCTTTTATAGAGAATTGCTGGATGAGTAATTTCAAAAACCCGAAATGGCTTCTCATTTCCATTTCGTATAGCATCGCAATCTGTCAGACACCACCCACATCATCAGTCAAAAAGGCAAGTACCTGGTCAAACATCGCCACATTGTCTTATGTCTCCACATCAGGCAACAGCACAGTTGATACAATGGGCTTTTCCAACGATTTTATCAAAAGATGGAACATGATGGCCCTGACAGTAAAGAGCGGAATACTTCATTCCAAGTCATCCATTTCCAGGGTGACCACCACGGGAAATTCCGTAAACGACGCGGAATTGCGGAGGTTTCGCGCGACTTCCGTCACCACGGAAAACTATTTCATCAACGCCCGCTTTGATTACAGACTGAAAGACAAAGACAGATGGTATTGGTACAGCGGCTCCTCCTGGGAGCGCAACATACCGGTCGGATTAAATTCCCGAACAACAATCACCGGCGGCGTTGGCCGCGTCCTCACCGATTCAAACAAAACCAAGTGGCGGCTGGACACAGGTCTTGGTTTCACACATGAAGAGCCGACCATCTCCCGTCCCGGATTCAAAAAAGAGTTCAGCACATTTAACATCACCAGTTCCCTGAAGCACAGATACAACGAAAGCACAAATTACAGCGCCGACCTGACAGCCTCCTGCAATTTGAAAGAGGAACAGGACTGGTTGTCAGTATTAAAGCAAGGACTAACATTCACCATGACAAGAGCCGCGGCCATAAAAATCGGCTTTGACATGAATTACAGGAACATGCCCAGCTTTATCTCAATAAGAGTCTATTCAGCCGACAACCCCTCGGCAGTCGTGGGGAGTCTCATCACAAGAGCAAAAAGACTCGACACCGTAGCAACAACCAGCCTGGTTATTTCCATATAGCATTTCACCTATGAATATGAATAGTTCTGCCATAAAAGCGCAAATTGTTATAAAATCAGGCCAGAGACAGTGGAAACTCGTGAGCGGACTTACAGCTAGCCTTTTGTAAGAAGCACTGCGTTTTCATTCCATTTCTAAATAGATATTGCCTTATAGCAGTTTTAGTTTTCGTAGTCCAAAATGTGCAATACATTCATGCGAAACATATAGCAATTCAACTTATCGTAGTCCATTTATCGTAGTCCATATCCACAGTGTTCAATCCAGCCCTTGCAATCATCAGGAGTAATAGTGTCAAGCGCCATGGCAATAGCGGGTAGAAGTT
>Ga0268262_10004228_pt1 | contig 14947 bp, 16 predicted proteins | sample TergutNc150P3_FD_190354 | JGI IMG/M metagenome (GOLD analysis project Ga0268262, IMG submission 190354) | Nasutitermes corniger P3 segment gut microbial community from laboratory colony in Florida, USA - Nc150 P3 (SPAdes) (version 2) | ecosystem: Host-associated > Arthropoda: Insects >... | reverse complement strand
CCGACCCCATGAAAGACCTTGACGAGTGGCGGCTTGATATAATGAAGCGTTGCGGGATTGCTCCTGACGTTTGCGTTATAGGCAACGAGGTATATTGGGCCATCCTGAACAACGCTAAAGTTAAGGAGCGTCTCGACAACAACAGAATCCGGTTAGGTTTAATCACAGCCGAAAGCCAGCCGGAAGGTATTAGTTATTGCGGCGATCTTTTGTTGCCGACCGGCCCGGTTTCACTGTACACGTATAACGAGTGGTCAACTAACCCCATCACCGGGGAAGATGAGCCGCTTATGCCGGACAACAAGGTATTGCTCGGTAGTACAAGAGCAAGGGCTACGTTTAATTACGGCCTTATCCAAAACCTTAAAGCGCTCCGACCGCTCCCGCGCTTCCCGTGGTCTTGGGAAGAGGATGACGGGTCGGCCCGGTTTGTACAGTTGGAGTCCGCGCCGATGCCGAACCTCTATCAGGTTGACGCCTTTACGGTGGCGACGGTGCTTTAATAACAAGTGGAAGCGGTGTCTCGCGGTCTGTATAACCGTGGACATAATCCACAAAAAGCAGGGGTAGGCGAAGCCGCTATAGTCAGGCCCCAATCTTTTGAAAGGATAGACCATGAAGATTAAGATTACCAATGGCCCGATAAGGCACGATAAAGCGGTTTGTAAGACCGGCGAGGTGCTAGAGATGGGCGAGACGGACGGCAAGCGTTTGGTTGCCTTGGGTGTCGCCGAGCCTACGGAGGGCGAAGTTACCGCGAAAGCCGCAACGCCGCCTACTACGGAGGGTAAGGACGACACAAACCCGCTTGCCGGTGTGGTGTTAGACTTCGACAAGATGACCCGCGACGAGCTGGCGCAGGAATTAGCGTTGAGGGCTATAGTATTCAAGAAAACGGCTTCCCGCGATGATTTGGCGACGCTCCTTAAAGAGGCGGCGGCGAATCAATGAATAGTTTCAAAGAGCAAATCCGCGAGGACTTCGCCAAGGTGCTGTTAGACCCTGACGTATTCGGGCGGGTTTGCTCTTGGAACGGCAAGAAATTGATAATTGCGGAGGACGCTAATGTTGATGTACAACAATATCGAGCGCAAGGAATAAACGGGGAAATAAAGGTAGTATACTGTAAAGATACCGATTTTAACCCGCCTCCGGGCGTTAGGTCGGAGGTAGCCCTTGATAGCGACAAAAGGAAGTGGACGGTACACGAAGTAAAAAGGCCGTTGGGACACCTAATCATTACACTGACAAGGACGATAGCATGATTAACCTCTCTACAGAACTGGTCAACAACCCAATCGTTCAGCGATTTGTGCGGGAGTGTCCCGAACGCTTTATTGACACAATGGAGGTGGCGATAAATAAAGCCGCCGCAAGAATTAGGTATCTTGTAAAGCGAGAAGTGCCCAACAAATGGGGCGTTAAAAAAGATGAAATAAGGGACTTTCGCCTAAAAAGGGCATTGCGCGGACAAGGACACCTATTAGCCGCCGCAATACTGCGCGGGCCGAACGTGCCGCTCTTTAAGTTTGCTAAAGTTACACCGCGAACGCCCATGATAGGCAAAACAAGGGGCGGTGTGTCGGTTATGCTTGCCGGACACAATGTGGCGTTTCGGCAGGGTATATTTGTAGGAAAAATGAAAAGCGGCCATGTTGGAATATTTCGCCGCCTATGGGATGAACATACTGAGCGTCAGGGCAAGAAAGGCCCTATAAAAAGAGAAAAAATTGATGAACTCTTTACAAAATCGACGCCGGGAATGGCCGCCTCGGAAAGAACGGGTATTCCCGACAAAATAGCGCCGATGATTCAGGAAGAATTTGAAAATCAATTTATCAAAGAGGCCGGGGCGTGGCTCGGTACGATTGGGGCGAAATAAAATGGAATCACCGTTTCTGTTACTTGAAGATATTGCCGAGGAGCTTAGAAAAGACTTCGCGGACTTCAAATATGATAAGCCCAACAGCGAAGAGGGCAACAAAACAGTAGCCCCTAATATATGGATTGGCCATGCGCCGCCAAAGGAATCAACACCGGTGTCAACCGAAGATTCCGAGCTGGTCGGGGACAATGGGACAGAAACGGAGGTGGAGGAAATATTAGACACCACCGAAGATTCCGAGCCGGTCGGGGACGACCCCCCATTTGTGATTGTAGGGTACTTAGAAGATGAATTTACCGACACAAAGGGAAACGGGCAAACAGTAGAGTCTAAAGTCGGTATCTTGTGCGGCGTGTACAGCAAGGATAGCCAAGTAGAGGTAAAGTTCGGCTATAAAGACATTATGAATATGATGGATAGAGTATATTTAACTTTGGTCAAAAAGAGGTTTTGGGCAGATAAACAATGGTGGCGCGAGGGTTCGATAACAAGAGCGGTCGGCCTCCAAAAAGAGTTTGGTTCAATCTATGACGCTGGATTACACGATCACCCGTTTTACGGTGCGGCAATTGTTGCGACGTTCAAAGCGGCGGCAGTCATAAATCCTATCAATACCTAACAACTGACAAAGGAGACAATATGTCAGAAGAAAAGAGCAAGGGTCAACAGACACCTCCCCCGGCGCGTCCGGTGGAGAAGCCTCCCAAAAAGCCTGAAAAGGTGATATACTTGGGGCCGACGTTGGCAGAAAAAGGCGGCGCGTTTCTATTGCTGAAAGGCGCGATATATTCAAACGGCTTGCCGAAAGACATTGCCCAGCGCGTTGAGGCTGACCCCGAACTCGCGAGGTTCTTTGTCCCTGTCGCGAAAGCTCCGGCTTTCATGAATAATCTGGCGAAAAGCGATTCAGATTTGTCGCAGACCAGCAACAAAATCAAGAAACTGTCCTTAACCGGTAGGAAGAAAGCGAGGTAAAATATGTCCGTAGACTATGGAATAAGCGTCAATCAAGTCCCTACATCACTTGTGCCGTCCCCAAGGGTCGATGCTTCGATCCCTATGGCGTTTGGGTGCGCACCCATTCACCGTATCGCCGACCCCGATGTAAGGACAAAGGCCATGCCGGGTAATATAGTGTTGTGTTTTACTGACGGCGAGGCCGGAGAGAATCTCGGTATCATGGCGGCGCGTGATGATTTTGCTAAATGGGGTCTAAGCGAGGTGGCGTTCACTTCCTTTACTATGTATAGGAAAGCGCCGGTAATCTTCGCGAACGTCTTTGACCCGACCAAGCACTATAAGACAAAGACCGACGAGGTTGTAACGTTCTTGTTGGACACGGCTACGCTAAGCGTCGGAGACATTCTCAACACCATTACCCTTAAAGACGCGGAGAACACCGCCTACACAGAGGGCACGGATTACACCATCAACAAGATAACTGGCGTGATTACGGTTATTGAGGAGAGCGCTCTTGAAGCGGCTATTACTGCCGGCAAAACGTTCACAGCGTCTTATAGGTACGCCGCGCCGGAACTTGTAACTCCTGACGATATTATCGGCGGTTATGACGTATCTACCGGTATTACGTCCGGTCTTGAGCTTGTTGAACTCGCATTCCCAAGATTCCAGATGGTGCCGGGCATTTTGCTTGCGCCTAACTTCTCCCAAGACCCGACCGTAGCAATGATTATGGGGGCCAAGTGCGAAGGTATCAACGGCGTGTTCAAATGTGTAGCGTATGCAGACTTGCCGACTGACACCCTTAATAAATATACCGATGTTCCAGAGTACAAGGCGCGGGTCGGGCTTACAGACAAGAACCATTACTTATGCTGGCCCAAAGTCAAGTTTGGGTCGAGGATAATGAACCTGTCGAGCCACGCCGCAGGAGCGACCGCCGCCGAGGATAGGATGCGCAACGATGTACCGTATAGCAACCCGTCCAATACTGCGCTACAGATCAATGCAGTGGTTGACGCAGACGGCAAAGAAATATCGTTGACGCTCCAACAGGCCAACCTCTTGCGCGGTAATGGTATTGCAACCGTATTCAACTTCACGTTGGGCAATACGCTGTGGGGTGGGTACACCGCCGCCTATCCGGGCAATACGGACAGTAAAGACTCTTTCATATCGAGCCGTAGAATGTTGGCTTGGTACGGCAACCGCCTTGTTTTGACGTGGTGGCAAAAGGTTGACGATCCGAACAATAACCGGCTGATTCAAACTATTGCGAACAGCGAGCAGTTGAATCTTAACGCGCTGATGGCCATAGGTGCGCTTGCTCCCGGAAGCTCAATCACGGCAAGGCCGGAAGATAATGACGTGCTGTCCCTATTGGCCGGAACGCTTAGCTTCCATGTCATGTTGGGGCTTATTTTGCCCGCGCAGCTCATCAAGTTTGATTTGGAGTTTGACCCGTACCTTTTACAGAATATCTTTTCATAAGGAGCTAATATGAGCAACAGAGTACCTCAAATGCTGACGGACTACCAAATGTACTTGGAGGGTGGCCGCCAAATCGGGACGGTAGACGTCGCCCTCCCGAACATTCAGATGGTCACGCAGACTATCCAAGGCGCAGGTATTGGCGGCGTTTCAGATATGCCCGTGCTTGGCCATACCCAAGACATGGTAATGACGGTAAACTTCCGCGTTGCCGTTTCAGACCTAAACAAACTGTTGGTTCAGCAATACCAAAACATAGAGTTTTGGGGCGCGATCCAACACCTCAACGCCGGCACGGGTAAACTCGAAGTTGCAAAACACCTTGTAGTCGTTAAGGCGCAATGCAAAGGCGACAACTTGGGCACGATGAATCCGGGCGAGTTACAGGGCAGGTCGCTTGAGTTTAACGTGATCTACATCAAGGAGGAGGTAGACGGCGTACTTCAAAGGGAATTTGATAAATTCAACTTTAAGCACATTGTCGGTGGGGAAGATTTCCTGTCGAGCGTCCGTAGTGCCATTGGTTTGTAATACTACGGCCCTGCAAACGCGGGGCCATTCACCATAACCCGTAATAGGAGGCAATCATGGATAAGAAAGTAGAAGCCGCCCAGTCGCTGTTGGACGAGGTGAGCGAGGGGTCGTCATTTAAGTACAAGCTTCAAAAGAAAGTAAAGGTAGGAAGCAAGGAATATAGCGAACTGACGCTAAACTTTGAGGCTCTTACCGGTGCAGACATGGAAAATATCGCAAGGCTTGCCGAGGGCGAGCGCATAGGGGCGAACATTAGCGAGTTTTCCAAAACGTATTTAATGCACGTAGTAGCCCGCGCAGCTGGTATAACCATCAACGAGTTGCGCGAGTTTTCTATGGTTGACTGTACTGTGCTTACGCTAAAGGCGCAAGGTTTTTTAATGGGTGCAGCTTCCGAGACCACTTCGGACTGATGGAGCTGGTGGTTCGTCTTGCGCGAGCCACCTATACATCAATCGTAGAGTATTTGAAGCTGCCCCTTAATCGACTGTATGCTTGGGCAAGGGTAACAAACAATGTAATCATATCCGACGAGAATAATCATGGCTAACACCAAAAAGACTCTTGAGTTGGCGTTTGCGATAGGCGGGGCACTGTCCCCGTCTTTTAAGACTGCAAATAGCCAAGCGGCGGCTGAAATAGAGAAGCTGTCCAAGAAGTCTAACGATGCCATGAAGTTGGGCAAACTGTCAAAAGAGTATGACGACGCAGTAAAAAACTTCACTGGGGCCGCCGATAAAATGGGCGCGGCTTGGGGCAAAGTAGTAGACTCCGTTGTTGGGCCGCTAAAGCAAATTATAACAGTCGGGGCGCTGGCCGGAACAGCTGTCTATGGCCTCGCGTACAAAACCGCGAAAATGGGCGATGACGCAGTTAAGGGCGCGGCGAAAATAGGCGTTACGACACAGCAGTTTAGCGAGATGTCGTATGCGGCGACGCAGTCAGGCCTATCTGCTGAACAATTTGCGGGTACAATGGGAAAGCTCAACAGCGTTATACAGCAACAAGTGATAAAGGGCAAAACAGACTTATTCATAAATGGCAAGCGAATACTGAACCTACGAGACGAAAACAAGCGGGTAAAGGACAGAACCCGCCTATTATTAGAGTCCGCGGACGCATTTAAAAAACTCACCGACGAAAATGAAAAACATACGTTGGCTACGCTGATGTTCGGCAAAGCCGGTACAGAAATGATTCCTATGTTAGAACAGGGAAGCGCCGGTATTCAGAAACTCATGGGCGACGCGCAGCGCCTCGGCGTTGTTTTTGACGATATTTCCGGTCAAAAGGCGGTAGCCTTTATGAGTAGCTGGGGCGAGCTAAAGGCCGCCGCCCAAGGGCTGGCTATTGCAGTAGGGCAACAACTGCACGAACCGCTGACAAGGGTCAATAACGCCGTTGTCGGGTGGATCACGACCAACCGGGAACTTATCGGGCAAAAGGTCAACGAGTTTATTCAGGATATTATAAAGTGGCTAAAGGAAAATAAAGACGGGATTATAGGGCTTAAAGATTCCGTTGTCGAATTTATCCACAACATAGGCAAGTGGATAGAGAAGAACGGCGGCCTTGTGGAAGTACTGAAAAAGGTGGGCAAGGCGTTTCTCGCTCTTAAAGCCATAGGGATTGCGTTCTCGCTCATGGGCGCGGTAGCGGCGACCGCCTCGTTTGTCGCGTCGATGATTGCGCTTGGGATTCAAATAGCGGCCATAGTCGCAAAGCTCGGAGGCATTAAGGCCGTAATCGGTTTAATCGGCGGCCTGTCCCTGCCGGTGCTTGCCGTTGTCGCGGCGGTGGCGGCGTTAGGGGTGGCCGCCTATATGCTGATAAAACACTGGGACGGCGTAGTCTACTTCTTTAAGAACCTGACTACCACCGTACCGATATTTTTCAGTGATTTATTTGATGATATAATAGGGGTATTTGGCCGGTTGCCGGGATGGTTGCAGGGCATAATGGCCCCGATAAAAAACATTGTACTTGGCCCGATACAAGCCATACAAGCGCTCATTTCAGGCGATATAAGAGGCTTTTTCGCCGGCATAGGGAAGTTTATATTTAGCAGTCTGTTCACTATCCCGCAAATGATAATCGGAGCGGGGAACGAGATCGTAAAGGCGATATTCGGTATTGATATAATCGGCGCGGTTAAGGCGTGGATTTCTCCCGCCGTTGACGCGATATGGAGCATACTTGATACTGGGATCGGGGCCATAGCCGATTTCTTTGTAAAGGAATTTAATAATATCAAAGACGCATTTGGAAGCGGCTTCCTAAACGGTATATTTGAGTTAGTGGTGAGTGTTCCGACGATGTTTATAAGGATGGGGGCCGACGTTGTAAAGGCAATATTGGGAATGGACATAGTCAGCGCCGGTATAAAGCGCGTTGGCGAGTTTATTTCTGCTGTCGGCAACGCCATAAAGTCATTTTTCAGCGGCGAGCTTGCCGCCGTAAAAGACGCTTTCGGCAACGGCTTTTTTCGCGGAATCGGCGAAATTGTAAGCAGAATACCGACCCTGTTTGTTCGTATGGCCAACGATGTAATAAAGGCCGTTACGGGGATCGATTTAATAGCCGTTGCCGCGAAGTGGGCAAGCGGCTTTATAGACGGTGTAGTTTCGGCTATAAAATACGTGTGGAACGCGCTCCCCGGTGTCTTTACAGTAATCGCCACCGGCGTAAAAAATGCGTTTATCGGGCTATTGAGCGGCATAACAACCGTAATAGTCAAGTTTAATCTTGTGTCGCTCCTGAACGCAATGATAAAAAAGGTATTCAACATTGACCTGCTGGGCATAGGCAAAAAGTGGTTTCGCGGTCTCGTTTCCGGCGCTTCGGAGGCCATAAAGGGCATACCTAAGATGTTCGCTGATACCTTTGGCGACCTTACGAGGGCCGTCATGCGTTTTGACATTGTCGGCATAGGTAAGGGCTGGCTTCACGCCCTCGGCAACATAGCAAGCGGTATACGCAACGTGTTTATGGGGATAGTTACATTCGTTCCTAACCTGCTGAACAACGCCATAAAAGCCATTACCGGTGTAGATGTGATAGGCACAGTGAAAGCGTGGTTGTCGCCGATAGCCGACACCGTGGCCGGCATATTCGACACCGTAAAAAATGTTTTCGCTGACGGCGTACAGTTTATTAAGGGGTTCTTCTTGGGCGAGCTTATGGGCATAAAAGATTCATTTTCGGGAGGATTCCTCAACGGCATAAGAGACGTATTTACAAGATTGATTACACTGATACCGCGCCTTTTAAATGAAGCACTAAGGGCAATTACGGGTGTCGATATTCTACAGACCGGCAAAGATTGGATTCAGAAATTCATCGACGGCGTTCTTTCGGTATTAAAGGGCGCGGCAAGCCTCGTGAAGAACGCGGTAAAAGAACTGTTGCCGGAGAGCGTCTTAAATTTTGCGGGTGGGGCCGCCAAGACTATAGGCGGTATTGCAAAGGCCGTAGGAGGGGCGGCAAGCAGTGCCGCCAAAGGAGTGATACAGACGTTCGGAAATGGCGGTATCGCGACAGAGCCGTCGCTGGTGGCCGAGGACGGCAAGCCGGAAATGGTGATCCCGCTGACAAAACCCAAAAGAGCCGCAGAACTAATAAGACAGCTCGCCCCGGTATTGCCCGACCTTGAAGCCGCCGCGCCGCAGCTTCAAATCATTCGCGAAGCCGCCCCGGTATTGCCCGACCTTGAAGCCGCCGCGCCGAAAGCGCTTCCGCCGTTGGACGGGCTAATGGGTAAAGCGTCGAGCGTAACGAATAATACAAGCAACATAAAGGGCGGGTCATATAATTTTTCCCCGACAATAAACGTTACTGGCGGCGGTGACCCATCCACAATCAAATCGGCGATAAATGAAGCGCTCTCAAAGGCTATGGCCGAGTTTAAACGAACAATCGATAGGCAAGATTACAACGATAGACGGGTGGCTATGGCATGAAATTTTGGCCGATAACAACAGATCAGAACGATACTTGGGATATGCTTGCCCTGAAATGGTACGGGAGCGATAAGCTCGGCCATTTGATATTACAAGCAAATCCCGAATATATGAAATACATATATTTACCGTCCGGACTGACTTTGCGGTTACCGCAACTGCCACCCGGAATGACGAGTTCGCCTTTACCGCCGTGGGCAAGGAGGAGAGTATGACAACGCCGCCTCGTGAAGTAATCATCGATTTGAAGTATGACAATGTGGATATTAGCGCCGACGTTGCGCCTTTTTTGGAGAGCTTCCGATATGTGGATCGGACTTTGTCTAACAAAATGGATGAACTTAGCGTAACATTCCAAGATGTAGACGGTATATGGCGCGACGAGTGGATGCCTGACCGTGGCGCAACGCTTGAGGGTAAAATCAAAGCCTTTAATTGGTTTGAAAATGGGGATAAATTTGAACGAGATTGCGGAGGCTTTGAAGTAGACGATATTACAAGCTCTTCGCCTCCGAGCATATTTCAGGTGTCGGCCATATCGGTAGGAATAGGCAACAGTATACGCCGACAGCAGAATACAAAGGCGTGGGAGAACATAACAATAAAGCAGATTGCGGAGGATGTAACCTCTAAACATGGATTTGAGTTGAAGTGGTTCTCCGACTACAACCCGACAATGGACAGGTGGGAGCAAAAGAGCAAAAGCGACTTGTCCCTGCTTATTGATATTTGTGAATATGCCGGACTTATGATAAAGATTACCGACAAGTGGATAATAATATTTCAGGGTGAACAGTTTGACGCCGAGAAGCCAGAAGTAGAAATTGTTCATTCTGGCGGCAGCGTAGAGTCTTTTGAGTTTAGCATGAACAGCTCCGATATTTACGCCGCTTGCGAGGTCAAATACTATGACCCCAAAAAGAGGGAACTGATAGAGTATATATTTTACTCTGACGATGTAAAGGGAGATAAAAAGGACAGCGAAAAGGGCGATATTCCTGACCCGGAAGTCGGGCAAATACTCAAAGTAAACCAGCCGGTAAAGGACATAGGAGAGGCTGAAAAGGTAGCAAGGGCCGCGCTTCGCAGTAAGAATATGCGGCAGGTGCGGGGAACACTGACAATGATGGGGAGGCCTGACCTTTACAGCGGAATGAACCTAAACGTCTATGGATTCGGTCGCTATGATTCAGTAATATGGAACCTGGAAGAAATCACGCACGAATATAGTAAGTCGAGCGGCTACAAATCAACACTAACATTGAGAGGCATACTTGGATATTAAAAACCTTTTTCGTCCCGGCGAGGTGGTAGAGACCGACCCCGAAAAATGTATGGTGCGGGTCAAATTCCCTGATGCCGACGAGCTTGTAAGCTATTGGCTACAGGTTGTTCAGCTACAGACGTATGACAACCAACACTACTTTATGCCGGACGTTGATGAGATGATATTGTGTTTTTATTTGGGCTATGACCCGATAACGGGCATAGCTGGCTTTACGTTCGGGTCTGCGTTCAATGAAAAAGACACCCCGCCGGAGAGCGGGCAGGATATTTATTATACAAAATACAAGGACGGGACGCGGTTAAAATATGACCGGAAAGAACACCTTTTGACCGCCAATATAAAGGGCGACGTGCTGATTACGGTGGATGGCAATGACGGCGCGGACGGCTCTGTAGACGCAACGGTAAAGGATTTCATAAAAATAACGGCTGATGGCGATATAACGGTCAAAACTTCAAAAAATATCAAGGTGGAGGCTACCGGCAATATAGATATAAAGGCCACCGGCAATATTAAAGTAGAATCTACCGGAAACATGGATATTAATTCGACCGGTAATATGACGGTATCGCCATTAGGGGTATTTAAGTTGGCTAAAATGGCCCCTGCTGCTCCGAACGCGACCAGCGGGCCATTTAATGCTATACCCATTTGTCCGGTAACAGGTTTGCCACACGGCGGCAATACCGTCGCAACATAGTTGGAGGTTATTATGATCGTGCCAGCAATACCTGACATTGTAAAAGACGTTGCGCTTGCCAAGATACTATCAAAAACGCCATTCGTAGGCTATATCGGCGACTTTGACGGTAGTTTTACCGGCGCGACCCTTATTGCCGACGTAAAGAGGGCTATGGAAAATTCCGCAATTATTTTTCTTGCGTCATCGATATTTACGCAGACATACCAAAACCGGACGCTCAAAGCGTCGGCGCGTTTTGTGGATCACGATATAATCAACGGTGCGCCGGTTACGGAGTTTACCGGACGGAATTTGAGAGACATGGAATTTGAAATATTTTTGCACGTAGCCCTTTGCCTTGACCCGCTCGCTTGTTATGAGAGGCTCGAAAAGGCCTGTTTGGGCGGGAGACCGCAACTCATATTTTTGAACGGAAAGAACTACAAACAATGGACAATCCGAAGCCTTGAAGGTGAGGAAACACACTGGGCGCATGGCCGCCCGGCTTGTATGCGCGTTACACTAACCTTGCGCGAATATGTGTCATCTATGCCCACCGCCGCCGCGCAGAAACTCCGCGAGGATGAGCTACGCAGGGGCGAAACGGGTAAAGGCGGCCCGGACAGGTTGCCGGGAACTGGTAAAGGGCCGGCAGGTTCAACAAATAAAACAGGATTCTTTTAATTATGACACCTAACGAATATGAAGTTATAGGGAGACCGCTGACAGACATTGAAATAGCTGTCGGCGGGGAGCGTGAAATCGCCCAAAATATTAGAACGATCATTACGACGTGGCGCGGTAGCCTATTTCTTGACCGGCAATTTGGTATTAATACGGCCATCATAGACCAGCCGGAAAATATCGCCGTGGCTAACCTGTCAATAGATCTAACTAATCAAATAGCGCAATACGAGCCAAGAGCGGAGATTACGGGCATAGATTTTGAGCGTAGCAACCTAAACGCCGGGGAACTTATTCCGGTGGTGCATTTTAGAATAAAGGAAGGCGTATTACTATGAACGACAGCCGTTTTACAAAATTAGACGACAACGCCGATAGGTTCTATAACCTGCCGCTCTTCGCCCTCGGCCACATAGACCGCGCCGAGGTGGTGGCGACGTTTACGCGCCTATGGGAGCAAGCGGAGGGCGATTCAACGGCGTTCATTGAGGCGTTGGCCGACATTGTAGACCGCCAAAATAAGCTCGCGAGCATGGACGCCGCAGAGGTTATATCTTCCGTAGTATCTATGTACGAGGGTATTCAAAACGTCGTACTCTATCCCGGTGACCCGGTGCGCCTCCTCCTCTCAACGCTGGCGGCGGTAATATCAGCGCAAAACAACGTGATTGATTGGACGCAGAAACAAAACTTTTTACAGAGCGCCACCGGCGCGTATTTAGACGCTCTCGCGGCCCTTTTAGGCGTGTACAGGCTGGAGGCCTCCGCCGCTAAAACACGCTTAAAATATAGCGTAAAAGCGCCGCTAACGCGGCCGGTAGCCATACCGCAGGGCAGACGGGCGACGGGCGACGGGAAAATATTCTTTGCAACCGATTCACTCGCTATAATCCCTGCCGGAGAACTGTCCGTTGAAGTGTCGGCTACGTGCCTGACTTACGGCGCGGAGGGTAACGGCTTCCTGAAAGGCCAAATAAGCCGCCCCGTTGACTCAACAGCGCTGGTATCTTCGGTGGTGAACGTGGTGGCCTCGGAGGGTGGTTCGGACGTTGAGGATGATGAATCCTTGCGTAATAGGGCACGTATGGCCCCTGGGCAGTTTTCGACGGCTGGGGCGCGGCTGTCTTATACCTACTGGGCGCTTACCGCTCATGGCAATGTTGCCGACGTGTCAATAAGCGGCCCGGAGGATCGGGGCGGCGAGCGGCTGGGCGAGGTAGATGTAATTGTTATGCTCAAAGGCGGCGCAATACCGGAAGCGGACGGGCCGGAGTTAGAAGCCGTAGCCGATACCCTAAATGATGAAAAAATACGTCCGCTGACCGACAAGGTGAACGTTTTGCCGGTAGATACCTTTGAAATAGACTATGCCGTTACTTGGTTTATAACTACCGAGCAAGCCATACAATTTGAAGCCATAGAAAAACGGGTAAACGCCGCCGTTGCTGAATACGAGGCGTGGCAAATCGGGCGCATAGGGCGCGATGTGAATCCTGACCGGCTTATACAGTTATGCCTTGCCGCTGGCGCAAAGCGCGTTGAAATAAGCGGTATAGAATTTACGGAATTAGGGCGCACTACGGTTGCGCGGTTCAATAGCCGCGAAGTCGCTTTCGGCGGGGTGGAAAATGACTAACCCGAACCTATCAGATTTCAAATTCAATGACCTGCTGCCGTTGAGCGTAAAAGATGATCCTAAATTCTTGGCGGCCTCCGAGTGTCTTGATAAGCTCTTCACCGGCTTTGACGAGCGCGTGAAGTCGGTGTTGGTATATTCGAGAATAGACGAACTCGACCGCCAACAACTTGACGATTTGGCCGAGCAGTGGAATATCGGTTACTATGAAGGCTACCAATTCGCGGAATCGCTTGAAGATAAACGCGCCCTTGTGAAACACGCCATTATGTTGCATTGGCACAAGGGCACAGTTTGGGCAATGAAAGCCGTCCCTGAATTTCTTGGTATGCCGTCCTTTTTGATAGAATGGTTTGACGCCGATTTGCTCGGTACGCACATGGAACACCATGAATTTGACCTTGCAATAGATACCAGCGTTCGCGGAGCGTCGCCGACGATTCAGCAGGATATACGCAAGCTAATAAACGCCATAAAAAACGTCCGCTCCTACCTGCGGAATATTATATTAATGTCTACTTGGAAAGTTACCGCCTACTACGGGGCGCAGGGGCAAGGTGTCAACTTCGGAACGATCCGCCCGATGTGGTGGCCGGGTGGCGATGCTTATGTCAAATATAGCTGGGGCGCGGGGAGCTACGGAGCGGCGACGGGGCGCGTGAGGCCGCACATTTGGCACGAAAAAGCCATAACCATGATACATGCTTGGACGATTGGCGGCTTGGGCCTCACGTCCGGGCGCGTAAATCCCAAGTTTTGGCCCGGTGCTGACATACCCCTTAAACATGGCCGGGCGGTCGGCGGCCAAGGCTTTACTTCGGGGCGCGTCCGGCCCAAGGCGTGGCTGGGTGGCGAGGCTCTTTTAAAACACGGACGAGCGGCGGGGAGTTACGGCGCGGTCGCCGGAAGCGTGATACCCAAACTGTCTTTCGGCGGCGACGTGTTGTTGCTACACGGGAAAGCCGCAGGGAGTTATGGCGCGGTAACGTCGCAGGTTACGCCGAAAAGGTGGTACGGCGGGAGCGTAACGGTTAGCAAGGGCCGCGCAACGGGCAACTACTTTTCCGAAAGCGCACGGGTATTACCTAAGATGTGGATGGGCAATATTTTTACGCTTGTCAATAAGGAAAACCGTATAGGCACGTATGCGGCTACAGTCGGGAGAGTATACCCAAAAGCAACGATATAATATATAATACAATTTGATGTATTATATATTATAAAAAATATAAAGATATATACAGTGTTGGTAGAAGTCGGTGATTATATTTATAGTTGTTTGCGGTAATATAATCACCAACAAAGGAGCTATTTGTGAGCGAGGAACAAACCTTTTTCTCAATCCTGACGCCATACGGTAAATCCGTTTCGCGTAATGTGTTTAATGGCGGCGAGACAGTAAAACTTACCCAAATGGCCGTTGGTTACGGTACACAAGACAACGGAAACGGCGGTTACACACTCGATCCTAATCAGGGAAGCCTAAAAAATGAATGGCATAGGTTCGCCTTAAATTCTCTAAAGGTTGACCCGGTTAATCCGGCGTGGCTTCAAGCCGAGGGTATTATCCGAGAAGATATAGGCGGCCACTGGATTCACGAAATAGCGGTTGCCGACGAAACGGGACAGGCTATTGCGATAGCGACATGGGCACCAACTTACAAGCCTACGCTTGCGTCGGGCAGCGCGTCCGCGTCGGTGATCCGCGTAACAATAGAAGTTTCCGATACTAATAATTTTCAGCTCGTAATCGACGGCTCTCTCGCGCTTGTTCCCCGCGATGAATTTATTGAAAAGACCGAGGAGCTTGAAGAATCTATCTCTAATT
>Ga0268262_10004227_pt1 | contig 14949 bp, 10 predicted proteins | sample TergutNc150P3_FD_190354 | JGI IMG/M metagenome (GOLD analysis project Ga0268262, IMG submission 190354) | Nasutitermes corniger P3 segment gut microbial community from laboratory colony in Florida, USA - Nc150 P3 (SPAdes) (version 2) | ecosystem: Host-associated > Arthropoda: Insects >... | reverse complement strand
TTATTTCCGCTTGTGCCGGTGCTAGTGCCTTATCTCTCAAATAAGCCACTGCTTCATTCAGCATTTCCAAACATTCGTTTGATATTATTGCTGGTTTTATTTCCAAATCATTTCTTGTCATAATAGCTACTAGCAAATCTTTCCTTCATTATTCTTTCAGCTTCCTCAACAGTCATCGTTTCGCCTCTTTCAAATTGTTCTAGGCTTTTTTTCAGCCTTCTATCCAGCTCTATCTCGTCTAGCAGGTCATTAGTCCATTCTCCAAGCCTTAGAACTTTCATAGCTTGCTTTATTTCCGTCTCATTAGCAATAATATCTGTCGCCGTTTCCGTAACCATATATTTACCTCACTGGAAAATGTAGAAAAAATAATTTCGCATTTGGGGCAGGCAAACCCCGACCCCCATACCCTAAACCCTTTTGCAACTTAATCAGTTTACTATATTCCCTATGTGGAAATTAATGATAAGCTGAACGAAGAGTGTGCCATTTTTGGCGTTAATTTAACGACCGATGAGGCAGTTGGCGTTACCTATAATGGCTTGCTTTCGCTTCAGCATCGTGGGCAAGAAGGGAGCGGCATTGCTGTGGTGGTGGATGGCAGAATTTTTTGCCAAAAAAATATAGGGCTTGTTAGCGAGGTATTTTCTGCTAAAAATATTGAGACCTTGCCCAAAGGCTGCGTTGCTGTTGGGCATACCCGATATTCCACAACGGGCGGCAATATAAAAGAAAACGTTGGTCCCTTTGTAACAGAATACCTCACCGGAAGGCTTGCCACTGCTCATAATGGCAATATAACAAATGCAAAAGAAATTCGCAAAATGCTAAAAAGCTACGGCGTTCGCTTTGATGCCACCAGCGATAGCGAGGTTGTATCGGCATTGATAGCATATCACATAACCAAAACGCAAAGCGCAATTCTCGGCGTAGTTAAGGCTACAGATTCGTTGCAGGGTGCTTTTTCGCTTGTTATTGCAAGCGGCAAGCACAAGCTCATCGCGGTTCGCGACCCTAATGGATTTCGCCCTCTTTGCATTGGGGAAAATGAAAGCGGGTGCGCTGTTGCCTCTGAGAGCTGTGCCCTTGATACTTGTGGTTTCAAGTTTGTGAGGAACGTGCAACCTGGCGAAGTTGTTGTTATTGAAAATGGGAAAATAGCCTATCAAGGAAAGATTGCAGAAAAAGAAAAAATTGGCGGACTATGTATTTTTGAATATGTGTATTTTGCAAGACCAGATTCCATTATAGATTCTTTGAGCGTATATGAGGCTCGCTACAATATGGGTTATAGGTTAGCAGAGGAATATCCTGTGGATGCCGATGTTGTGTGCGGAGTGCCAGATTCTGGTTTGGATGCTGCAAGCGGATATAGCGCGAAAAGCGGAATACCTTTGGCAGCAGGCTTTGTGAAAAGCCGCTATATAGGCAGGAGTTTTATTTACCCAACACAAACCCAGCGAGATAGCGCGGTAAGGTTGAAACTCAATCCTCTTGCTGTGAACGTTCGCGGCAAGCGAGTTGTGCTTGTGGACGATTCCATTGTGCGCGGCACAACAATTGAAAAAATTGTGCAAAGCCTTAAAAACGTGGGAGCGCGTGAGATTCACATACGAATTTCCTCCCCTCCATTCCGCTACACCTGCCATTACGGAACCGATATAGACAACGAAGAAAATTTGATAGCCAACAAAATGAGCTTAGACGAAATATGCAAAAAAATCGGCGCAGATAGTTTGGGATATATAAGTTTGGATGGGTTGAAAAAAGCCTGCGGGAAATGCGCTTTGCCGTTTTGCACAGCTTGTTTTTCGGGGAATAATGGTTGCCCTAAGACTAAAAAAGATGATTTGGAATAGGAGAAAATAAATGCTACCGCAAAACTTCATTGCACTGGATTTGGAAACCACTGGCTTGGATGCCGAAAAGGACGAGATTATAAATATTGCCCTTGTTCGCTTTGAGAATGGCAGCATTGCCGCTAGTATTGATTTTTTGGTGAAACCGCAAAAAGAGGTTCCGGCTTTTGTTTATTATTTAACAGGCATTGCGAAAAACGAAATTAGCGAGGCAAAGCCATTCAAAGAAATAGCTCCGCAAATTTTGGAATTTATAGGCAGCTCGCCTCTTGTTGCTCACAATGCCGCTTTTGATTCAAAAATTTTTCTGCTTGCCCTCAGCAGAAACGGGCTTAAAAACAAGGAATTTATTTTTTGGGACTCTCTTGCCATAGCTCAAGCAGCTTGGACTTTTGATAGCCATAAGCTGGTGAATTTGATAAAGCAATTAAACATAGAGGTCTCTGCCTCTCACCGCGCCTTGCCAGATGCGGAGGCTTGCGGAAAAGTTTTTTTGCTAGGGCTTGAAGAATTGGAAAAAAACAGCAGCACAGTCAAAGAAAATTTAAGGAAAATGGCTACAGGCACAGCCTACGAACCATTGTTTTAGGAGAATTTATGGAATACAGCGAATTTGTTGCGGAAATTTTAAGCGCGAATAGCCATTCAAAACAGCAGCTTGCCTTGGTGGAATGTGAGAGCGAATTTGGATATTTAGCTCCTGCCACAGAACACGCAAAACAAGCAAAGGAAAAAATTTTAATAACAGCCACAAAAAAAACCTTGCAAAAATTGCCACCTATAGAAGATGACGTTCACTCAGCAATACTCAGAGAACGCTTTAGCTACGTTTGCTTGCGTAAATTTAACAACTGCTTGAATGATGCGAATCTTTATTTAACAGCCGAAGAACGCATAATTTTCTTTGCCGTAATAACTTGGGTAGAAAGAACAAAAACCGGAGATTTGAACGAAGTTCTGCATTACAACCGTAGCCCAATTCTATGGAAGAAAATAGCCTGCGAAGCACCGTCTTGCCTTGGCGAGAAGTGCGAGCATTTTTCAAAATGCCATTTTCAAAATGCAAAAAAGGCGGCAGAAAATTCCAATTTGCTTATTGTGCCGCATCAATTGTTTTTGCAGAATATGCAAACGGATTTTGCGCTTTTGCCTCACTGCGAAAAGATAATTTTTGACGATGCCATCAAACTCCCGCAAGAGAGCAGAAAAATTTTTGGGCGGAACTTGCATTTTTACATTTTGAAAAATTCCATAAAACAGAATATATGGTGCAAAAAATGGGAAGAAGCCGCTGCCGAAAGTGAAAAATTATTTTTGAGCCTGTTAAAAGAAATTCAAAGTTATTGCAACAAAGAGAAAAAGCGCAGAATAGTCTATAACCAGAATCTCTCAAGCGAAACGGGAATTTCTTCGGAGCCATTTCAAAATTCGCTAAAAGCATTGCTAGACTTAATAGAGAAAACCAGTGCGGAATTTTACGCTGAAAATGATTTGAGCAAGGCAAAAGACTGTATGCAGTTCGCCTCTGACATAAGAAAAATTTCAAGCGATATTTCCTTCTTTTTTGCCGCCTCTCACAGCGAATTTGTCTATTGGATAGAAAGCAATTCCAATCCGCATCAGGTGAATTTCCGTGCGGAGCTAATAAATATTTCCGCCAAATGGAAATCTCTTTATCCAACGCTTAAATCTGCATTGTTTGTATCCGATACGCTTAGCATAAATGGGCAGTTTGAATATTTAATCAATCGTTTTGCTCTGTTTGGAAGAAATTTGAAAACAAAAATTTTCAGCCCTAAAACCAAAAAAGAACCTCCACAAGTTTTTGCCGCAGATTTTTTGCCCAAGCCAACCGATGAAAAATTCGCGGAAGAATTGACAAAAGCTCTGCGCGAGATTATTTCCAAAAACAAAAGCAATACCCTTATTTTCACCGATATGGCATCCCTTTCAAAATTGCACGCAGAGATAAAAAAAGACGAAACTTTAAAAGCCAAAACCTGCTTTTTTCAAGGCACAGACGGCAACTTCTTTAATTTGGCAGGATTTTTCCAAAAAGAAGCTGGCAACGTTTTAGTTGGCACCCCAGACGAATTGAAATCTTTGGAAGATATTGAATTGCCAGAAAACACCCTTGTGGTAATTTCGAGGCTCCCCTTCCCAGATATTAAAGAACCTGTGCTTGCAAAGCAAATGGAAATTTTAAAAGAGCAGAACAAAAATGGTTTTACTCTCATAACATTCCCAGAAACCGCCATCACTCTTAGAAAGGCTTATGCTGCAATTTCGCGTTCAGATAAAAAACAAACCCTGCTTTTTTTAGACCCGCGCATTGCAAGCGAAGTGTATGGAGCAAAAATCCAAAAGTTTTTCCCAAATTTCAAGGTTTTAAGCCATAGGGTGTTTTCAAGTAGCTTTTTACCTCTTTCTTAGCCTAATCTGCTTAACCTGCAAATTGCTTGGCGTTTTGCCTTGCAAAAGTTTTTCCACAACGGGTGCTAATTCAAATTCCTTGCTCGCGGTTATTAGATAAAAAGTTTCAAATTTTGGGGCATTATCCAGTTCATAGGCATTTTCCAAAGAGACAATTTTTCCGGCTTCAAGGCTTGCCGCCTTGCCATTTTTGCCTGCTAGGTGTATTGTCAAAACCCCGTTGCCGTCTAAACTTAGCAAGGCTCCATAAGGTTCTGTGGCACTGTAGCGAATTTGCAGCAAATCGCCTGCCTTTGCCTCGCTGTTATCTGCTAATTGCTCGGTTTGTTCCGCTGTTTTGCGCCAAATTTCGATGCCTGATTTCAAACCCTTTACTCTTGTGCCATCTTCATACGTGTCTTCGCTGTAGAGTATTGCCATTAGGGCGCTGGCGCATAGCAAAAATATAGCCGCTAAATTCATAGGCACCATAGGCACATTGGAAAGCACTTTGAATTTGCGTTTATAGGGATGTTTTGCAAGCAGTTCCGCATTGCTATTTTTCAGTTGCTCAATTTGCAAACGAAGTTCATCGTTTTCCAAATTTTTCAGAGCGTTCATCTCGCTTTCGGGGAGTTCCCCTAGCAGGTAGCGTTCAATTTTCCAGTCTGGCACAGTCATGGAGCCTCCAATTCAATTAGGGTTGTTTTTAAAGAGCGAAGCCTTTTGCGAACTCCCGGAACAGACATTTTAACTTCTGCTGCAACCTCTTCCAAAGTCATTTTGTCTATATAGTGCAAAACCGCTATGGTTCTGCTGCTATCTGGGTGCCTTTTGAAGAGACGGTTTAAAATATCCCTGGTTCCCCTTTCGCTTTCGGTATCTTCGGCGCAGGCTATATGCACAAGCATATCGTTTGCGCTTATGTTTTCGCCTCTGCGTTTTTTGTTCCTTATGTGGTTGAGGCACATATTTGTTGCCATTCGCCACAGCAGGCTAGACGGGAATTCTGTGTTCAGGGAGTTTCGCTTTTCCCAAACCTTAATAAAAACCTCTTGGGCAATATCTGCCGCAGCGTTCTCATCGCCAAGCAACTTATTGCACCGCCTGAGCACCATTGGCGCATAGCGTACATAAAGCTGTTCCGCATTAAGATTTTGGTTCATATCTCTTAAACACCGTGGTTGAATAAAAGTGTTACTTGAATTTAAAAAAAGATTTTTTTTCTAAATTTCAACGACAATGTTTCCCAAAACGGCAATCGTAGCAGTGTTTCTGCTGTGGGCAGGCTTTTGTTTTGCCGGTCCTAGCGATTCCGTTTCAAAAAGCCAAATAAAATATCTTCCTCTGCCGCCCCAGGCGGAACCGCTCAATAGCTTGCTTCCTATAAAGGGAATTTCCAGCGGCGCTCCCCTTAAATCGTCTAGGCCATCCATTGTGTATGAGCACGGGATAGATTTTGAAAGCCGCACGAGCGTTGTGCAAGCCGGAGCGTTTAACGGCATGACCAAAGATACATTGCCCCTTTGGCAGTCCTATTATCCCGAACTTGCCGATTATTCAATGGATATGTATGATATTGGATTCAACAGGCTTTGGCTTAACTCATTCATAGGGCAAAACAATGGCGGAGATGACGAAGAAGAAAGCTCTCTCTTTAAGATAAGGCTCCCAATGAAAATACCAGCTTGGATGAAAGGTTTTGGCTTAGACCGTCCTCCAGACTTGAAACTGCAAGGTACTATGGATATTCGTTTTCACGGCTCAGGAACCTTGGACGATGCTCCCGGCAGCCGCGAAAACAGCCTTTGGCCAAGCCCAAGCCTCTCTTATGTTCCAAATTTTATGGTACAAGGTAAAATTGGCAGGAATATTACGGTTGAATTGAATTACACCGAGGGTGGGCTTGGCGTGAGAAATAAGGTTCGCGTGGTTTATGCAGAAGCCACTCCCGGCGAATTTGAAGATTATGTTTTGCAAAGGCTGGAAGCAGGCAACACCTCTTTAAGTTTAGCTGGCACGGAGCTTACAGGCTATGCCGAGCAGCATCAGGGTTTGTTTGGAATAAAGGCAGAGATGAAATTCGGCAACTGGCGATTGACCACAATTGCCTCCCAAGATGCCGGAAGCCAAGAGAGTTACACAATAAGGGGCAAAGACGAAAGCACGGAGTTTCAAATTCCCGACAAGCAATTCAGCGCTTACAAGTATTATTTTTTAAATCAGAGCATGAGGGATGCTTATATAAACGCAAGCATAAACGGCGGCGTTCCGCCTCGGCTGAAAATAGACGGCTTAAAGGTTTACAAAAGAAGCCCTTTAAGCTCTTTGAACAACAAAAACTCAACAATAGAAAATGTGGTTGGCATATATTTTCCGCCCGGAAGCAGCACTCCCGTGAGAAAAACAGGGCTACCCTTAATGGAAATGCAAAGCGGAACGGATTATGTTTTTGATGCAAACACTGGAATTTTGCGCCTTAAAGCTGGAAGCCAAGGTATGCTTGTGGCGGTTTCGTGGGCTAATGACCCAACAAGCCGCAGAACATCTGCGGTTAGAAATGGGGATGAGGTTTTGCTTGTTCAATACGATGTTGCTTCTTCCGATTTAATAGACATAGAAAAATTAATGCTCAGAAATACTTACAATGTTGGAATTTCTTCTGAAAATGCAAGCAATTATATTTTGAAAATGAAAGACCGTTCGAGAACCGCAGTTGATTTCTTAAAAATTTTGGGCGTTGCCGATTCTTCAAACGGAACCATTTTAACAAACGATATATCCATATTTCTCAAAGAGGGCGGTGAATATACCGGAGATATGCGATTGCCTTGCCGAGAAAAAAGCTGGTATGAGAAATATAGAGGTATTTCTGACGCCACCGCAATAGCAACGGAACGCTGCCTTGAGCCTTTGAGAAACGTGGATTCCTCTGCCACAATGGCTTCCCTTTACACAATGCCTGTTCGCAGCTTGAATCTTTACCAGCCTCTTTATTATTTTGAATCCGTTGGAAAACGAAGGCGCGCAAGCATAAGCGTTAGAGACCCAAGCAGCAGCTATTCGGTTGGCGGAGCAGGTTGTTTGGATATTGCCCCGAACTCGGAAAAATTAAAGGCAGGCTCGGAAGTTTTAGTTAGGGATGTGGACTATCAGGTAAATTATGAAATTGGGCAAATTGAGCTTATAAGCGAGCGCGCTTTAGACCCGAACAAGGAAATAACGGTTAATTTTGAATGCGAACCTCTTTTTGAGCTTCAAAGCAAACTGCTTTTGGGAGCAAGAGCCGAATATCCGCTAAAAAAGTTTAATGAGGGTTCTGTTTTTGGCTTAACTGCCCTTTACAAAAATCAAAATGTAAGCACGGAAAATCCGCGCCTCGGAGGCGAGCCTTTCTCCGGACTTTTGCTCGGAACAAACTTGCGTTTGAGGGATAGTTCCAAAGTGATGGATAAAATGATAAATGCCGTTCCATTCATAAAATCCAAAGAAAAATCTATGTGGAGCTATGAGGGTGAATTTGCGGCGAGCTACCATAATACAAATACAAACCCAAGAAAATCTGCTTTGATAGATGATTTTGAGGGAAGCGCGCTAAACTTGCAATATCCGCTTTCCAGGCTTATGTGGTTTAAGGCAAGCCCTCCGGGCGGAATTGCAAACGAACCATCAACATACATAGAATCTTTGGACTACAAACACGCCGGTGAGTTTGTGTGGCACAGCAACACCTCCATGCTTTACAGGCACATTTACACGCCCATTGGCAACAGCGATGTGGATGGCAGAGAGCTGACCATTTTGAGCCTTAGGTTAAAGCCAAACGATAATTTAAGCGGCAAAAGCTGGGGTGGCATTATGAGACCAAACAGCGACTATTATAAGGATTTATCGCAAAAGAGATATATAGAAATGGTGGTTAGGGGAAATGTTGGTTCTTTGTATGTAGATTTGGGTTTAGTGAGCGAAGCCGTGAGCATAAACGGTTATGAGCCAGACAACATCACTCTTTATTCCGAGGCTCTGCCTGGCACAACCCAGCCGCTAAATGATATGGGCCTGGGATACGCAGCCGGAGTGGATGGAAAGCTGGTGACTTGGGATTGCCGCTACGCTCAGTGCCGTTCAGATACTTTAAAGGCAGAAACCGTTGCCGGAGGAAACACAGATATTTCAAGAGATAAATTTGATCCAAAGTTGGTAGATTTGAGCGACCCGCCGCCACAGATCAACGGTACAAAGGGCAATGCAGGAGAAAGAACTTTCGATAGCGAAGACATAAATCGCAATGGACAGTTGGACACAGAAATTCGCTTTGTACGCTATAAAATAGATTTGAACACAGAAGATGCAACCCAGTTTGAAAGGCTGCAAAACGGCTGGCGCAGGTTTCGCATTCCTTTGGATAAATTCGATACCATAGTTTCTGGAACGGGTGTTTCTGCAACGGATATTTTGTCAGAGGCTGTTTTCACAAGACTTTGGTATGGAAATTTAGGGCAAGGCATTGCAGAAGGCAGAGTGCAAATAGCGGATTTTAAAATTGAAGGCAATGAATGGATAGAGAATTCTGGAAGCAATGAGTTTGGGATAATGTCTAATCCCGTCACTGAAATTATGAACGGAGAAATAGAAATTCAAGCTCCGGGTGCGGTGGTTGTCCCAGACAGCAACTATTTGAGGGTTCAGGTGATAAATAACCGAGATAATTTGGGTTCCTATTTCAGGTCGCCAAATACACCGCTAGAAAGAGACGAAAATAGCGGCGCTCCATTGAAAGAGCAGAGTTTGCTTTTGGAATATGGAGGTTTGCACCCAGGGCAGTCGGTGAGCGCCACTAAATTTTTTGAAAACGAAGTTAAAGATTTTACTTCCTACAACGACATTAAAATGGAAATACATTACGAAACCAAAGCTGCAAAAACTCCCGTGAGATTTGCCTTGCAATTTGGCCGTGGCGGGCTGGATGGGAGCCAGGATTATTACGAATGGTCTTTCAAGCCCGAAAAGATTGAATGTAGCGATAGAGAGCGAATTCAGGATTGCCACGAAAAAAACTGGAGGGCAAATGCCTTTTCGCTTCCGCTCGCCAAGTTTTCAAATTTGAAAATGGGCAGGGATTTTTTCAAGACTAAATCCGCACCTGTAGAAGGCAGCGAAAGAGAAGAAATAATAAAAGTTGTGGGAAATCCATCCAACAGCAGCATTAACTGGATACGCTTTGTTATTATAGCGGATAATGATGCATCTTTGGAAGACCTTGACGGAGTTTTTTGGATTAACGATTTGCGGCTTTCTGGGATAAACAATGCTTGGGGCTATGCCGCAAGAACGCACGGGCAACTAGATTTTGCAGATGTATTTTCCATTTCTGGAGAATTGCGCTACCAAGACGGAAATTTTGCAACTCTTAAATCAGATGGGAAAAGCCCAAAGCCAACTCTCAGCGAAGCGAGTACCCGCCTAGATGTAAATGGAACCGCAAGCCTGAACATAAACAAATTTTTCAAAGACGATTACGGTTTGCGACTGCCTTTTGGGGTTAGCTACAGTTCCACAACGCTCCGTCCTTATTTAAAACCAGAAGATGACATTGGACTTAGCCACGATAATGCTTTTGATATGTTTGGAGATTTTGCAACCGCTGGTTTGGAAGTTAAAGACACAAGCGAAGAACATTCTCTGAGAGATGCTGCGGAATCCAAGGGATATCAGAGTTTTTCACGCTCAAAGACTCTATCCATTGGTTTTAGCAAAGAGTATAAAAAAAATAATAGTCTTTTTAAAGAAATTCTTGGGCAAGTTCTTTTTGAACGCCCAGCTTTGAATTATTCCTACAAAGAAACTGAGAGGCGTTCAGCTAAAATCGCAGACAGCATTTACCAGTACAACACGGTTTTGGAATATAAGCTGGGACCTCTTGAGCGAAAATACACCTATCTGTTTGGCAAAAAAAATCTGCCCATTGAACTGTGGCCCGGAACCTTTGATTTAACGGTAATGGATTTGGCTTACAGCAGAAGCGAAAATCAAGAAAGAGACCCAAATTTCTTGGAACCGCAGGTGGACAAAATAACGAATTTCACAACAGACTTAACTCATAAGGCAGATATTCGCTGGAATATTTTGCCGTTCTTTAGCCTTAATTACACTCTTAATATAAACCGCGATATGTATGCTGGCGGCGATAGAGAGGCTTTTGTGAAGGAAGATTTTTTCAGTTTGAATGGAGAGGGAGGTTTGTTTGCCAAAAACTTTATTTTTGACCACGACCACACCGATAGAAGAATTTATGTCAGAAAATATCCGCTGCAAATTGTCACCAACGACAGCACAGGGGTGCAAGATACCGTATCTTATTCTTATGCAATAGACAGCGTTGGCTCAAGGGAATATGGACGGACTTATGGAATATTACGTAACGAGCGAAATCGCAAGCAAGATTTCAGGGCAAATTTTTCGGCAGAATGGATTCCGTTTTTGCCAATGAGATTTTCTTTTGGCAGCGGGTTCACGCAGAATAAGTCCGTTCCGAATAATTTTGATTTTTATGACGAAGAAATGCTTTCAAAGAATTTCTGGACAATTCAGCAAAACAACCGCTTTGAGTTTTCTCCGAGTTTAAAATTGCAGCAGCTTGCTGGCATTGCTGGAAAAAACTTTGTTAGCAATTTCTTTGAAAAATTGAAGTGGCAGGAAATTCGCAGCACTTGGACCGTTGATTTGCAAACAAACGGCGAGGATTTTACGCTTTGGCAATTATACGAAGATCAAGGCGTGGAACCGCTTCAGTACTATCTGTTTGGGCTTGGCCTTGGCAACGGCTATCGCAACAGAGGTTTTTGGAATCTGGTCAGTGGCGATATGGGGCTAAAAAGAAGAGAAGATTACGAAGATTTTGCGGAGTACAGAAACAAAAATACAGATCTCATTGTGTATCAGGGGCGTTTTGAGCATAGCATTAGGCGCAATTTAACAAACGGTACCTCGCTCACTTTGCCATGGTGGGATATTGGCGTTAAAGGAGATTTAACTTGGACAGAGACATTCAGGCAAACAAGGGAAAGCCCTTTATACATAGACACAGTGACTACCTGGCCAAAAGTAGGCGTTGGCGTGAATGTTCCAAATTTTGCGCATCGCTTTAATTTTTTAAAGAAGAGGCTCCGTAGCCTTTCAACTACGCATCGTTTTGACTACCAAGAACGCTACACAGTTAGACCCTATCAAAGCGCAGACGATGAATGGCTAAACACAATAGATTTTAATCCGTTAATTCGCATAAGCGCATTAACAAAAGGCAACATCCGCATAGAAAACAGCGTCAGGATGAAAATGGAAGAGCAGGTTAGGCGAGCAAAAATGGAATTGCCAGGTACGGAAGACTGGAAAGACGATTACGAAGATTATTACATAAAAGTTCCCTGGCTGCGTACCGACAAAACGGTGGATAGAGGCTATGCCGCCGGAGATGAGCTTTCAATAGCTTATTCCCTTAAAGCCAAAAGAGGTTTTCAGCTTTGGCGTTGGTACATAAAATTAGCCAACGATATAGACTTGAAGTTTTCAAGTGGCTATAGCTATAGAAAACTCATTAAGGAAGATTATGCTGTTGCGAACAAAGATTTTGACCCTTACGACTCAACTGGAACAACAGGGATACACACTGTGATGCAAACTCCAGATGGCGAGATGATACCTACCTATACTCCAGAACTTGAAAAAATATCCCGCACCATTCCAGCTCGTTCTCACGAATGGTATCTTCGCCCAAGCGCAGGTTATTCTTTTAACAAACAAGCAAGCGCAAGTGCCTATATAGAATACCGATGGCTCAGAGAACAACTGAACGACGGCAACGCCCACACTCGCCAAACCCTTTCCTTTGAAATAGCCGCAATGTTGAAATTTTAATTTACTATATTTACAAATATGAAACATCTTCTCTTGCTGGCAAGCATGGTAATTGTTATGGCGTTCACAGTTTCTTGTGGTTCCAATGATGCCGATCCATACCAAAACGATGAGTTTTATCTTCACGGAGCTGATTCTTTTTTAGTAGTTAATGGGAGCGAATACGACATCACTAGCGTGGTGATTAGAACTTGGGACGGATCAGATTATGTTTTATATGATGAATTAATTTCTAAGAACGGCGGATATAAATTCTTTGCGATACCAGATGAAATTTTGCCCCCAAGCCCTCTTATATGCGTGAAGGCAGAAAACCGCCCCAAACTCGATTGCATCAAATTTACTACCCCATCTTACACCTGGGATGGCAATTCTCTATATATCACTCGGCTGCCACATCCCTTAAAATTGGAATCTTTATGAAAAAATGTTTATTGCTTGTTATTGCATTTATAACTTTCGCTTCAGCAAGGGGACCTTATCTTGATGCAGGATTTGGATGGGGAGAAATCAAAACGAAAATAGATAACAAGGACTACGTTAAAGAATCAAACACTTTGCTTTTCAATAATGTAAGAGAAGACGCATTTGAACTTGATATTAAAATTGGATATGGACCTTTTGGTTTGGGAGTTGTTCCTTTGTATGTTGCGGCTGATTTAGATATGCTTCAACATAATATTACCAACGATTTATACCTTGACAACAATGTTAATTTTAACACCTATGTATTTGGTCCCAGCGTAATTATCTATCCTGTATCAATCATTCAAATTGGTTTATCTGCTGGGATTTCTGTTACCACGGTAGAAATGACATCAGAAAACATTGAAATTGATAGCGACCTCGGATATATGTATAGCGTATCGGCTGCTTACGATTTTGGAGCAGGCTTGGAAACTAGATACAAAGAATTATTGGGAAACCACACTTGTCTCATTGGCGTTAAATATTTTGGCGCAAAAAACCCTACTTATGCAGGTAAATCTATAAAAACGGAAATGCCAAGCATTTTTATTAAATATGCGTATATTCGTAGAAATTAATTTTTACTACTTCTCCCAATCTCTGCGCACCAGGCTCTATATACTGCTCAAAAGACTTTATCCCTTTTTTCTTGCTCAAAAAACAATAAGCACCAAGAGCTTGCATAAGCCTTTGGGTACTTGCTACCAAAAAGTCTTCCCAAGCCTGTTCAAACGAAACGCCTTTCAAAAGCGGATTCGCATTCAGCCATAGCTCAAATAATTGCTTAACAGTCTCCGCCGGAATCATCATATATGGATCCCACAGCAAGGAAGCAACGTCATAATAAATTGAGCCATTTCTTGCACCTTGAAAATCTATGAATGCAATTTTATTTTCACCAGAAATCATTATGTTTTGCGACTGAAAATCCCTGTGCATCAAAACTTTTGGCTGCGCCACGGCTTTCTTCGCTAAGTCCTTGAAGAATGCGGATAAATCAGCAGGGATTTCGGTATATCCCAAATGAGCTTGCAAATAGTTTTCTGCAAAATAAGAAGTTTCCCAAAGATAATAGTTTTCATCAAAAATTCTGTTTGCAAGTTCACTGTCAAGGGCAAAGGCTCGCTCGCTCGCCTCTTGCCAAACAATCAATTTCTCCAAAACAGCAGGATAATGGAGCATTGGCTGCGTTGCATCGTAAAGCCGGATGGATCCCAAATCTTCCATAACTATACGCTTTTCCTTTTCATCAACGGCATAAATTTCCGGCGTTGGCAGCTCCAAAGCATTGAACAATTTTCCATAGCGAACAAAACGCTCAAAATCTGGGTCTCCCTCATAAGATTGCTGCAAAATCAAAGAGTGCCCTGCGCTTGACATTCTGTAATATTTTCTCCCAGAACCTGCGGAACCAGCGGCGGCAAAAGATTCTGGATTTTTGCTGGACACAGCTTTCATCAAGCCTTTGGGCGAGCCAATATCTATCCAAAGTGAATTTTTACTTGCTATTTGAACAAAAATATTTTCGCCTTTTTCTATCAGTTTTGCCCAAAAATTCCATATATCTCTGTCTGCCACCTGTTCCCAGGCTTTTTCCGAATACCAGGATATGCCCGTGAATGTGGCTTTTTCCGTGCCTTTTTCGCCAAATCTGTTTTCAATGCCAAGCAAACGCCCATCTTTAATGCAGAGCGTATTTATTTCGGGATTGTCTATTGCGAGAAGTGCGCAAGCAGCTCCCGAATTTCTTGCATTTTCCAAAAACGATTCAACATCTAAATTATGTTCGCAATCCCCATTCAAAACAAGGAGTTCGCCTCTCTCCCCTTCTCTATACATTCTTTGAATTGGACCGCCTGTCCCCAAAATTTCTGGCTCAAACCAAACCTTGTCTATGCCAAGCTCCGCTGCCGCATTTTGTACCTGTTCTGCCAAATGATGGGCATTTGCGTGAATTTTTGCTGAACCTATTTTCTTTGCAAGCAACGCTTGCCGCCCAAGCGGGCAGTTGTCTGCTATGGGAATAAGGGGTTTTGCTATTCGCTCGGTTAAGGGGCGAAGCCTTGTTCCAAGCCCTGCGGCTAGTATTAGAGTATGAAGCACTAGTGGAAAATAGTAAAATAGAAACTTTCTATAGTAAATGCCGATTAACCCATTGTTTTTTTGTTAGAAATAAATTATATTTGTAGATATGGAAAAAATACTTACCTTTTCGGATTTGGAAACCCAAAACAAGAAGAAGCGGACTCGCCGCGATGAATTTCTGAGCAAGATGGAATCCATCGTTCCCTGGTCA
>Ga0268262_10004226_pt1 | contig 14951 bp, 15 predicted proteins | sample TergutNc150P3_FD_190354 | JGI IMG/M metagenome (GOLD analysis project Ga0268262, IMG submission 190354) | Nasutitermes corniger P3 segment gut microbial community from laboratory colony in Florida, USA - Nc150 P3 (SPAdes) (version 2) | ecosystem: Host-associated > Arthropoda: Insects >... | reverse complement strand
CTAAGGCGCATGCGAGGGCCATCCCCGTGCGCCCGATTCCGGCGTAGCAGTGGAAGCAGACCCCGCGCCCCTCGTTCACGGCGGCCAGCGCCCTGTCTATAAGCGTCCTGAAACCGTCCTCGTCGGAAGGGACGCCGTAGTCGGTTACGGGGTAGTAAATCCACTCGATGCCGTTGCGCGAACACTCTCCGGCCGGATCGCCCTCCGGCCTCACGAACGAAACCAGCACGTCCACCCCCTGCGCAGCAAGCCAAGCGGCGTCGTCGCCGTCGCCGGGAACGAAGTGCGGCAGCGAACATCCGGCGAGCTTGCCGGGAATCACCCAAGAGAAATTGCCTACGCTCAAATCGCACGCCTTTTGTTAGTTGTGTTTTAGAAAACTAAACCCGTAACACCTTGTCTGAACTATGATTTTTAGGATTAAATGGATTTTAGGATTAAAAACGCTGTTCAAGTTAAGATTTCTTTTCGATAAATTATACCCATAACCATAAATCCTGATTTGCCCGCCGTTCCTCTAATCTTTTTGATTGGCCAACTTATTGGACAGCTCCCTGAGTTTCTCCAATTTTTCCCGCGCCGCCCCCGAATCTATCGACTTTTCAGCCGCGGCTATGCCCTCTTTGGGGGTGTCGGTCACTTCGGCCGCGCACAGCGCGAAGGCCGAGTTCAGCACGGCCACGTCTCTGGGGGCGCCCTTTTTTCCGTCCAATATGTCTTTGATTATCGCGGCGTTGCATTCCGGGCCGCCGCCTTGTATGTCGGAGAGCGCGGCTCTCTTGAAGCCGAACTCTTCCGGCGTTATGCTGTAGGTGGCTATCTCGCCGCCGCGCACCTCCGAGACTTTGGTCGGGCCGCAGATGGATATTTCGTCTATGGGGTCGAGGCCGTGAACGACGAAGGCTTTTACGCTGCCCATGTTTTTGAGGGCTTGGGCCATGGTCTCCGTGAGGTCTGGGGAGAAGACGCCGAGAAGCTGGCTCGCGGTGCGCGCCGGATTCGCCAGCGGGCCTATTATATTGAAGATGGTTCTGATGCCGATCTGCTTGCGGGCGGCGGCGGCGTACTTCATAGCGGTGTGGAGGGCCGGAGCGAAGAGGAAGCCTATGCCGAGCTCCTTCAGGCAGACGCCGATCTGCGCCGGGGTCAGGCCGATGTTTACCCCTAGGCTCTCCAAGACGTCGGCGCTGCCGCTGCGGCTGGAGAAGGAGCGGTTTCCGTGTTTGGCCACCTTCGCCCCCGCGCCGGCGGATATGAACGCCGCGACGGTGGAGATGTTGAATGTGTTGGAGCCGTCGCCGCCCGTGCCGCAGGTGTCTATCAGGTTTTGCCGGGAGCTCGCGTAGATGTGCGCGGCCTTGTCGCGCATAACGTAGGCCGCGCCGGTTATCTCGTCCGGGGTCTCGCCCTTCATACGCAACGCTACGATAAGCGCCGCGATCTGGGCGTCGGTGGCCAATCCCTCCATTATGGAGGCGAACACCTCGGACGTGTCGGCTACGGAGAGGTCTTTGCCGGACGTCACATGTTTGATTGCGGTTTGGATGTCCATAGATACATAAATTATATTATAGCACACCCAAGTATGGATGAAAAATGGCTGACGCTCAAAAAAAATATTCCGTGAAGTTCGTGCGCTCGGCGGCTTATTTCAAAGAGCTGCCCGCGCCCGAAGGCGAGGAGTACGCGGTTTTGGGGCGGTCGAACGTGGGGAAATCCACCTTCATAAACCACTCCTTAGCCTGCGGCCCGCTCGCCCGCGTCTCCAAAAAGCCCGGCAAAACAACCTTAGCCAATCTGTACAGGTTAGACGGGACCCTCTTTTGGGTAGACCTCCCCGGCTACGGCTACGCCGAAGCCCCGGGCGCGGAGAAGGAGCGTTGGAGCGAATTGATAGCCGACTACTGCCGCAAACGCGACAACTTAGCCGGGATCATCTGGCTGTTGGACATCCGCCATCCCGGCCTCCAAGCGGACATGGAGGCCCGCGAGTGGTTCGCCGGACTCGGCCGGCGCGTGCTGCCGGTATTGACCAAGGGGGACAAGCTCTCGCGTTCCCGGCAAAAAAAGCAGGTCAATGAATTCCGCGCGGTATTCGGCTTTAACGAGGAGCCTGTAATCTATTCGTCGCTGGAGCACGGTTCCCGCGAAAAGTTTTGGAACAGATTCGACGCGTGGCGCGGAAAAGGCGGCCCATGTTAAAAGAAAACGCTAAAAAAGGAATAAAAACCTTAGCGTCCGGCGGCTGGAAACGCCTCTACGGCCTCTGGCATACCGCCTGCGGCATGGCCGGTCTGCTGTTCGACACCGTCTACGCGGTCTTCCGCAAAGGGCGCACGCCCAATCTCTCTCTAATGAGCCAGATCAACCGCCAGATACTCTACACCGGCGTGGAGGCCTTTTGGCTTGTGGGGGCTATCGCCGTGCTCTGCGGGAGCGCGATCATTTTGGTCGCCATGTTCAACATGCCCAAAATCGGCATGGGCGAGTACTTCGGCAAGATATTGGTCATCGCGCTGGTGGACGAGCTCGGCCCGTTCGTCACGTCGCTCGTGGTGGTGGGGCGTTCGGGGACGGCGCTCGCCGCCTACATAGGGACCATGCGCGTGTCGCGGGAGGTGGACGCGCTGGAGGTGATGGGGATCGACCCCATACAGTTCATCGTGCAGCCGGCCTTCGTGGGCATCGTGGCCTCCGTGATCTGCCTCAACCTGTACTTCATAGCGATTGCGATCTGCGGGGGCCTCGCGGTGGCGCGGCTCTCGACCGGGGTGCCGCTGGGGATATACTTCGGCAAGCTCTTCGACGCGCTGCAATTCAAGGACGCGGCGTTCAGTCTGCTCAAAAGCTGCGCGTTCGGGACTATCGTGGCGCTCACGAGTTCGTACTACGGGCTCGGCGTGCGCAACGTGCGCATGGTGCCCATAGCGGCCATAAACGCGGTGGTTGGATCGATGTTTTTCACTATAGCCGTCAACCTGCTCCTGAGCTTCGGATACTATGTCCTTTAAATTAGAACTGCGAAAAGCGTCATACCGGCACGGGGAAAATACTATATTGGATAGTGTTGACCTGACCGTGCCGCCCGGCGGCGTGGCCATAGTGGGCGGGCGCAGCGGAAGCGGTAAGTCTACGCTGCTCGAACTCTGCGCCGGGCTTGTCAAACCGTGCGGCGGCGCGGTTCTGTGGAACGGCGACGACATAACGGACGCGTCGCGCTACGAACTGTACGGGCGGCGCAAGTCTATGGGTTACGTCTTTCAGACGCACGCGCTGATATCGAACCACTCCGCCTTCGACAACATCGCGCTGCCGCTCAAATGCGGCGGGGCGGATCTGGGTTCCGACGCCATAGAGAAGCGGGTGAGATCGCTGATGGGCGAGCTCGGCATAGGACGCGAAATCGAAAAGCGGTTTCCCGAAGCGCTCTCCGCCGCGCAGCTCAGGTGCGTCGCCGTGGCGAGGGCGCTGGTGAACGATCCCGCGTTCCTGATACTCGACGAGCCGTTCAGCGGGATCGACCCCGTAACGGCGAACATGATCGCGGGCGTTCTGCACGGGCGGTGGAAGAGGGGCGGCGTGAGCATACTTATGGCGTCGCATTCGCTCGGCGCGTGGCCCGAACACGGGGCGCGGCGGTTTATGCTGGGAGACGGACGCCTGGATCCGGCGGAGGAAGCCTTCGCCAAAGCGCGCAATTTGAGATACAACCAAAGATACGGCCATTATGATGCATGACAAACAAAGATCGCAACCTGCGGCGGAACCTTTCGTCAGAAGGCACCGCTCCGTATTTGTCGGGCTCTTCGTGCTGATACCGGTGCTCGCCGTGCCGGCGCTGCTGATCTTTACCGTCGTGAAGAGCGACCTTCTGCAAAAGTGGTGCACGCTGCACGCCGTCTGCGAAAACAGCGAGGGGCTCAAAAAAGGCAGCCAGGTCAGCATGTCGGGGACGGCCATCGGCCACGTGAAGGACGTCGACCTCGTGAGGGAAGGGGAGGTGCACGTGAGCGTCAATATCAACGCCCGTTACAAGCACTTGGTGAAGAGCGACACCAAAGCCCGCTTGAAGCAGCGGGGCTTTGTGGGGGATTGGGAGATAGAGCTGCACGGCGGAACGGCGCGGGCGCGGGACGCGCAGGACGGCGACACCTTAGTGTTTGAAAACTCGTCGGGGCTTGACGGCCTGATCGCGATCGCCATGGGCATTATAGATACGGCTACGGCGCTCTTGAACGACGTGGCGGCCATCGTCAGCGGCATAAAGGAGGGGGAGGGCACCGTGGGGCAGTTCTTCAAGAACGACACCCTGTTCAGGAACATCAACAAAATCAGCGGCGGTGTTTTGACCGTGACGTCGAACGTCGGGAAAATCACCGAAGACGCGCGCGGCACGGTCCGCAACGTAGACTCGCTTCTGCTGACGGCCGCCGCTTTAGGCAAGGGCGGCGGGACGTTCATAGATTCGCTGCATACCGTGATAAACACGGCGAACGGCGCGATAGACCAGCTCGGCGGAATCCTGAAAAACGTGAAAACCGCCTCGGACGACGTCCCGGAGATAATGAACCGGTTGCAGAAGGATTTAGACGAGGCGGAGTACATGATAAAGACGCTTCAGGAGGGCTGGATATTCAAGCAGATAGGCGGCCCGCAGCCGAAGAATCCGCACTTGGCGGAGACGCCGTAGCAAAAACGGGATCGATACTATGAAAAAAAATACAATATCCGCGATTTTTGTATTTATGCTCGTCTGCTTCGCCGGCTGCGCCGGCAATAAGCCTAAGCCGCACGACGACGACGTGTACGGCTCGCGGGCCTACGTGTACTTTCTTGACGGAAACATGCCGCTGGCCGTTGACGCCTACAAAAAGGGCTACGCGTCGGCGCGGAAAACCGACAACGGCGACGGGGCGGCCATGTATCTCTCCAACATCGGGCGGGCGTTCTACGAGATGGGAGTCATGGACAGCGCCGTCCTGTACCACCGGAGGGCCTACGACGAGTTTACGGCCGTCGGCGACGGAATCCACGCGTCCATGACGGCGGCGTTCCTCGCCCTCTGCCTCGCGACCGGCGGCGACGGCGGGCAGGCGCGGGAGTGGCTCGAAACCGCCGCCGCGGCCGCCGGCAGGAAGGGATCGGAGCATTACCTCGCGGTGATCCGGGGCATGGCCGATTTCCGCCTGACCGGAAAAGTGTCCGACATAGCCGCCGTGGACGCCGCGCTGGCCTACGGCAAAAAGATCAAAGACTGGGGCATGCTCTCTACGATATACATCCTGAAGGCCGACGACGAAATGTCGAAGGGCGCATACGCGGCGGCCGCCGGACGCCTCGACAGCGCGCTGGCCGCTATCGACAAGTCGCGGGAACGGTACAAGCGCAGCCGGATACTGCTGCGGCACGCGGCGGTAAAGTTCCGCATTGGCGACGAAAGCGCCGGAAGACGCTATTACGAGAGGGCGGCGTACTGCGCGCCGAAAGGGGCGGCCGTTCCGCCCGTGGAAGAGATAATGTCCCGCTAACGCGAATTGTAGATGGCCAGCCCCACGCCGATGGTAGTGGCGAGCGTCGATATGATCGGCAGCAGCACCTGGGTCAGGAACTTGTTCTGCACCGAAGCCGGCACGACGATTATGCTGCCGGGCTCAACGCAGCGCGGCTCTATGCCCTGCACGGCATCGCCGTATTTGAGGAACACCTGCACGTTCGACTTATCGGCGTTGCCGCTGAAACCGCCCGCCTGGGTCACGTAATAGCGGCTGTCCTTTCCAGGCAGGAAGAGGTACGCGCCGGGGCTTCTCACGCTGCCGCTGATGTAGACGAAGCTGTCCTTTTTGGGGATGATGATCTGGTCTTGCGGTTCCAGTATGACGTTGTCCGCGTTGTACAGTATGAGTCGGATGACGGCGTAGTCGCGGGAGGCGGAGGCCACGGCGACGGCGGAACCGCGCTCCGGCCTGACGACGCTCATCTGCGCCGCGCTGCCGTTGAAGCGGTCGGGCAGCGTCCTTAGCGGTCGGATGACGACCGCCTGGTCCAAAAAGGCGGACGGTTTCACGCCGCCGGCCATGTCGATGAGCTGCCGGGCGGTCGTGGAGTTTTCCACAATGGGGTAGTGCCCCGGGCTGGCGATCTCGCCCGCTATGGAGGCCGTATAAATGCCGGAGTAATTTCTCTTGACGGGGACGGTGATCGCGTCAAGGTCGTTAAGCGCGTAGTCGGATTTTGAGCCGGATATCGTCTTTTTGGTGTTGTCGGTCGGCTGGTAGACGATAACGGCGTCGAGGTCGGCCGTATTGTCGAGGGTGAACATCGACAGGAACTCCCCGATGGTCTCGCCCTTCTTCAGCGGGTAGTAGCCCGAAGGCGGCGACTTTACCGCGCCGCTGATGAAGACCTTGTCGGTGGTGGGGTTGATCCGTATCCTGTCCCCTGGATAAACGTAGGGGTTCTGCGAGGCGTCGCCCTTGTATAAGTAGGCCAGCAGGTCGTAGTAGACGACGCTGTCGTTGCTTCCGATGCACTGCACGCGGCGCAGGTCGGCGTCGGAGGCGAGGGGCAGTTCATTGCCGTTGGCCGCCTTTACGGCATCGAGCAGGCGCGTGGAACCGGGGAGTTCGTAGGAGCCGGGGGCGTTGATCTGACCGGTGAAAGAGACGATGGCTTTTTTGGTTTGCACCAGCGCCACGTATATCTCCGACGGGTTTTTCAGTTTGTTGGAGATATGCTTGGAAATGATTTTTTTCGCCTCGGCGTAGGAGACCTTCCCTATGTCTATCAAGCCGATGTTCTGTATGTACGCCTTGCCGTTCTGATCGACCGCGGCGTTGTACCTGATTGACGGCGATTCGACCGCGGTGATGAAAAAGACATCCCCGGCGCCTATCAGGTACTCGTTCTCGTCTATGGAGTTGTCGTCCGGCAGAACCATGCCCGGCTGGGGATGGGCGAACATATTGTCCAAAGCCCCCCCCAACCCTCCCATCATCGTGGATGAGGCGGAAGACTCCGAGCCCTTGTACATCGACGTTATCCGTTTCGAATCCGTCGCCGTAGACAAGGCCGACTGCCCGTAAGCGCACGCGGCGAGGGCGAACGCCGAAAACAATGCCGCCGCGCAGCGCGGGTGCCATAGTTTCATACCTTTTTCCCTACTTCCTGAACCGCTTGAAGTCCTTATTCAACGCGTCCCACGAGGCGAATCTGTCCTTCTTCCCCTTGGCCACGGTGGAATCGTACGGCGCTTTTTTGTCCGTCCGCACCTTGCCGGTCTGCGGATCTACGCCGGTGTATATCTGGCGCACCAGCTTCTCCCGCGTTACGTAGTGCTGGGCCACGTCGCCCATCACGTCCCACGTCCCGTAAGACTCTATGAGCCAGTCGTCCGACGAAACGTCGTCGAGCTTGCCCTTACCGCCCTCCATGATGAAGAGCGTCCCGTCCTTCCTCATGTGGATTTCGGTGCGCTCCACCCGCTTTAAGCGCGGGTCGGGCGACTCCTCCTCCTTCACCCATATCCCCACGAACTCGCCGCGAAGCGAGTCGGCGAGCTTCTGCTGAATAATGAGCGTGTCGAGGTCGATCGACCAATCCTCGAGACGGCTGCGGGCGTACAGTTTTTGGCTCTCAATGCCCCTAAGCGAGTCAACCGCCCTCTTGCCCTTCTGCGCCGCTTCAAGCTGCAGCCCTTTAAGCAGCGCGACCTTTCCGTCGCAAACGGCGCCGAGCGAATCCATGAACGGCCCGGCCGTCGCGAGCTTCTCCGCCATCCGCGCCTCAAAAGCCCCGAGCGCGCCGGTAAGCGAATCCTGGTATGTCCTGAACAAACTGCTGTTCCCCGTCTTCTGCGCCATATCCATATTGAAAATGTACATCTTGATATCCGACATATCCCGTTCGGGAACGCCCTTGGACGCCAATTCCTGAATCTTCGCCCGCCCCTCTTCGATGGAGACTTTTTTGGCGCACCCCGCGCAAACCGCGGCGGCCAACGCGGCAACCGCCAATACGGCGGCGCCCCGCGCCGCTTTACGTCCGATCATACCGTTCATCACACCCTCCTGTTTTTATTGGGTTACGGGGTCGGCGAAACACAGCCCTATATCCACAATATACTTTTTTCCAAAGAGATTTCCAAATTTTCGGGATGAAATTTTTGCGCGCGGTCAGCCCGTCCCGCCCGCAATCCGCCCGAACCGGCTTACGATATCGCCCTGGCGTACGCCAGCACCGTGAGACGGTGAACCCCCAAAGTCCGCGCTATGGCCGCCTTAGACACCTTCTTGGTCAGCATGGTCTTTAGCTGCGTCTCTTTTCCGCTCAGTTTCCTGACCCTCGATTTGCGGCCCTTAGGACGCCCCAGCGCCACGCCCTCCGCCCTCTTTCGCGCGAGCGCCTCCCGCGTGCGCTGCGAAATGAGATTCCGCTCGATCTCCGCCGACAGCCCGAAAGCGAACGCCAAAACCTTGCAGTTTATGTCGTTGCCCAAACGGTAATTGTCCTTTATGGTCCAAACTTGGATGTCGCGGCTCATGCATTCGTTCAAAATGCCCATTATCATAAGCAGGTTGCGCCCGAGCCGCGACAGTTCCGAACAAATGATGGTGTCGCCCTTCTTCATGGCCTTAAGCATCCGCCCGAGCTTTCTGTCGCCTACCGACCTGGCCCCGGAGATCGTCTCCTCCACCCACCGCCCTACAGCCGTCACATTCTGTTCGCAAAAGCGATTGATCTCGTAACGCTGGTTCTCCACGGACTGCTTGTCGGTGGATACTCGAATATAGCCGTAAACCATGAACACCTCCTGTGAAATTTTGATGTAAAATAGCGCGCGTTTTGTAAATTATCGCTTTTGTTTGTAAAAAAACGAGGCTGGAAAAGGAAATTAGGCTGCGGCAAAACCGCGTCGCCGTCTATAGTACGTTCATCGTCGAAAAAGATTTAAGACGTTTCCGGCTTAGGCGCGTTTTAAACGATCCGGCGAAATCAAAAAAGACTTCCCTTTCGCCTGCGCGATTTAGTATATTATACGCATGAAAAGAATAGCGTCTGAAACGCAATTATACGTCCAACTGGCCCATAGGGGCGACCCGTCGGCCTTTTACGCGTTGTTTAACGGGCAGATTCGCGACCTTTACCTCCTCCTGCGGTCGCAGGGGAGAGACCACGGGGCGGCTTGCGATGAGGCGGGACGGCGGCTCGCCGAGACGTACCGGCGCATCCTCCGGTCGCGCCCGTTCCGGCCCGACAAATGGTTCGCCGCCCGGTGCGGCCTGAAGCGGTTCGACGCTTCCGCCGCCGAGACGGCCGCCTCAAAAGCGGAGATCGCGGCGTATGAGCGGTTCGCCGTTAGGGCGGTCAACGCGGCTTACAGCGAACGCCTCGAGTTCTGCGGCGACAGCGGCGGGAATGTCGTGGAGAAGCGGCCGCTTATTGTCTACGCCGCGTACGCGGCGGCGGCGGTTGCCGTCATCGGATTCCTCTTCTTCTCGCGGGCGGCCCTGAGCGTGAACTTCGGGCGCTTCGGCGCGGAGTACAAACTGTCGTTCCCCCAAATCGCCGAAGGGCTGTGGGACATGAGCGGGCTCGTCCGCACGGACGACGCCTCCTGGAGCCGGAGCGACGACGCGGCGGCGCCCCCGCCGGCCCGGCCGCAAACGGCGGAGACCGCGAAGCGGCCATGAGCGAACCCTTGATAATCTCGGTCGGCGGCGGCAAAGGCGGGGTCGGGAAGAGCACCGTGAGCTCCAACCTCGGTGCCGCGCTGTCGCGCCAGGGCTGCTCCGTGGGCTACATAGACGCCGACCTCGGCGGCGCCAACCTGCACACCTGCCTCGGAATGCGCCGCCCCGCCGTCACCCTCCAGCACTTCCTCACCGGCGAACGCCCCACGCTCGAAAGCGTCTCCGTCAAAACCCCGGTGCCCAACAGCTGGCTCATCTCCGGCGCGGGCGAGTTCTTGGAACTGGCAAACCCGAACTTCGCGCAAAAGCAAAAAATTCTGAACGGCATAAAAACGCTGACCGCCGACTACATAATAGTAGACCTCGGCGCGGGCAGCAGCACGATAGTCTCCGACTTCTTCGCCGCCTTCCCGAACAACATTACCGTGACCGACAGCCTGCCGACCTCGTTGGAAAACGCCTACGCCTTCCTGAAAAGCGGCATCTTCCGCGGACTGATACGCTCGTTCCCGGGCAGGGAAGACATGCAGAAGCTGCTCACCGCCTACACGAACGCCAGAGGGGCCGCCGCCGCCCCAACCTTAGACAGCATGTTCGCCCAAATCCAAACCAAATGCCCCAAAGAGGTGGAAGCGATGAAAGAATGGCTTGACGCCCGCCGGCTTTTCTTGGTGCTGAACATGGTGAGGGGCCAAGACGAAGTGAGCATAGGCGAGGGTTTCGCCGGAATAGTCCAAAAATATTTATCCGTATCGCTGACATACATAGGATATATGCTCTACACCCCGGAGATCAGGGCGTCGCTCAGGAAATTGGGGCCGGCGGTGATGCAGAACGATACGCAGGTGGCGGAGTGTTTCGACGCGATAGCCAGAAACCTTTCGGCGGTGCTTAAAAGGTGACCATGAAACTGCTGATAATAGGCTCCAACGGTCAGTTAGGCGGCGATTTCGTCAAGACGGCGGAACGGCAGGGCCATTCCGTTATTGCGGCCGACTATCCTCAAATCGACATACGCAATAAGCCGTCCGTAGAATCCGTAATCAACAATTCCGCCGCTGACGCGGTGATAAATTGCGCGGCGTTTACGGCTGTCGACGATTGCGAGACTGACAGCGAGGCGGCCTTCGCGCTGAACGCCGACGCTTGCGAAAATTTGGCGCTCGCCGCGAAAGCCGCCGCGTCGTTGCTCGTGCACATCAGCACCGACTACGTCTTCGACGGCACGGCGTCGTCTCCCTATACAGAGGACGGCAAGGCGAACCCGCAGACTGTATACGGAAAGTCCAAACTGCGCGGGGAGGAGATCATCGCCGATCTGTACGGCGGCGGCGGTATGATTTTCAGGATAGCGTGGCTGTACGGCGCGGGCGGCAATAACTTTGTTAAGACGATCCGCCGCGCCGCGCTGTCCAACAGTCAGGCGAACAAGCCGCTCAAAGTGGTGAACGACCAATTCGGAACGCCCACGTGGACGGTCAGCGTCTGCCGGCAGATATTGGCCGTAATCGACAAAGGGGAACGCGGCGTCTTTCACGCCACGTGCGAGGGGGCGTGCACCTGGTTTGATTTCGCTAAGGAGATAGTAGCCGCATACGGCATAGACGCGGAGGTTCTGCCCTGTACGACGGAGGAATTCCCCCGCAAAGCCCCGCGCCCGCGCTACAGCGTGCTTGAAAACGCCCGCCTCAAAGCGATGGGCGCGCACATCATGCCGGATTGGCGCGAGGCGTTTCGCGAATTTTTATCTACGGAGGGAGGAGCGCGATGAAGAAGATACTGGTGACGGGCGGCGCGGGATTCATAGGCTCGAATTTCATCCGCGCCATGCTGAAAAACCGCGACGACGTCTCCGTCGTCAACTACGACCTGCTGACCTACGCAGGACGTTTGGAGAATTTGGACGATATTGAGAACGACCCGCGCTACGCATTCGTCCGAGGCGACGTCTGCGACGCGGCGTCCGTAAAGAACGTATTCAGCGAACACGGCTTCGACGCGGTGGCGCACTTCGCCGCCGAGAGCCACGTCGATAAGAGCATATCGGGCCCGGCGCGCTTCGTCACGACGAACGTTCTCGGCACGCAGACCCTGCTTCACGCGGCGAAGGAGGCGTGGGGCGGGGTCCGCGGCGGCGGCTTCGGCGGCAGACGCTTCGTCCACGTGTCTACGGACGAGGTCTACGGGACGCTGGGCGACGAAGGACGCTTCACGGAGTCCACGCCCCTCGCCCCGAACAGCCCCTATTCCGCGTCCAAAGCCGGCAGCGACCTTATGGCGCGCGCCTACTTCGAGACCTACGGGTTTCCGGTCGTCGTCACGCGCTGCTCGAACAACTACGGCCCCTACCAATTCGCCGAGAAGCTGATCCCGCTCATGATCACGAACGCCATAAACAACAGGGCGCTGCCCGTCTACGGCGACGGGATGAACGTGCGGGACTGGCTCTACGTGGACGACCACTGCCGCGCCGTCGAGGCCGCGCTGGAGAAGGGCAAGCCGGGCGAGGTGTACAACATCGGCGGAAACAACGAGATGCGCAACATCGACATCGTCAAGATCATACTGTCGCAGCTTGGAAAGCCGGAGAGCCTGATCTCGTATGTAGCCGACAGACCCGGCCACGACAGACGCTACGCCATAGACGCGTCAAAAATCCGTCGCGAACTGGGATGGGCCCCGCAGGTGGAGTTCGAAGCCGGCATACGCGGAACGATCGACTGGTACATGAAAGCGAATCAATATAAAACGCCGTGAAACGCCTATCCGTTTCAAACCAAAACATCCCCCCCTAAAACACCCGCAATTAGCCCCAATACCCCATTGGCACGCAATTTGCAGTTATATGTTGACGTGAAGGGAAATCGATAATCGGTACGGATAAACAACAAACCAAAACATAAACCAATAACAAGGAGGCTGTTATGAGTGCACTAGTTATGCGTCCCGTTCCGGCAGTTGCTGATTTCTTCAGCATCTTCGACAGAGTCTTCGGCGACCGCCCGCTGACCGACGACCGCGCGGACTACAGGGTGCAGCCGCGCATGGACGTCTCCGAAGAGGAGAACAAGTACGCCGTCACGCTCGACATCCCCGGTCTGGCCAAGGAGGACATCTCCATAAAGGTCGAGAACGGCACGATGAAAATCGAGGGCGAGCGCAAAGAGGAGCGCACCGGCAAGTATCACCTCACGGAGCGCGCCTACGGCCGCTTTTACAGAAGCTTCGCCCTGCCCGACGACGTAGACGCGGAGAAGATCGAGGCTAAGGCGGCCAACGGGGTTCTGGAGATCAGCTTGCCCAAGAACCAAAAGGCGCTGCCGGTAGAGATCAAAATAAAGTAAGCGGCGCGGCAGGATTTTGACGACGTATGCGGGGGGGACGGGTTTGCGGACCGGTCCCCCCTATGTTTTTAAAAAATTACCACAAATCCTTGATTTTTCCGGTATCCAATAATTATTTTGGTAGCGTAGGCGGAAATTGCCGCAATCACGATCAAGTGGCGCACGGATAGTTGTCGAATCAGAGGCGAATAATAAAAAATGGCTGAAAAAAAGAACAAATCTACGATTATTCCTATTCCTCCGCCAAAATCCGAAATGGACGCGATGTACATTGCGCTTCGTGATTCTATTATTAAGCGGATTAAAGAAACACGCTTGCGTTTTGTTATTCAGGCAAATACTGAAATGATTGAACTGTATTGGAACATCGGGCATGACATACTGCGGCGTCAAGAGTCTGAAGGGTGGGGTGCAAAGGTTATTGACCGCTTATCGGTTGATCTGAAGGAAGAATTTCCTGATATGGACGGTTTTTCAGCTCGAAATCTCGGTAGTATGAAACGATTTGCGAGCGTATGGCCCGATCCTCAAATTTTGCAACAGGCTGTTGCAAAATTGCAGTGGCGCAGTATCCTTACGCTGCTCGCCAAAGTTAAAGATAATTCAGATCGAGAGTGGTACGCGCAACGGGCACTTGAATATGGATGGAGCAGCAATGTACTCAACCATATGATCGATATGCGATTAATAGAGCGTAAAGGTAAAGCTGTAACTAATTTTTTGGGAGCATTACCGCCTGGAGATTCAGATATGGCGGAACAAGCGTTTAAGGATCCTTATCTTTTTGACTTTATCGGTACGGCGCAAATGCGGCGGGAAGCCGAGGTCGAGCGGGCATTGGTTGATCATATGGAAAAATTTTTGTTGGAATTAGGCCATGGATTTGCCTTTGTTGGACGGCAAGTGCATTTGGAAGTCGGTGGCGATGATTTTTACATTGATCTATTGTTTTATCACATGAAACTACGCTGCTACGTTGTTGTTGAATTAAAAATTCGTGATTTTGAACCTGGCGATGTGAGTCAGTTAAATATGTACCAAAATATTGTCGATGATATTTTACGTCACCCGGATGATAAACCTACTATCGGACTTCTTTTGGTCAAAGGTAAGAACCGCACGGTTGTGGAATATTCTCTTTCAGGGTACACAAACCCTATCGGCGTTGCGGACTGGCGAAACGAAATAGCTGCAGCTGTACCTGATGACTTGAAATCCAGTTTACCAACAATAGAAGAAATCGAACGTGAAATGGAATTTGTTGAAAACCAAAAATCAACAACGACAAAGATACCGAGTGAAAAAACACATAACAGTTTCAAAATATCTCCAAAAGAACGACAAATCAAGAAGATTGAGTTAAACGTCACACCGTTGATATTCGACCGCCTGAGACATGCCGCCCAAAAAAGCGGCGTATCACTAAATGAAACCGTTAACCAAATATTAACACGTGGTCTCACCGATATAGAACAAGGTTAGACTACTGTCGCCGATACCTTGAAAGCTTTCCGGGTAATTAAGGTATGGACGGCGGAACCCCGCCCCAAAAAAAATTCAAAAAAACTTGACTCCAAGCGTTCCAGAATATTATTTTAGTATAGATAGGCGGAATTCGACCGTAATAACGGCCCAACGACACGCCGACTGGCCTCGGTTTTAGGGGATTGCGGCGAACATAGGGACGGGCGGGGCAGTGCGGACAAGATGGCGGGACGGCGGCTGTGACACCCGTCTATATCGATGTGGATTGGTAGGGATTGACGTTGACAAAAACAAGGGCTATTGGAATAGCTGAAAAGCGTGGTAAGACTATGAAAATGAACGAATCACATGCTATGCGCACCGCGCCCGTAACACGTGGATGGGCTGATACTTTCGGCACTGCCGACGGTTGGCACGATTTTTGCCCCCCCCC